>Ga0082212_10000451_pt1 | contig 59519 bp, 46 predicted proteins | sample TergutNt197P3_FD_71548 | JGI IMG/M metagenome (GOLD analysis project Ga0082212, IMG submission 71548) | Neocapritermes taracua P3 segment gut microbial communities from Petit-Saut dam, French Guiana - Nt197 P3 | ecosystem: Host-associated > Arthropoda: Insects > Digestive system > Gut ... | reverse complement strand
GTGATGAAAAAGATATAAACGTCATTATAGCGACTTTACAATCCCTTTTAGAAAATAAAGAAACAGAAATGAGGTGAAAACGGTGCTACGCTTCATACATAGGTTGTTACTATCCATGAGCGGTGTAGTATAGAATACGCCGACAACAAAAACAGATTCATAATTGGTAATTTTTCAAAAAAAGCCTACTTTTATTAGTGGGCTTTTGCGCTTATATAGAGGCGTTGCGGTAATCGAATCCTTTTGTAAGGAGCGAGGTTATCCGCTTGAAAAGGTTTATTTGGATAAAATGTCAGGCAAGTCCTTTGACCGCCCTCGGTATATCGTTCTTAAAGAAGATGTTCTACGATACGGAGATACACTGATGCAATAACGACCGAGAATGGCTTCTTACGTTGCCCTACACGGCATGAAATCGGTCAATGTAGTGGTTTGTTACTTTACCGACGCCTGAGCCAGCAGAAACGCCCTACGGAAGCGTAGGCGATATAGAGAGACAAACAGGGTGCTGCGACCTTCCGCAGCACCCATTCTAATACTTGTTTTCCTTTTATTGCCTTAATCACGGTCATAGCCTTGTGACGGTTTCTGTGGCGTTGGCTTCTCCAAAGCGTTGATTTCTGCCGCCATGCCTTTGCTTATGCCGATTTTCTTTCTCATTTCCTCGGCAAAATCAGGAAATCCGTTATTATCTGCCCGAACAGCCCCATATTCAGCGATAGCGTCTATGAGCCGCCCCTGTTTTACCGTAAGCCCTTGAACCATGTAACCGCCATCGTCCTTGTCGTATTTCAGCATACCGATAGCCTTAACCGCACCAACCAAGAAATCAAATGCCATCCTGACGCGCTCGGTCAGGGTGTTCACCATGTCCTGTAATTTTGCCACGGCTTCGCGCAAAGAGCCGTTTTCAGATCTCAACGTGGTCACTTCGCCTTTAAGTGTTTGATTTTCCCTTGTCAAAGCCTGTTGTTTCATTTCTGCTTCGCGTAGATGATTGAGAGGTTTTGAGCATGACAAGCGTAACACATCCGGATTATCGCCGCAAGCTCAAAGCCCTATCAATTTCCTATCAATTCCCTCTCGATTTCCTCTCAAAACTCTCTCATTTTCCTCTCAATATGCTGATGAAATGCAGGCGCAGCAAGGATTGTGCTCGATTAATGATTAGCCGAGAAAAGAAAAACCGCCGACCGGCGGTTAGTGGCTCAATGCTGGCTAGCTGGCTTCTTGGTACAATCTCTGGCCTAGTAGCGATTGCAGGTCAATGTGCTCGCCGATGAGTATTAGCCATATTTTGCTTCTGTCAATCACTAAATCTTTACCAACGGGAATTGAAAAGCCATATTCCCTGCCGGTTTCATCTTTTAGGGTTCCGGGCTTAAGATTATTCATCCCATTACATTCGCCGTAAACAGTATATACATCATGGATCTCGAATATTTCATCTACCGTCATTTGGAACATCTTATAGCCCTCCAATCTCTTTTTCTTCCAGCTCCATTTTATAATGCTCCAGATTCTCTGTCAACACCGTGATCTCGTCATCTGTGATATGATAGATTTTTTGGTGCTTTATTAGTCTCTCTTGCGCTTCGATCTCCATTCTTATTATTTCTGTCGACAGCTCCATATCAAACCGTCTGCTCTGTATCTGGCCGTAATGAATCAGTTCTTCAAAAAAACCTGAAGCTGAAACTTTCGTATGCATAAGAATAATGCCACCAGGATCAAGCACAGCAGCTTCAATACCACGAGAAATGAGATTTCTGTCTATCTCTTCCGATTGCGCCAAAACAACCCCTTTCTTTGCCAAGGCTTTTTTAACACGTTCAACGGTCGCTCTATCCATAGGGGTTTGTTTGACTATAATCGCTTCTGCTTTTTCTGAGTTCAGCACGTCTGCAATCCCGCCCTTCGCCTTGCCATTATATTCTCATTCGTGTCCTATTACAACAACGCAGAGGTAATCTGCCCATAAAGTAATTGTTTATCCATTCCCCCTAAAACGGTGGCTGACCTCAGCCTGGTAGTAGTGATTGATTGTTGCCGGCGCATTATAAAGGGCGGCAGTCAGATATGCCTTGATGTTCCGTACCTTAGTGGCGTTCTCCTTGACGCAATAGATAACATACTCGATATGATCCTGCCTTAGCTCTAGGAAACGCTTTTTAACTGCCTTGGCAGGCAAGTTCTCGCCGCCGATCCGTATTGTCTTTAGCCTGGAGATTGCGGAATCGCCGTTTTATCCGTCGCTGGTTCTATTGAGTACAAATATGAAAACGACGCGTGGGTAAGCACGCGCATTAAAATTCGACTTTATCAACGGCGGGTTTAGCGCATACAGAGGTTTCACTACCGATAAAGAGATAGTGTTATCGAAGGTCTCTGATTAGCAGACGGGGGCTGTAGTTATTTTGCGAATGATGCGCTCGCTTACTTCTGCCGGAGCCTCGTGCCGTGGCCGTGGCCGTCGTCCCACTCATGGGGCAGCGTCAGTATGCCATCCGCGATACTACCGTCCACGGCAGCCCCGCCGATGATGAAGGTCACCGTGACCGTACCGTTTGCCTTGCTTTCCGTATAGGAGCCTTCCCTGTCTTCGTGGGCAAGCTCGGCGGTAAACGTGCCGTCCCGGCGCAGAGTCACCGTCTGATGGCCGTCGGTGAATACGCGCGTCTTACTTTGCGGAAACAGTAAAAAGACAAGGGCGGCAGTAACGATCGCCACCACCGAAACGCATACGCTGATGATGATCGTCTTTTTTTGCCTGGCTTTCTTGATTGCCGCCGCTTTTCGTTCTTTCTTATTCATGGGCATCCTCCATATACTTGTCGATCTTGGTTACGACCTCGTCAAAGTCGCTGTGCAGCAAGTCTTCGGCGATGTCTTCCAGCAGCTTCTTCTCCGGCGGGGGCCACGTCTTGCCGCGCAGCTCCGCTACTAAGGCCTTTGCGGCTTTATTGCTGTACGATTCGCAGGCGCCCCTGACCTCGCGCAGCTGCTCCCCCAGGTATCGGGCTTCTTCCGCCGACATCTCCGCGGCGGCGGCGCCGACGCTTTCCTCCGCCTCAGGGGCCAGCTCCTCCACCAGGGCCCGCAGCCGTTCCAGAAAGGCCGGCGTCCCGGCGGACATGACGTCATAGGCATTGTCGCGCCCCGCCTGCTCAAGCTTTAGCGCGACGGCGGACAACTCGGCCTGCCCGATATTTGCCAGGGCGCTCTTCAGCCCGTGCACGTTGATCACATACATGCGGACGTCTTCTTCTTCGTAAGCGCCGCCCTTCGCGCCCACGCCGTCCAGCACGCCGATGGCTTTCCTGGCGTCCCGGGCGAATATCTCGGCAAACTTGGGGTCGATGGCAGGCTGCTTCCCCGCGCCTACGGCGCTTGCTCCGCCAGGCGCCCCGCCCGCACCGCCATGTGCGGCTGGGCTGCCGGCGCCATCCGCCGCGCTTGGCCCATCCGTCTCCGCGCCTTCCTCCGGGCACGCCGCTTCCAGCCGCGCCGCCTCCAGGACTTCCGGCGGCTGCTTATCCCGCACCAGCTTGTTTAATACGGTATTAAGCTGGCGGATATCGATGGGCTTGGAGATGAAATCGTCGAAACCGCTCTCCAGGAATATCTCCGCCTGCCCGGCTACGGCATTGGCTGTCAGGGCGACTACAGGCTGCTCGTAACCCATATCCCGTATGATTTTCGTCGCTTCCATGCCGTCCATCTCCGGCATCATATGATCCATAAATACTACGTCATAGACGCTGCCGCTCTTGATCTTCGCGATGGCCGCGTATCCGCTGTCCGCCGAGTCGATTTGCAGGCCGTAGGGGGCCAGCAAGCCCCGGGCGACGTAGATATTCGTCTCCACGTCGTCTACGATCAGCACGCTCCCGTAGGGCATGTACTCCCGGGTTATCTGCACCCGCTTGATGTGCTCGCTGCTATTTACGCGGAACTGCTGCAGATTGTCCGCCAGATCCTTGCCCAGCTCCCCCGAGCCTACGTCGCCCTGGGGTATGCTGATGGTAAACACGGAGCCTTTACCCGGCTCGCTCTCCACCTGGATGACGCCGTCCATCATTTGGATCAGCCGCTGGGTGATATTCATGCCCAGGCCGGTGCCTTCCGTAGAGCGGTTGGCCTCCTGATTAAAACGTGAGTATTCGTCAAATAACGCGCCGACCTGCTCCTTCGTCATCCCCTGGCCGGTGTCGCTGACCCGGAACACGATCGTCACGCCGCCGCTGCGGGCCTTGCCCTTCTCCGGGTACACCGACAGCTCCACCGTGCCTTCCGCCGTATACTTGAACGCGTTGGAGAGTAGGTTATTTAATATCTGCTTTACCCTGAGCTCGTCCCCGATCAATGCCCGGGGCGTGCTTTCATCCACCCGCAGCTCAAACTTGATCGGCTTGCTGCCGATGCGGGTCATATTCAGCTGCACGGTATCGTTGATCAGGCTGGCGACCTCATAGTTGCCGATGATGAGCTCCAGCTTGCCCGCCTCGATTTTCGACAGATCCAGTATGTCGTTGATGATGCCCAGAAGCATATAGCCCGAGTTGTAAATCTTGTCGAAGGCTTCCATCACATCCCCGCCCAGGGATTCGTTTTGGAGCTGTATCTCCGTGATGCCCAGGATCGCGTTCATGGGGGTGCGTATCTCATGGCTCATATTTGCCAGGAACGAGCTTTTCGCCTGCGTCGCCGCTTCCGCCCTTACGTTCGCCTCGTGCATCTCCGTGTTGTCGTGGGCGAGTATGACGATGCCGTTGACCTCCCCGTTGTGATCCAGAGCCGGGGAGATAGTGATGGAGTAGTATAATTTCTCCTCGCCGCTTGTCTCGGCGTGAAGCTCATAGATATTTTCCTCGGCTGAAGAGTCTTCATAGTTGAGCAGCAGCTCATAGAGCGCGCCTTCGATCTCGCAGGTGTACTCATCCCCAAACATATCCCGGATGATAGGCAGAAAAGGCTCGTCGCTTAGATCCCGGCCCAGCCTTTTCTTGATGGATGAGGTACACAGCAGTATATTCAGCTTCAGGTCCAGCAGATAGATATCGTCGGGGCTGTTGTCCTGGAGCATGCGGTTGTAGCGCATCTGGGTTTCTTTTTCCCGTTCGTTGAAATCCCGCAGCGCCGCCGCCTGCTTATACAAGTGCGTGACGTTTTCATTTTCCTTCTGAAGCCTGGTGTACTTACGCTTCAGGGCGTTTAGCTCGCTCTGCAAGCTTTGCCGGAGGTTTTCTTCCTGCTTTTCCGGGCTCTCCTGCTTTTCCGGGCTTTCCTGTGTATCCGGGGTATCCGGGTATACCCGGGCTTGCGCCAAATTATTCTCGATGGGAAGCAACCTCCCTTCGCCGATAGATCCGGCCTATGCCGCGCCCCGCGCGGTACGCGGCCGCCGTCGCGGCGCTTTGGCGGCGCGGCGGTCGTGGAGCGGCGTGGCTCAAAACGCGCAAATGGTAAACGTGGCGTTGTGGAAGCGGTTGACCGCTTTGTCGTCGATGATGCTGGTCGGCGCGATTTCGCCGAAGGCGTACAGCCCGGATAAGGACAACCCCGCCGGGAAGAGCTCCCTGATCAGGTTCCCTTCCGTGGCTTTCATGTCCGCGAGAAACATATTGCGCAGGCTACATGTAGTAATGAATACGGTGGAATACTCGTAGTCGCCCCCCGCTTCGCCCATCTGCTCGAGAAACTCCTTGATGCCTGTCTCGCTGGTAGCCGCCACGTCGTTTCCCGTACAGTAAAGAAGCCCGATATAGGAATTCTCCGGGACATTCGCGAAGCATGTGACTTCGCCGGTTTCCTTGTCGAATGAGCTAAGGGCCCGAGACACGGGGATGCCGTCGTTGAATTCGTCGTGGGGGACTTCCACGAAAAACTGATAGTTGAACAACACCGTGGTCTCGTCGTTGATGAAGGGGAACACTTTGATGTATTCGTACGCCGGCGCCCCTTCGATCTCGCAGATGATATTGTCATGGGCCTTCGTGACGAGCCTTTTCTCCAGGGCCTGCTCGCCGGCCAGGTTCGCTGTCTTGAATATAGGTCGGACATTGCCCGAGATAAGCATGAGGGCCATCCTGTCGCCCCCGGATTCGCCGTCCAGGTATACCTGCTGCTTGCTGAACTCAAAGTCGTCGCCGGCGATATAGCCGAATACCGGCAGGTTGCCGCACAGCTCCGAGACCTTCGCCAGGATATTGTCGGAAGCTATGCTCCCTACGATGGACGCTACGCAGACGACCATCTTCGGCTCGGCGCCCGCGTCCTGCCCTTTCAGATTACGGTACGCTTCCTGATAGGTTTCTGTAATCGCCTTTGTGGGGTCGTCCTCCATCGAACCGCTGATCGAGGCCGCAAAGAGGCAATCATCGTCGGACAACACATGGAGCGCCACGGCGAGCTCATGGTACCCGTCGTTTGTAAGTACGGCGCCTGCGGCGGCGGTCCCCCCCATCACATGGCAGCCGAGTTCGCGGCTGACGGCGGCGGACAGCTCCCCGATCTCCATGTCGGGCTGCCCGTGCAGTATGGCGACGGTATTTTTGCCGATATTGAGTTTTTCTCTGATCTGCGCCGTTAACTCCTTTGTCGCGATAGTGATATCGTCCAGTTCGTAACTGATGGCGGTTGCTGATTTCATAACGACACCTCGCTCCTTATGATGATATGTTGAATTATATCATATTTATTTAACTTTGCAGTCAGGAAAAATAAAATTGATTGAAATTAAATCACCATTTGCTCAGCGGAATGCCCTCCCCGCCCGCGCATTCCCTGCATTTGTCCCCCTCGTCCAGGACGCGGAAGCAGTCATCGCATACGAGCCTGAGGCATACGGGGCAACGGTTGAACCACCTCAACGCTTCGCGGTTCGCCCTCTCGTAGGCGTCCCTGTGGTCGATTTCCCTGACATTGGGGTCTTCGCCGCCCTCCGAGTCGGACTGGTAGGTTACGCTCTGCCGGGGGCTGCCGCAGATATCGCAGTAAAATGTGAACTGATATATCCCGCCGCTGGATTCGTCGGTTACCTTTCGCGTGACAGGGTTCAACATCGTTACACAACCTCTCTGGTTTTTCCTGTGAAAGACTACAACGCTTGTCATTTTATGCCGGGGCGGCGGCATTGTCCATCACTCGCCGGGTGATATCTCCGCAAATCACCCCCGGGGTGATACGGCTTTCGCCGCCATGGGGCAGAGCCCCATCGAAGATCTGGCTAAGGCTGCGCTGTATAGGGTCACCGGCGCGGCGTATCAGAGTATCTCCCCTTCCAAGCCGCTCCTCTTGATCAGCTCCACATAGAGCATGATCTCGTCCCTGGAAGACACGCCCAACTTCGCGTAGATGTGCCTGTTGTGGGTCTTCAGCGTATTGGTCGTGACAAACATGATATCCGTGATCTCTTCGGCAGTCTTATCCTGGGCGTAGTAGCGAAATACGCTCAGCTCCGTAGGGGTAAGGGTCTTGACCCGGGCGATGAAGTCCTCGAAGAGGTTATCCGGGAGGGGGCTGCTCTTGGAGTGCAGCTCCCTGATCCTGTCGATGAGGGCGTCGATCTCCACGATATTTGTCTTCTCCGGTATGCCGCCCCCGGCGGCGGCGGCTAACCTGTCTGTGATGGGCTGGGCGTAGCGCCCGGAGAAGACTACCGACGCCGCTATGCCCATCGCCGCCAGGACGGACAAGATAAGCCCCAGCCGCAGGTTTTCCGCGGCCCTTCCCGCGTCGAAGTCCTCCTTGGTGACCAGCAGCGCGGCGACATAAGCCTGGGCGGCGAAGGGCGAGTCCTCCGGATACAGGCGCAACGTCTCGCATTTGCCCACATAGGAGCCCCCGCCGGGCAGGCTGAAAGCGCATAAGCCTCCCGACTTCTCGATGATGCTTATCTCTCCCTCGGCGGGAAATGCGCCATACACGGCGTTATGCCCGGAGTACAGGGCCCCCGCCAGATCCGCGGATCCGCCCCGGGCGGCAGTCAGGAGGTATACGGTATGATGATAGCCGCTGACCACAGGCTCATAACGCAGCATAAAGTTCATTTCGCTGATCTCAAAGCCGCATACGCCTATGACATTGCCATCGTTATCCAATACGGGGATGGAGCAGACCATCACGTCCTCATTCAGGCCTTGCACCGGGCTCATGGAGCTCCAGTACACCAGCCGGGACAAGGGCAGCTCCGGGTTTGACCGATAGGCCGCGATGGGCGCCCGCCAATACGACTGGCCCTCGACGTCAAACTCCAGATCCCACTTCGCCTGCAGATTCAAGCTGCCGTCCCCCGCCAGAGAAGGCGACCCCCGCAGCAAATGCCGTACTTCGATCCCCATTCCGCCGATGTTCGGCTCGATATTGCGTATATACAGCCCTGCTTTCGAAGCCCCCGCGCCCAGTATATCGGGGTTCACCGTGGCGTCCAGGGCGAAAAAGACGCCGCTGCACTCGGTGGTATCCAGGCTGGACAGCAGGATGGGGAGCTGTTCCCTGAGCAAGGGCTCCAGATACTCCGGATGAGCGGCCAGGCTGCCCGGAGAAATGCCTTCCCGCCTCATGAAAGCGGTTACGCCCGCCGCGAGCCTCTCGGACATCCTCGCCGCCTGGACCGAAGCGCCGCCAAACTGCCTGATCATATTTGAGGACAGATGCCCGAGTTCATTGCTGAAGAGCTTTTCCGCCTCGGGGATGTTTGCCGGGAAGACGCCTAGTAGGGAAATGACAATGACCAGGCCCGCCAGCATGATGAAGGTGAGGAGCAGCAGAAACACCAGGAGCCGCCGTCTCATATTTACCGCCGATCCGTTTATCGATATCCATACTTTTCTAAGAAAAGGGATTTTCTCCATTTTTTGCATTTCCCCGATCAAGGCGCCGCCCCGGTTAGCGCCGCCTCGCGCGGCCCGGGCTCAGACGCCGCGCTCAAGCTCAGGCGCCGCCCCGGCTAAAACCGCGATAAGAATCCTTCCAGCGCGCCCTGAGTAGCCTCCGCGTAAGCTTCTGCCGGCTCCATCGTATCCAGCAGCCGGAGGTAGTCGTCCCTGCCGTCCTGGGCGGCTTGCCTGAGCCGTTCGTTGTACTGGGATTGCAGGGCGCCGAAGCCTTCGAATACCGGCGGTACATAGAAGCGGTAACGCGCCTGCATATCCGCCGTAGCCAGCAGCGCTTTTTCCGCCACGGGGTTGCCCACCGCGGGGTAGTCCCCCGCCAGTATGTCCGCGAAGGAAGACTTCCGGACGGGCATATACCCGACGTTGACACAGAAGCGCAGGTTCCGCTCCGCCTCGGTAAACCACTTGAGGAAAAGGCAGGCCCCGTACTCTCTCGCCGGCTCGGAGAGGGTCACGCAGACGCCGCCCCCCCGCTGGAAGACCACGTTTTCCCCGCCTTCGAAGACAGGGAAGGGCAGCACGTCAAATTCTACATCTTCCTTCGTATTGTCCGGATACGTGACCCGGGAAGGATAAAAAGTGGAGCCTGCCGAGGACGCGGTGGCGCAGACGATTTCGCCGGTCACGGCGAGATAGTTGCCCCAACCGTTGTAGACGGCTACGCCGCCCATGACCGCGGGGGCATAGTAGCAATCCCATATCCGTTGAAACACCGGCTGGGGCAGGTTGAGCGCGCCTTCGCCGGCGATATCCGCCCCAAGCTGCTGGAAGCCCACCATCGCCTGGTTGAATAAGGCTTCCGGGTAGAAAAACGCCTTGCCGTCGCCGGGGATGTCCGGCGTGAGGGCGTCCGTCCACTCGTAGTACAGCATAGCCGCTTCCGCTATGCCTTCGAATGTGGACAGCATGTCTATCCCCACGCCCGTCGCCGCCGAGAAGCGGTCAAAGAATGTGCGGTTCACATAGAGGACCTCGGAGGACTTGGTGATCGGCATCAGATACAGCGGCCCGCCGCCCAGCCGGCCTTCCTCCACGAACTGGGGGACGAAGGTATCCAGCTCGTCCACGGTGAAGTACCGCTCCAGGTCAAGGAGGACGCCCTTTCGCGCCAGCTCCCCCGCCACCTGGGGATACACGACTACCATATCCGGCAGCTCCGGGGCGCCGGGGTCCTTATTTGCCGCGGCGATCAGCCGTTCGTTGATGACCTGGGCGTCGGTGATTGACGTCACCTTGATGGTGACGCCGTGCTCCGCCCCGGCGGTGGCGTTGAACTCGCTCACCAGCTCGTCGAAGTAGTCCCGCATATCCTCCACATAGGTATGCCAAAGGGTCAGGGTCACCGGGCTGCCGGGCGAGGGCCCTTCGGATCTGCCGCAGGAGGCCGCGGCCACCGCCAAGACCACAGCCAGCGTCGCGGCCAACACCGCAGCCAGGGTTACTGACGGCACAAGGGGCAGATACCTCTTCATAGCCGGTTTCCCTTTGCGCAGCGGCTGATGTTGTCGCCGACGTCCTCGATCATATATTCGGTCCGTATACGGGCCGGGTCGGTATCAAGCAGAATACTCATGGCGCGCCTCCCACGTTGCAGGGTCCCACTCCCGTGAACAGTATCAAATATATCATATCGGGGGCGATTTTTAAACGGCATTGTTGTCCTGGCCGCGCGGTTATGGTATGCTTGATATATAAGGAAAGTATTACCGCTTTAAGCAGATATCGAAGCATAAGGAGAACCCTATGACGACGCTGTTTATGTACTACTCGTATTCCGGCCATACCCGGGCTATCGCCAGGGAGCTCGCCGCCGCCGAATCCGCCGACCTTGCCGAGGTACAGGACGTCAAGCGCCCGGGCGGCTTTAAGGCTTTCACCCTCGGCTGCTTCGCCGCCTTGCGCGGGAAAGCCTGGCCCATACAAGAGCCGGCTGTGGATCCGGGCAAGTACGAGCGGCTGGTGGTATTGTTCCCCATATGGGCGGGCAACCCGCCCCCCGCCGCCCACGCCCTGCTGGCCATCCTGCCGCAAGGCAAGCCCGTAGCGGTCAAGATGGTCTCCGGCAGCGGAAAGAGCAATTGCCGGGAGAAGGTAGAGGCGGCGATCAAGGCGCGGGGCTGCACGGTAGAAAGCTTCGAGGACGTCAAGGCAAAGTAAGAGCGCCCATCGGGGATAATCCCCAATAGCCGCCCACCTTCATATGAATGATTATGGATATTCGTCGGCACAAGCGGAGCTCAATGCATTTCGATGTTACTTTAGTAATCGTTCATCTTGAACATCTAAAACCTCGTCATCCGAATTATCCTGTTTATCCCCTTCGGGTTTATCATCCTGAAAGTTATAGTGAATCATCACATTATAGCCGTCCTTGAATTTACCAGCAAATGGATTTCTGGTAGCGCCGGAAAAATCATAATTATCTCTCATATTCCGCCTCCATATTGGCTAGCTTCACTTCTTGTAGCTTTTCTCGCTGAAAATATCCTTATCACTGTACTGCTTTCCCGATAGCAATGACATACAACCAGCAATCGTAGATTTGTACTCAGCCCCATTATGATAAACCGTTCTTCTTGAGCCGAATGATCAACATCAGCTTTATACATCGCATTATCATCATCAAAAACCGTCATCGCTTCAACAAAAGAAACACCGTGCTTTCGGATATTTGCGTTGTTTTTATTATCATCCCAGCTAAATAGTAGATTGCTCACCATCAGTCCGCCTTGTGTCTGATTATCAATACTCCCGCGTATAAATCTACTATACCACAGCAATGATTAAAATCAATACTTATGGGGGGAATGAATATGAAACGAAAAACTCACCGGATAACGCGCGGTATGATGAGGGCGCTTGCATGGGTTATAACGGCGGCGCTGGTTTTTGCGCTGATCCCGGCGCAGGGCAGCGAGGCTATCTCCCCTCCGTCGTTTGCTGGATTTGTCATTGAGAAGGTATTCAGTAATCCCCTTGATGATGAACCGGTACAGTTTTCCATTACGGATCAGTATAGTCAGCCCGCCAATTTATATGGCGCCGTCAGCAAAACGATCAATGGGGTAATCATTGATTATAATGAGCAAGATGACCTGAGCATTGGGATAATAACACTGAAGCACGGTATGAAAGCAAATATCGTCGACCCAATGATATTGGGTAATGTCTATATCGTGTCGGAAGTCGTACCTCCCGGTTTCAGCAATCCCGCGATATCGGGAGACTATGGAGAAAAAGGTTCTAACTATGCCACGGTAACTGCAGATTCATCTGAATTTCCCGTTCTGACCTTTACAAATAGCAAAGTCGGCGGCCTTACCATCCGTAAAGAGCTCGCCGTGGCTTATGCCGACTGGGGCGTGAAAAACGATACGGAATTCAAAGCGGAGATAATGGACCTCGACGCCCCCGGCAGCCCCGCCTTGGTGTTTGTGCGCGATACAGACGGCTCCGCCGACTACTACTGCGTAGGGAATGCTTCGTCCGGCGGGCCATACTACTATGGGGGCGCGGCTTGCGGAGCCGGGTCTCTCGTCACCAGTATCCCCTTCGCAGCGGCAAATCCGGTTACCTTAGCGAATATGCCTCTCGGCAAGCGCTACGAGGTCAAGGAAATCGACGAAAACGGCTTGCATTATACAACGACCTACGCCGGAAACGGCTTGCCTCTCACAGACGGCGCCGCCGTCACCGTCACCAATACCTACGTGCACGGCACGGGCAACCTGACCATCCGGAAAGCCCTTTTCGGCGATTATAAAGACATGGGCGTCGGCGAATCCACCGTATTTACCGCGACGATCGCCGATCTGCACGGCACGCCCGACGCCGGCGGCGGGCCCAATATCCTCCGCTTCAAGAAGCAGCCGGAAGCCAACGGCAGCTACTACTGCGTCGGCAACGAGGTAGACGGCTTCAGCGGCGGATACACGGGCGAGTACATCATCGAAATCCCTTTCACTGCCGCCAAGCCAACCGTGCTGACAAATCTCTGGGCCGGCGAATACCAAGTGATGGAAAGCGCCTCAGACCCGGCGCCAGCCGCCGTTACCTACGACGAAGGCCCCACCTTGCTGCCCACCGACGGAAACGCGGTGGCAAGCATCGCTAACACCTATACGAAGCCCGCCGTGAAGCCCCCCGCAGACGGCGACCCCGCGACCGATCCGCCGAAAGACGACGATAAGGATACAGAAGACCCGGATCCCGACGATCCGGACGGGGAAGAGCCGCCCGCAGACCCGGATGACCCCGACGATCCCCGCGACCCGGATGACCCGGACGGTCCGCGTGGGACGGCAAATATCACTATATACGCGCCCCCCGGCGGCAGCGACCCCTACATCCCGCCTAACCCGACTGTGTCCGGGCACGCGATAGAGCCGGGGGACGACGGCATATTTATCGAGTTTGATGAAGAAGGCGTGCCTCTTGGGGAATGGCATTGGGAAGAAGTCATCGAAGAGTGGATATTTGAAGAGTATCCGCCCTTGGGCAGCCTGCCGATCACAGGCGCGGCTGGTCTGGCCTGGTCATCCGTCCTGCTTGCCTGCCTGTCCGCCGCTTTCCTGCTCCTTATCGTCAGGAGCAAATCCGCTTATACCGGGAAGCACATGGCCTGAGAGCAAGCGCTTTTCGAAGTCGCGAAGTATTCGTGAATCTCAATACTCATAGTACCAGGCGTTGCGCTGCTTATCGTCATGGAGGGCCAGGTCGTCCGTCCCTTCGGCAAGTTGCCTGTCCACATACGCGGCCAGGTCGGTCACGCTCTTCAGCTGAAGTACGTCCTCATCCCATATCGTGACCCTGAACCGCTTCTCGCAGTCCATGACCAGCTTGACAACATCGATGTGCTCGATGTTGTTTTCTTTACTCAGCGGCGTCTCAGGTCCGACGTCGTCGTCCCGGGCGCCAAGTATGCGGCTGAACATCTCCATGATCTCCGTCTGCGTGTCCCGGTTCGCCATCATTCGCCCCCCCTTCCCGGATGCGCGGCCAGCCAGGGGCTGGCTTCCCCGGCGTAGAAAAGCGCCAGCCTATGCAGCGCCCTGGAGCAAGCGATGTAAAGCAGCTTCCTGTCGTCCTTGCCCCGGTAGCGCTCCCGGTCGGCGTCCGGCACCAGCACGGCGTCGAACTCCAACCCCTTGGTCAGATAGACGGGGACGACAAAAACGCCGCTAAGCTCCTCTTCCCGGGCCTCCTCCACCAGATGCATCGCCGTCCCGCTCCCGCCCCCGTCCCACAACCCTGCCAGCCGCTCATACCAGCGGGCGGCGTCGGCGGCTGTCTTGCAGATCAAGCCCACGGAGGCGCAGCCCTTCTCCAGGCTCAGGGCGATCTCCCCGATGATGACGTCCGCGAGCCCGGCTTCGCTGGCCGCGGTATGGACGGAAGGCGGCTCCCCGTGGCGGCTGAAGCTCTCCATCTCCACGCCGCCCTCCAGGAACCCGGCGCTGAACTCCAGTATCTCGCTGGTGCAGCGGAAACTCTTGTTCATGGTGACCAGGGTGGTCTTTTCCTTACCCAATATTTGGCTGACTTGCTCATAGAACGAGAGGTCGGCTTCCTTCGCTATGGTCTGGTTGACGTCGCCCAGCACGGTATACCGCGCTTTGGGAAATAGCTTATTGTACAAGGCGAAATGCAGGGGGTAATAATCCTGAGCCTCGTCCAGCACCACCTGGCGTATCCTGTCCATGTACCGGTAGCCTCCCAGGCGCAGTGTCAGGTAAGCCAGGGCAAGCGCGTCCCCGTGGCTCAGCGCGCCCGAAGCCAGGCCCTGCCTGGTGCGGCTGAGTATCCCCCCGATACCCTCCGGCAAGGGTAAACCTTTCGCCAGCTGATAGAACCAGGCTTCGTCCGCAAATAGCCGCTCATACAAGCCGAAATAATCAAGCTCCGTAAACGTCCGTATCTCTTTGACGAGGGCTGCGCTCTCCAGCACGGACAGCAGCCGGGCGGCGGCCGCGCCCTCCCGGGGGCTGTAGCCGTAGCGTTTCACGAACTCCGCTAAACTGTCCATCCGGCTCCTTCTCGCCTCGTGGACCTGGTCAAGGACAGCCGCTTCCAGCTGCTTGAGCAGCACAGCCAGGGAAAGGCCCTTCTTGCTGTTGACGATCTTATTTTTCAAGCTCTGCCGCCGGGCGACGACGCTGCCGGCGTAAGCCACATCCCGGAAGGCGACGAAGCGGCGCGGTATGGCTTTGATGAACCGCTCCAGTATGCCGATGAAAGCAAAACCCGTCTTGAACTCAAGGTCGCCTTTGATCAGCCGGGTTTCCTCGCCGTCGCCCGCGACGCCGATGGTTTCCAATAATTGGTTTTTCGTCTGGAACACCCTGCCACCCAGGACGTCGTCCAGTATCTTCTCCGCCGTGAGGGAAACCACATTCTGCTCCCCCAGCTCGGGCAGTATGCCGGATATATACCGCTCAAACAAGGTGTTTGGGGAGAGGATCACGATATTGTCCGCCGCCAGCCGGTTCGCCAGCCCCTGATACATCAGGTAAGCCACCCGGTGAAGGCCGATGGAGGTCTTGCCGCTGCCCGCCGCCCCCTGCACCATCAGGAGGTCGTTTTCGCTATCCCGGATCACCGCGTCCTGATCCCGCTGTATGGTCTCCACGATGGTCTTCATCCTGGCCGAGGCGTTCTGGGAAAGGAACTGCCGCAGGAATTCGTCCACGATCTCCACGTCCGCGTCGAAGAAAAAGACGAGCCTGCCGTCCCGGATCTCGTACTGCCGCTTCAGCAGCAGCTCCCCATCGATCCTGCCCGACGGCGCGTCGTAGTACGCCCTGCCCGGCCCGAAGCGGTAGAATATGCCCGCCACCGGCGCCCGCCAGTCGTAGACCTTGATTTCATTGCTGTCCGGGTCTTTCATCGAAGCGCGCCCGATATACATCCTTTCCGCTTCGGCGTCGCCGTCGAAGAGGAAGTCCACCCTGGCAAAGTACGGGGACAGCAGCATCCGCTCCAGCCGGCGTATCCTGTTTGCCTTCTCCTGCTGCAGGGCGATCCGCGTGTTTATCTGATCCACATACAAAGCCGCTTCCGCCAACTGCTGGAAGCCGTCGTCTTTATAAAGGCTCGCCATGGCGTGGGCGGTATACTCCCCCATCTCCTGCTTGGCGTCCACGATGGCGGCTACGTCTTTCTCTTCCTCGATCTTAGCGCGCTCAAGGAGCGCCCCGGCTAGAGCTATCGTATCGGCCAGGCGCCCTTCCTCGAAGGCGAGCTCTTCCGGGGTGTATGCCGCCCCGGCGCGGGTTGCGGATTCTTGGGCGAAAGATTCGATGGCGTCCGGCCTCCTTAAGCAATAAGTCTACAGCGCGCCCACCGGGCAGCCAACATAGCGGCAAGGTGGCAGAGCGGTAAAGTGGCAGAGCGTCATGGCGGCGCTTCCTTAAATTTAACACGAAACGCCGGGTTGGGCAATGGGTAACGGTTCAGGGGGGCTGGGAGCCCAAAGCGCGCCAATTTGCCGCGATGGATTGAACGGCTTCGTATGCCAGATAAGCAATCGCAAATATGGCAAATCCGTGGGTGCGACATGGACGTCGCACCAGACGGAACGCGACACGACGTCGCGTTGTAGTCGTCAGGATTTGTATCGAACGATTGCTATATCTGGCCGAAGCTGTGAACCATCGCGGCAAATTGGCGCGCTTTGGGCTCCCAGCCCCCTTGAACCGTAGCTGATCCAAATTGACAATCCCGGGATATCATGATTAAATATTCCCGTTACGCAAGGAGTGTGGATCATGGGCGCGGCGGACAAATTGAAAGACATCATCAGCCGGCAAAGAGAAGTCTTATCCGAGCTTGAAGCCGAGCAGCTGGCTCTCGAAAGCAGCGACCTGGCCAGGGAAAACGCCAGGCTTGCGGCGGAGCTGGAGAAGCAACGCGGGGATTTTGAGCGGGCTGACAAAGCGTTGGCGGATTTGGCCGAAGAGAACGCAAACCTGAAGAATACGCTTTATGAGCAGATATACAATGAAAAGCTGCGGTTCGTCACCACCACGGCGCAGAAGCTCGAGGTCTTATTCAATACCGGCGTAGACGGTGAGCTGGATAGACTGACGGCCATCGAGAGCAAAGCGAGGGCGCGGATCATCCGGTTCAGGAGGGCTCTGGCGAAAGACAATATCGACCTCCGGGACGACATATACGCGAGGCTTGACGAATTATCGGCTTCATTGGATCGTAAAGCCACCGAAGCCCGGGCGAAAGCGACCCTGGCGCCGGGCCCCTTCACCCGGGAGGAACGGGACGGGCTTGAAGCCCTGAAAGAAGAGCAGATCACCGACGAGCAGATACGGGCGCTGGCGAAGAAGAACAATCTCGAACGGTTTGTCGGGTTAAATGTCCTGAATACAGTCGGTATCTTCCTGCTCATCGCCGGCTCGATCACCCTGGCCAGATTCGCTTACGTGCAGCTGACCGACCTGCTGAAGGGCGTCATGTTGTATGCCCTGGGCGGCCTCTTGCTTGCCGCGGGGGAGATGCTGAACAGGAAAAAGCCAAACATCTTCTCGCTGGGTTTATCCGCGGGGGGCGTCGGCATACTCTTTGCCGCGTTGGCCACGAGTTACTTCGCCCTGCATATACTGGATGTGTACCCCGCCATCGCCGTGTGCGTCCTGGTCACGGCAGCGGCTTTTGTCTTGTCCAACCGCTACAACTCTCAGACGATAGCTGCCTTCGCGTTGATCGGCGGATACCTGCCCATGTTCTCCATCGGTACGGATACGGCCGTCGCCTACGGCGCCATGGTTTATTTTGTGGTCTTGAACCTCCTCGCGCTGTCCCTCTCTACCCATAAGAAGTGGCGTATATCCCCGTTTATCGGATTGTTTCTCAATACGGCGGGCACACTTTATATCTGCATGGATTCTTACGGCGCCCCGGGCCTGCCCAGGCGGGTATGCACTATCCTTTATGTGCTGTTCGCGTTTCTGACCTACACGGCCATTCCCATCGTCGGCGCGTACCGCGCCAAAGCGGGGTTCAGGAGAGCCGACGTCGTATTCCTGGCCCTCAATACCTTTTTTAGCAGCCTCATCCTATTCGGCGTGTTTTACAGCTTCGGTTTGCAGGATTATCACGGGGCGCTTGCCGTGGCTTTCGCGGCGATCTACCTCCTCCTCGGAAGGTTTATCGAGAAGAGATTCGCCGGGGGCGAGCGTCATATCCGGGCCTTGTTTTACTTGACGGGCCTCGCTTTTGTCGTCCTGGTCATCCCCCTGCAATTCGGGCGGGCGTGGCTGTCCCTCGGATGGCTCGCGCAAGGCGTGGCGCTTGCCGCGTACGGGGTACTTCGCGACGAAAAAAGCTTCAGGCGGGCAGGCTTGGTCATATGCCTGCTGTGCCTGGTCGCCTTTGTCGCGAATGACTGCGTTTGGACGGGGCATTATCTCTTCGTTTATAAGTACTCCGCGATCACTCTCGGCAGCCTGGTTTTATTAGGCGCGTATATGTATACGGGGTTAATGACCGGGCTATTTGTTAAAGTATATAAATATTTTGCCCTGGTGAACGCGTGGTTTTTCACTATGTACCTCATCTTCGGCAAACTGTACGGCGTCTTGTACAGGCTGGGCGGGCAGTCGGCCTATCAAGTCGATTACCTTACCGGCGCCGCGGCGGTGACCGCGACATTTCTTCTCGCTTACGCCTTTTCGCGGATCAGGCTTCTCCACGATCTGGGAACCAGGATAGTGTCCGTCGCCCTTCACGGGCTTGGAATACTGGCGCTGGCTTTGATGAATACGGCTTTGGAGCCGGTTTCCCGCGTATATCTCAGGGTCGGGACTCCATCCCCAGGGATCACGGCGGCGGGCACGGCGATCCTCCTGGCCCTCGGGCTTCTCTCCGTCCTGGCTTTGCGCGAGATCATGAAAATGCTCGTGCTGGGGCGCGCCATGGGCGTCGAATGGTATCCCCTCGTCGTCTCCGGGTACTTCGTGCTGCTCCTGACGCAGAATCTGATCACACAGTACGATTTGCGCTTCTCCAACGCCGCGATAAGCATCATCTACGTCTTGACAGCCCTTGCGTGGATCGTCTACGGCTTCACGCGCCGGTACTCGTTTGTGCGCAGGTTTGGGCTGGGCCTGGCGATCCTGTCGGTCATCAAGCTCTTTTTGATCGACTTGGCCGGCCTGACTCAAGGATACCAGATCGTCTCCTACTTTGCCCTGGGCGCGACCCTCATCGCCATTTCCTTCGTCTACCAATACTTCAGCAGACGTCTGGAGCTTAGAGAGGAGGCCTCCGCCGATGGGGAAAAAAGCGATTAGCATTGTACTCGCCCTGGCTTTGGCCGGCTCCGCCGCCGGCTGTGCCGCCGGATCCCGGCCGGCGGCTTCCGTCGCCCCCAACGCCGCCAAGCTGGCGCTCGCCGGCGACAGCCGATACAAGTCCCTTCGCCTTACGCCGGAGATATATAACGCGTCAAACGATGATTTGTCGGATCTGCTCATCATAGACAGCGCCGGAGAAAGCGTCCCCTACTTCATCCACACCGGCTACCGAAGGGCTTACGCGAGCAGAGAGGCCTACCCCATGGTTCTCGTCGATTCCTATGTCAAAGACGATTGTTTCTACTTTGACTATAAGCTTGCAGCGCCCCGCAGCGGCGACGCCGTAGCGACGTCCCTGGAGTTTGCCACGCCCAGCGCGGGTTTCGCCAAGGAAGTCGCCTTATACGGAAGTTATGACAATATCTACTGGGAGTTTGTGCAGAACGATAAGCTCTACTCCATCGACGGCGTAACCAAGCTTTCGATAGAGTTTGCCCAAGCCAGGAAGTATACCCACTACCGCCTGATGCTCGCAAATAATCTGGAGCGGATATCCTTTGACGCCGTCTCCCTTGTATACCGCGTCGAGATCAGCGAAGAATCCAACTTTATCGAGAGCCTGGAACCTGCCTTCACCGTCGGCAGCGGCGGCAGGGCTACAAATATTGCCATCAGCGGCTTGCGAAATCTACGGTTGTACGACGTCACGATACACACCGGCAGTATGTTTAAGCGATACGCCCGCACGCCCCATGGGGTAGGCAAAGAGCTCTACAATCTCTCCTTTAGCGGCATGTCATATACGGACACGGCGATACCTTTAAATTGGAGTATATCCCATGACGACGAATATGTCGTCATCCTAGACGATGGCGACGACAAGCCGATAGCGGTGGACAGCATCACCGTGAGGTACTATGCCGACGAAGTGGTGTTTGAGGGAAAGGCGGGAGAAAGCTATATACTGGAGTTCGGCAGGGACGCGTCGAAGCGGGCCCCGGTATACGATATCGAGCGGTACAAAAGCGACGTCCTGAGAGGCCCGATAGACAAGGCTTCCATAAGCGAGATCCTGTACGCGCCGGAGCAGGGGGCTCCCGCGCGGGATTACCGCCTGCTTTTCAACATAGTGATCGTTGCCGTGGCGCTGCTCTTGGGCGCGGTGATCGTGCTGAAGCTCAGGAAGGGCGCGCCTTGAGGGGCGACGTCTTTCCTTAAGCGTGAGTCTGCTATATAATAGAAGTATATAAGGAATGGGAGGCGTATCAAATGGTGAAAATCATACTCAACATCGAGGGCATGTCCTGCGAGCATTGCGTGAAGGCGGTGAATGACGCCGTAGCCGCCCTGCCCGGCATAACCAGCGTCGCTGTGGATCTGGACAGCAATACCGCGACCATAGAGCACGACCCCGAGGAGAGCCCCCTGGCGATGATCAAGTCCGCCATCGAGGAGGAAGGCTACGAAGTAGTCGCCTGACCATGCGCGAGACGTTGATGATAACGGGGATGACCTGCGCCGCCTGCTCGACCCGCGTAGAGAGGAATGTGGGTAAGATGGACGGCGTGCTTAGCTGCGCCGTGAATCTGGCTACGGAGCGGATGGTCGTCGACTATGACCCCTCCCTCACCGGCCTGGACGCGGTGAAAGCACGGGTCGTGAAGACAGGTTACGGATGGGCGGAGCTCAAGAAGGACCAGGCGGACCTGGATAAGCTACGCAAGGAGAAAGAGCTCCGTACGCTGCGCCTGAAGTTTATCCTGTCGGCTGTGTTTACCCTGCCCCTCTTGTATATCGCCATGGGGCACATGCTGCCCTTCGGATGGCGGCTGCCTCTGCCGGCGCCGCTCCACCCCATGCACGCCCCTCTTAGCTTCGCCCTGACCCAAGCCGCGCTTACCCTGCCCGCCGTAGCCGCCGGGTACCGCTTCTACATCGTGGGTTTCCGCGCCATCTGGCTCCGCTCGCCGAATATGGACAGCCTCATCGCCATGGGGACGACCGCCGCGGTGCTGTACAGCTTGTACGCCGTGTGGCGTATCTCACTCGGGCACTTGGAGTACGCCGAGCATCTATACTTCGAGTCGGCCGGGGTCATCATCACCCTCATCCTGCTGGGCAAATCCCTGGAGGCGGCGTCAAAGGGCAAGACAAGCGAAGCGATCAAAAAGCTCATGGGGCTTAAGCCGAAGACGGCGCTGGTAGTCAGAGGCGGCCTGGAAGTAGAGGCGCCCATCGACGACGTGATCCCGGGGGATATCGTCCTGGTGAAGCCGGGGGGGAAGATCCCCGTAGACGGCGTGGTGGTCGACGGCGCCTCAGCCGTGGACGAGTCCATGCTTACCGGGGAGAGCCTACCTGTTGATAAGAAAGCCGGGGATACGGTCTATGCCGCTACCATCAACCAATACGGGCTGCTCCGCTTCGAGGCGTCCAAGGTAGGCGCAGACACCGCCCTTGCCCGGATCATCCGGCTGGTGGAGGACGCCCAGGGCAGCAAAGCCCCTATCGCCCAGATGGCGGATGTGGCGTCGGGCTACTTTGTGCCGGCGGTGTTCTGCATCGCCGTGGTCGCGGCTGCCGGCTGGTTTGCGGCGCTGAGGGATTTCAACTTCGCCTTGACGATATTCATATCGGTGCTGGTCATCGCTTGCCCCTGCGCCCTGGGGCTGGCTACGCCCACGGCGATCCTTGTGGGCACGGGGAAGGGCGCGGAGCACGGCATACTGATCAAGGGCGGGGAAGCCCTGGAAACGGCTCATAAGATACAAACCGTCGTGTTTGATAAGACCGGCACCGTCACCAGCGGCAAGCCGGTGGTGACCGACGTCGTATCCGGCAGCAGCAGCAGCAGCAGCAGCAGCAGCAGTAGCGACGGCAGCGCCAGCGGCGACGGCACAGACGCCGTGCTGCGGATCGCGGCTTCCCTGGAGCGCTACTCGGAGCATCCCCTGGGGCAGGCGGTGGCCGAATACGCCCGCTCCCGGGGCGTCGACTTCCTTCCGGTACAGGATTTCGAAGCCGTGGCGGGATTCGGCGTGACCGCTAAGTCTGCCGGCCCGGAGGGGCAGCCTATATTCGTAGGCAGCGGAAAGCTCATGGCGGAGCGCGGCATACGGGACGACGGCGGATTCGCCCCGCGCTGCGACAGGTTTTCTGAAGAAGGCAAAACCTCTATGTACGTAGCCCTCGGCGACCGTATCATCGGTCTCGTCGCCGTGGCGGACAGCATAAAGCCTTCCAGCCGGGAAGCGATCATGGAGCTGCGCGATATGGGCGTGGAATCGGTCATGCTCACCGGCGACAACAGGCGGACCGCGGAGGCTGTGGCGAAACAGGTGGGCGTCACGCGGGTGCTGGCCGAGGTGCTGCCCCAGGATAAAGCCGACGAAGTAAAAAGGCTGCAGGCGCCGCAGGGGAGCGGCACGACGGCGATACCGCCTTTGCCCCGGAAGATCCGAGCCGGCAAGGCAAAGCAAACCGCTGCCGGGGAAGCTGCCTCCGGGGAAGCCGCCCCTGGGAAAGCCACCCTTGGGAAAGCCGCTACAGAAAAAGCCGCCCCCGTTGTGGTGGCGATGGTAGGCGACGGGATCAACGACGCCCCGGCGCTGGCCCAGGCCGACGTAGGCGTCGCCATCGGCAGCGGCGCGGACGTAGCTATGGAAAGCGCGGATATCGTGCTGATGCGCAGCGAGCTCACGGACGTGCCTAAAGCGATCCGGCTTTCCCGTGCGACGATACGCATTATCCGGCAAAACCTGTTTTGGGCGTTCGGCTACAACACGGCGTGTATACCAATAGCCGCCGGCGTGCTGCACATATTCGGCGGCCCGCTGCTGTCCCCCATGTTTGCCGCCGCAGCCATGAGCCTGTCCAGCGTATCGGTGGTGACCAACGCCCTGCGCCTGCGCAGGATCAAGCTATAACGCCGCGTCGCGGGCAAGCAGATTCGCGTTTTCCATCGACTGTGTTGACCTGTAGGCTACCGGCTCTGTCTGCGGAAGCTCTTCAGCTCCGAAAGGAAAAGGCCCAGGAGCGTCAGGGCCGCGCCGGTCACTAGCATCCACGTCACCGTTTCGCCCAGGACGATGGCCGAGGTCGTGACCGACACCACAGGCACAAGGTAGATATAGACGGAAGTACGCACCGCCCCAAGCATCTTTACGGCGAAGTTCCAGGCGACGAAGCACAAAGCGGAGGCGCACAGGCTAAGAAACAGGATATTGAACAGATTCACCGGCATGGCTAGCGCATCCAGGGCGGGCCGGAAGCCGGAGAGCAGAGCCAGGGGCAGGGAAAACAGCAGCCCGTAGCCGAATACGCGCCGGGTGATCCGCACAGTGTCGTAGCCGTAAGTGCTCAGCTTCTTTGTGAAAATGGAGTAAGCCGCCCAGGCGACGGAGGCCCCAAGGGCAAGCAGATCCCCCAGCGGATTCAGCTGCAGATTCATCAGCCCGTTTATGCTGATCATGGCGATGCCCGAGATCGCCGTCAGGAAGCCGACGTAGAATAACGGCCCCGGCCGCTCCGCTTTCAGGAACCAGAGGGACAGCAGCGCAGTAAATAATGGGGACGTGGCCACGATCAGGCTGGTATTCGCCACCGTGGATATGGAAAGCGCGTTGTTTTCAAATACATAGTATAAAGTTATCCCGCATATGCCGGCTCCGGCAAAGAGCAGCTCGTGCCATTTCTTCGCCAGGGGCGTTTTTTCCGATTTCAGCAGAAATAACGCCAGGAAGGCGAAGGAATTTCTTATGATCTGTATCTCTGTGGGCGTGAAGTACCGCAGCAGCAGCTTCGTCGAGGTAAAAGTCGTCCCCCATACCAGGATGGTAAACAACGATGCGGCATGCCCGGTTGACGTCTTGTCCAGCACAAACGCGACCTCCGTTACGTGAGTAATCGCTTCCTACTATACTACAATTATATTCGCAGCGCCAGCGGCTTGTTTTTTTCCTCCCCAGGGCATACAATATGAGCCGGAGGATCATCACATGGACGCCGACTTCCTGCATGAGCAGGCATATCTGAAGCAGACGAAAGCCCTTATCCGGCGCGGCCTTGCCGATCTGCTGGAAACCCTGGACGACGAGCAGGAAAAGCTGCTTCTGGCCCGCCAGGAGTTTCAGGAAAACCAGCCCGCCTTCGCCGACGACCGGGATAAGCAGACGGAGACCGCCCAATACCTGAGCGGCCTGCAGACCCAGATGGCGGTATATCAGGCCTACGCGGAGCGGCTGAAAAAGCTTCATCTGCTTAACGACTCGCCTTACTTCGGCCGTATCGACTTCGCGGAGCCCGACGGGGAGCCGGAGACATACTATATCGGCAGGGCAAGCCTCAGAGACCCGCTGACTTATCAGATGCAGATCTGCGACTGGCGGACGCCCATGGCCAGCCTGTACTACCGCTCCACCCCCGGGCCCGCTTCCTTCATGGCGCCGGAAGGGGAGATCGCGGGCAGCCTCATGATGAAGCGGCAGTACGAGATCGCCGGCGGCGAGCTGCTGTACTACTTCGACACCGACGTCCACATCAAGGACGGCATACTGAGGAAGCTCCTGTCCCAGAAGGCCTCGTCCCGGATGAAAGCCGTGGTGGAGAGCCTCCAGGACGCCCAGGACCGGCTCATCCGGCAGAAGAGCCGCGTACTTCTCATCCAGGGCTCCGCCGGCAGCGGCAAGACGAGCCTTGCCCTGCACCGGGCCGCCTTCCTTATGTACCAGGACTATCAGGAGTCCCTGACCGCAAAGGAGATCCTCATCATCTCCCCCAATCCCCTATTCAGCAGCTATATCGACCGCGTCCTGCCCGAGCTGGGCGAGGAAAATATATCCAGCCTGACCTTTCAGGATATCTTTGCCGCAAACAGCGCGGGCTTAGGCGAAGAAGCCGCGCCGGGCAGCGAGCTTGACGACCTCCTGGCGGAAAGGGACGGCCGCCGCTTCCGGCTTCTCCAAGACGTCTATGCGTTCAAGTATTCGGCTGCCTTTGCCGGCTTGCTCGCCAGGCTCGCGGACTACTACGAGCGCCGCCTGCTCAGGCTGCCGGACGTTTACTACAATCACCGCTACATCGCCACCGGCAGGGAGCTCAAGGAAGAGGCGCTCCGTGACAGGGCAGGCCTCCCGCTCACCAAGCGCCTGGAGCAGATAAGGCGGAGATTGTCCCTGAAGATCCACGAGCAGAAAAAGCGCCGCCTGCCAGCCCTGCAGGAGTTCGTTGGCGATTATCCCGACCATCAGCTGGAAATCGTCCCATACGCCCGCCTTCTGTCCATGAAGCGTGGCGCCTACCTGAGCAGGCTGCTGGACGGCCTCGTCCGGGTAGACGTCCCCGGCTTGTATAAGCGCCTTTGGGGCAAGGATTTGTTTTACCGCCTGGCGAAAGGCTTAACCCTGCCGGACAATATCGAGGAGATCAGGCAGGCGGCCGAATCCTCCGCCGGCCCCGGCGACGTCCCGGGCCTCTTCTGGCTCAGGCTCCTTCTGGAAGGCGCCGCCGACCACCCCCGGATACGCCAAGTCATCGTAGACGAAGCCCAGGACTACGGGCCCATCCACTACATGTTGTTGAAAAAATGGTTCCCCAGGGCAAACTTCACTATTCTCGGAGATGTGCAGCAAAGCCTGTCCCAGCCCAGGGGCCTCGAGGGCTTCAGGGCCGTCGGCAGCGCCCTGGGAGAGCCGGAGTGCCCCACCGCGATCCTCCGGGAGAGCTTCCGCAGCACCTGGGAGATCGGCAGCTTCTGCCGCCGCTTCGTGGACTTTCCCGAGCTTCTGGAGCCTTTCAGCCGCCACGGCCAGCCGGTAGAGATCCTGAGCGCCCCCGGCGAGCAGGAAGCCCTCGGCCTGCTCCTGGCTACGGTCAGACGTTTCCGTAAGGAAGAGGTGGGCTCCATCGCCGTCATCTGCAAGACCTCCAGCCAGGCGGCAGCCCTCTACGCCGCCACCAAGGGCAGATCCGCCCTGCAACTGGTAAGGGGAGGAAAGGAAGCGGACCTGAGCCGCAGCATGATCCTGCCCCTCCGGCTGGTCAAAGGCCTTGAGTTCGACGGCGTCATCCTGTGGGACGTGGGCGAGGGCAACTACGGATGGCTTGAGCACAAACGCTTGTTATACCTGGCTGCCAGCAGGGCCCTGCACCGGTTGGCCCTCATCTATCACGGCCGGGTCTCACCATTAGTACCCCCATTACTATCGAAAGGTGTTGAATGATCATTGGATAACCAGGACGTCCGCCGGTTCGCCGAATACCGGGAGAAAATCGTCAACAATTGCTCCTCCGTCATCCTCGGGAAAAACCAAGTCATCACCCATATCCTGATTGCCTTCATCTGCTCCGGCCATGTCTTGCTGGAAGACTTGCCGGGTACCGGAAAGACCATGCTGCTGAAAGCTTTCGCCCGCTCCATCGGCGGGGACTTCAAGCGCATCCAGTTTACGCCGGATCTGCTGCCCTCGGATCTGACCGGCATCAATTTCTATAACCAGAAGGCCGCGGACTTCGAGTTCCGGCCCGGTCCCCTTTTCACAAATATCGTGCTTGCCGACGAGATCAACAGGGCTACGCCCAGGACCCAATCCAGCCTGCTGGAAGCCATGGAGGAACGCCAGATCACCGTAGACGGGGAGACCAGGAAGCTGGAGGAGCCTTTCATGGTGATGGCGACCCAAAACCCATTGGAGTCCTATGGGACCTTCCCCCTGCCCGAAGCCCAGATCGACCGCTTCTTCATGAAGCTTTCCCTGGGGTATATGGGGAGGGAGGACGAGCTCACCGTCATCAGCCGGCGGGATTCCCAAGCCATCCTGGAAGAACTGGATACCGTCGTCACCGATGAGGAGACGGCTTGGGTGAGGGGGAACTACCGCCAGGTATCCGTCGGCGCCGATGTGGCGGGGTATCTCATGGATATCGTCCAACTGACCAGGACGGATAGCCGGTTTACCGCCGGGGTATCGACCCGGGGAGCGCTGGCTTTATATAAAGCCTCCCAGGCGAAGGCGGCCTTCGCCGGCCGGGCTTTTGTCACCCCGGAGGACGTCAGGGACCTTGCCCCCTTCGTGCTGGCCCACCGGATCATCGCTGGGAGCCTGAGCGGCGGCGGCGGCGGAAGTTCCGTCATGTCCTGCCTGGAGGAGCTGATCGGGCAGACGCCCGTCCCCCTGGAGACCATCGGCTGAACCATCTTATACGGGAGGCATTGGGATGCTGCTTCTGTTTTTCCTGTTTATCATCATCGCGGCCCTGCTGCTGCAAAAAGCTTCGTTGAAGGATCAGTTGCTTTATATCTCCTACGACTGCCGGCCGGACCGCTTCCAGGTGGAGCCCGGGCAGGCTTTCACCATCGTTACCACTGTGACCAACAAGCGCCGCCTGCCTGTGTTTTTCCTTGGGCTGGAAGAGCATCTGCCCGCCGACGCCGCTATCGAAGGGGAAGGCCTTGCCATCCGACGTGAGGATGATTACCTGCGCCTGACTAATACCGTCTTCCTCATGCCAAAAGAAGTATTGACCCGCAGCATCAAGGCGAGCCTGCCGAAACGCGGGCGCTACCTGTTCCGGGGGGCATATATCTATGCCGGGGATTTTCTCGGCCTGGAGGAAAGGTATACCTCCTTCCCCCTCACCCGGGAGATCGTGGTATATCCGGCCCCATCCAAGGAAAGATACTTCTACCCTGTGATCGGCAGCCTTTTTGGGGAGCAATCCGCCCGGCGCTTCCTCCTTGAAGACCCCATCCTCTCCTCGGGCTTCCGGGAGTATACGGGCAGGGAGCCACAGCGCTACATCAGCTGGCCCCAGAGCCTGGCAAGGGGCAGGCTTATGGTGAGGCAGTTTGACCATACCCAGGACCTCTCCGTCGCCATCCTGCTGAATACCGATTGCGGCGGTTACGACCGCCAGGAGCCTACCCTCATCGAGGAAGCCTTCTCCATGACCAGAAGCGTCTGCGAGGTACTGGAAGAGAAGAAGGTCCGCTACAGCTTCCTGACCAACGCTTCGACGGCGGGGGCTACGGGCCAGTGGAGCTATGTAGCGTCCGGCTTGGGGCCGCGGCATTTTTTCACGATCATGGAAGGGCTGGGAAGGGCTACTTACGATTATGGCGAGCCCTGCGGCTCATTGTTCTACCGGGCGGAAAAGCGAACGGAGCACAGCCAGGCCTTCATCGTCGTTACCACGCGCTGGACCCAAAGCCTGCAAGCTATGATCCAGCGACTGGAAGTTGTCAGCGGCTGCACCGTATACCTCCTTGACGCCTGGTCCGGCGCGGGTGCGAGCGCAACCGCAGCCGCAGGTGTAGGCGTAGGCGTAGGCGTAAGTGCCGATGCAACCACAAACGCAGGAGCTGGCGTCGGCGTAGGCGCCAGCGCGGGCGCAACCGCAGCCACAGGCGTCAGCCCGGCGGCGGGCGCAAGCCGGGAACCTTACGCTGTCAGGGAGGTGGAATCCGCGTGACGCTTATCTTCTTCTGCCGCCTGGCAGCCGATTTCTCCCTTTACTACACCTTCGCGAATTGCATCCTCCTCTTCTTCTCCAGTCACGGCGCCGCCGGATTCTTTATCCCCGCGGCCCTGCTCCTTGCAGCCGGTACGGTATCCTTCGGGCTAAAAGAAAAATTCGACAGCCGGCTCGCGGCCACCGCGCCTCTGATCCTGCCGTGCCTGATCCCTCTGCTGGCGCCCGGCTGGCTCCCCCTGCTGGCGGCTATCCCGCCCTGGGCTTACCTCGTATATGTCATATACCTGGATCTGGAGCGCCTGACATACGCCGACTACCACGAGCGGTTTTTTCTCGGGCTGAAACTATTGCCCATCCTGATATTACCGCTGATCATCAGCCTGAACGGCAATAATATCGGCTTTTTCCAAGCCAGGGTGCTGCCTTTTGTCATATTCTATCTATTTTCCAGTATCCTTTCCCTGCGTCTCAGCCGGTACCGGCCGGAGACCTTGGGGCAGAAGTCGGCGCAGTTGGCAAACATGCTTTTGCTGGCCGCTTTCCTCCTGATTTGTTTCTCCATCGTGTACTCCAATATCTGGTTTCTCCTTGGGCAGTTCTTCACGCTTCTCTACCGGTATGTGCTCGCGCCGGTCATCCTGCTGCTTGCCCTGGCGCTCACCCTGCCTTTCTTCCTGCTGAGCCGGTTGATCGGCCTCTTTCGCGGCGAGACCCAGGCTGACGAAGAGTTTTTCAACATAGAACTGGGGGAGCTTGTGGAAACGGGCTTAGAGAGCTACACCACCATACAGATGCCCGCTTTTCTGCGCTACGCCCTTATCGCCCTGGTACTGACCGGCGTGGGATTCGCGGTATGGCGCCTATTTCGCAAGCTCGCCGCCCGGGGCGTCAGGCGATCCCCGGCAAACGCGGTGACCGAGGGGCGGCGGAGGCTGGAGCCCGAAGCCGGGCGCGAGATCGACCTGCTGCCCCCTTCCGACCCCAGGCAGGCGATACGGTACTACTACCGCAGGTTTCTCCGCCATGGCCGCAAATTCGGTTTGCCGGCAGGGCCATATAAGACAAGCCGCGACATAAGCGCGGCGGCAGCCGGTCTACTGCATAATAAAGAAATGGCCCCCCATAGCGGGAGCCGTTCGTCATCCGGCAATCTGCCAGCCGGGAATATATATACAGACGCCCTCGCTTCACTGGAAGAGTTTCGCGGGCTGTACCTGCCTGCCCGCTACGACGACAAGGGCAGCGACGCATTCAGCAAAGAGGACGCCGGCAAGGCGAGGAATCACTATCGCCTGATCATCAAGGCCCTCAGCTCTCGATCCCGGGTCTTGCCTCCAGCCCCGCCTGATAATAATGCTTGACTTCATCCATATCGGTGACCAGGTCAGCCTTCGCGATGAGCTCAGGTGGGGCGCCCCTGCCGGTGAGGACGACTTCCGTACCCTCCGCCCGGTTGTCCAAAGCCGCCTCCAAAGCCGGCCAAGCCACCAGCCCAAAGCTTAACGCCACATTGATCTCGTCCAGGACGACCAGGCCGTACTCGCCGCCGGCTAGAGCCTCAGCCGCCGCCGCCAGGCCACGGTCCACCATCGCCTGATAGTCCGCGGGGGGGTTGCCGGGGGGGAACACGACCACATGCTCTTTCCACTCCCCGTCGCCGTCCAGGGGGATCACCCCTTCGGGCGCGATAAAAAAAGGCTTCCCCACCGTCTCCAGCCTCAGCCGTGGAGCGAGTTCCGCCATGACTTTATGCTCGCTCAAGCCTTTCGCCTTCATGAACTGAAGGAACAATACCTTCATTCCCGCGCCTACGGCCCTTACCGATAAACCGATGGCGGCAGTGGTCTTACCTTTGCCAGTCCCCGTGTAGACCTGTATCATACCCTTCATCCGGCGGTTGTTCCCCTCCTATGCGCCCGGCGCTTCCCACGGATCCTGCGTCCCTTAGTTGCTCCGCGTTTCTAAAGTATTGCTTCGCTTGCCGATAGCAGTCTCCGGCTTCCCGGTGCTTTTCTTCCTTCATCAGCTTAGTCGCCAGTTGATTGAAGGTCAGCGCGAGATTATAATGGGTCTCATAGGACTCCGGCTCCAGGAGCAAAGAAGCCTGAAGCATCCAGACGGCTTGGGGCAGGTCGTACCTGGCGGTCATCTCGGTCCCGTCATAGAAAAGCTGGGTGGCGAGTTCGCCGTTAAACACCCTGAGCCATTGGCAGTACCGGGCATTCACCGCGGCGTCAGGCTCGTGACCCAGCAGGAATACCATAGCGCCGGCGATGGCGGTGAAAAAGTCCATGCCGTTGGCGCAATGCCTCAGCGAATCGATAAAAATCGGATACGACGGAAGCACCGGCGACTGCTCCATGCCAGGTATCTCCGGCTGTATCCAGGGCAAATAGATGATCTGGCTGCTCCACGTTTTATCCCAGGGTAAGTAACCGCCCATCCGCGACCTCCATTTTCGTTTGCCGTCCTATTATACTTCATTTTCAGGAGACTGTCCAATGGCTGATCATGTTTTACGTCTCACCGGCGCAACCCTGGCGGATCCCACCGCCGGGCTCTTCGCGCCTTATGACCTGCGGATATCTGATGGGGCGATAGAAGGGCTCTATCCGTCGGGCAGCCTCAGCGGCGGCAAACCCGGGCGGGAAATCGACCTCAGGGGCTGCGTCCTTTCCCCCGGCTTTACTGACCTTCATGTCCACTTGCGGGAGCCTGGGGGCGAGGAAAACGAAACGATAGAGACAGGCTTACGCGCCGCCGCCGCAGGCGGGTTTACCACGGTCTGCGCCATGCCAAACTCCAGCCGTATCGCCGACGACCCCGAGGTGATCCGCTCGATCGTCGCGAAAGCTTCCCGCCTCGCCCTGGCTGAGCTCCTGCCGATAGCGGCGGCTACAAAGGGCCTGGCCGGCATGGAGATCACCGATATGGCCGCCTTGAAGACCGCCGGCGCCGCCGCTTTTAGCGACGACGGCATGCCCATCGCCGACAGCGCCATCATGGAGGAGGTACTCTACCGAGCGAAGGGACTTGGCCTGCCGGTCATCGATCACTGCGAAGACCCTGGTTTGAAGCACAACGGCCTGATGCACGAGGGTGAGATCTCCCGGGAAATCGGCTTGCCCGGCCTCACCTCCGTAAGCGAAGCGGCGCCCATAGCCAGGGATCTGCTCCTGGCCCGGCACACCGGCGCGAGGCTCCACATAGCCCATATCAGCACCCGGGAAGGCGTATACCTGTTGGGTCACGCGCTCCGCCTCGGCGCTGCGGTGAGCGCCGAAGCCACGCCCCACCACCTCCGCCTTACCGACGGTGAGCTTCGTGGGTTGAATACAAACGCCAAGGTCAGCCCGCCCCTGCGTAGCGAGGAGCATCGCCAGGCTGTGGCGCAAGCTGTGTCCCGGGGCGTGATCACTTGTATAGCTACCGATCACGCGCCCTGGTCCCCCGAGTCCAAGGCCCGGCCCTTCGCCCAGGCGCCAAACGGGATCAGCGGGCTGGAGACCGCCCTTGCCGTCGCCTGGGATACCCTTGTGGTCCGCGGCGGTATGGCGCCCCTGGACCTGCTTGCCCGCTTCACTCTGGGCCCGGCGGCAGTCCTTGGCCGCGCCGCCCCTTCCCTGGCCCCCGGTATGGCTGCCAACCTTACGGCCGTCAACCTGGAGATGAGGAAGGAAGTAGAGCCCGGGTCCTTCTACTCGAAAGGGAAAAACTCCCCCTTCGCCGGGCATACCCTGCAAGGCTGGCCGGTATTGACGATCTATCAGGGCAAGGTGGTCATGGAAAGAGGCGTGGTGAGCGGATGAATGATATCTCATTGGCAAAGCCTGCTTTGCTTATCAGCAATCGTCAGATAGCCGACGGAATATACGCCATGGATCTACAGGAGCCCGGATTGGCGGCTGAAGCACGCCCGGGCCAGTTTGTCATGCTGGCGGTAAGCGAAGGCGCCGACCCTTTCCTGCGCAGGCCATTCAGCCTGGCCGGCATAGACGGCGATGGGGGGAAAATCCGCCTTATCTACCAGGTGAGCGGCAGAGGCACCGGGCTGATGGCAGCCTGGGAAGCCGGCAAGCAGGTAAGCTTGCTGGGGCCCCTGGGCAACGGCTTCGCCTTAGACGCCCAGCCGGGCCCGGCGATCCTGGTAGGGGGCGGTATGGGTCTGGCGCCGCTGCTGCCCCTGGCGAAAGAGCTGAGGGAGCGGGATAGGGCGGTTTATGTATTTGCCGGCGCCAGGAGCCTGGGTCTGCTTTTTGGACTGTCCGACTTCCGGGCGTACGGCTGCATGGTACAGATCGCCACAGAAGACGGCTCCGGCGGCGCCGCCGGCTTTGCGACCTTGCCCCTGGGGCAGTATATGCAGGCGGGTTTCCCCGGCGGGGGGCGCGCCTCCGGTACGGACGGCATGACTCGCGGCGGGGGCAGCCAAGCCCCGTCGTTGTACGCCTGCGGCCCGGCGCCTTTCCTCAGGGCCGTCGCCGGCTTATGCCGGGACTACGGCGTAGAAGCCCAGCTCTCCATGGAGGAGCGGATGGGCTGCGGTATAGGGGCGTGCATGGGCTGTTCGGTGCAAATCAGGACGGCTGAAGGGATCGTGCGAAAACGCGTCTGCTATGACGGGCCGGTATTTCGCGCCGGGGAGGTGGTATTGGATGGCTGACTTGCGCGTCAGGCTGGCGGGCCTGGACTTGCCGAACCCCATCCTGGCGGCTTCCGGCGTTTACGGCTTCGGCAGGGAGTTTGCGAAACTGTATCCGCCGTCGGCGCCCGGCGCCATCATGGCGAAGGGCGTCACCCTGGAGCCGAGCGCCGGCAACCTCACGCCGCGGATCGCCGAAGCCCCCGCCGGCATGCTCAACAGCATAGGCCTGGAGAACCCCGGCGTAGACGCCTTCATCCGGCGGGAGCTGCCCTGGATGAAGAGCCAGGGCGCCCGAGTCATCGCCAATATCAGCGGCCACTCCGTCGGCGAGTATGAAGAGATCAGCCGGAGGCTTTCCGAAGCCGAAGGCCTGGATGCTATAGAAGTCAACATTTCCTGCCCTAACCTGGATCACGGCGGTTTGGTTTTCGGCACCGACCCCGCCATAGCGGCTGAGGTCACCGCCCGTGTACGCAAGCACTGCCACGTCCCCCTGATCGTCAAGCTTTCCCCAAATGTCACGGATATCACGGCTATCGCCAAAGCGGTGGCGGCTGAAGGCGCCGACGCCCTTTCTCTGATCAACACCCTCCTGGGGATGGCCATCGACGTCAAGGCTCGTAAGCCGGTACTGGCACGCCAGGTCGGAGGCTTGTCCGGGCCGGCGATCAAGCCGGTCGCCCTCCGTATGGTCTGGGAGACCGCCCGGGCTGTAGACCTGCCTATCATCGGCATGGGGGGAATCCTTTCCGCGGAAGACGCCGTGGAGTTCTTTCTCGCCGGCGCCCACGCGGTGGCTATCGGCTCCGGGAATCTGATCAGGCCATATATCATACCGGAGATCATCGAAGGGCTGGGTCGCTGGCTGGATCAGGAGGGTTACGCTTCGGTAAACGACATTCGCAGGCTGTAACGATTGCAATATCTGGTTGAAGCTGTGAACAATCGCGGCAAATAGGCGCGCTTTAGGCTGCTGACCCCCTGAACCGTAGCCTTAACAATAACTTAACATGAATTCCCCGGAATAATCCTTGCTTATGCGGGCAAAAGCCTGTAAACTGTTAAACATACTACAGAAGCAAGGCATAATTTCGTGACGCGACGAGTTTTGGGGCAGGCGCAGCCCATGGAGCAGAGCAAGGCTTTGCCTTGCGGCGCGACGGGGCTTGGGGCAGCGCCCCAATTTGATTGAAAGCAGGAAGCATAATGACGGAAAAAGAAATACGCATCGTGACGGACAGCACCGCCGACCTCCCCGACGGCTACGCGGAGGAGAACCGGATCGCTGTCGTCCCTTTGCATATCAACTTCCCCAAGGGCGGATCCTATAAAGACGGCGTCGATTTGAAGGCCAGGGACTTCTACCCGATGCTCATCGCCGCCGGGGACGCCATACCGAAGACCTCCACGCCGACGAAGGGCGATTTTCTGAAGACTTATCATCAGGTGATGGAAGAAAGCCCCGATTGCCAGATCCTCTCCATCCACCTCTCGGGGGGCCTGAGCAGCACCATCAGCGTGGCGGAGTCCGCCGCGAGGGAGGTCAGCCCCGATATTTACCCCTTCGACAGCCGCAATATCAGCTTCGGCATGGGCCTTCAGGTTCAGGAAGCTATACGCATGCTGAAAGAAGGCGCCGCGATGAAGAAGATCATCGACCATCTTCAGCTGGTGGCTACCCATACGGAGACCATGTTTTGCCTGAATACTTTAGAGTATTTATATAAGGGCGGGCGCATCGGCAAAGTCACCGCCCTATTTGGCACGATACTCAATGTAAAGCCCATGATCCATGTCAAGGACGGCATCTATGAATCCTTCGACAAGGTCAGGAGCCAAAGGCAAGCCATCCAGAAGATGGTGGACAGAGGGATGCATTTATTGGGCGACCGCAAGCCTACCCGGGTGGGCGTCATCCATGGCGCCTGCGAAGCCATGGCGGACACCCTCAAGGCCAAGGCCGAGGCGGCTTTCGGCAGGAAGCTGGACTGCTTCGGGGAGACGGGCGCGGTCATCGGCACCCATACGGGGCCGGGCACCCTGGGCATGACCGTCTGCCATTTATAACACGAACAGATGTTGCAAACTGACGACAACGCAGTCGGACGGGAAAAGACGATGCAAGGATAGCCCAGTTATTTCGTAGACGCTGCACTAGTTACGACACACGGCGTACATAAGGCCGCAAACGATAGATCCTAAGCTTTGCGGTCTGCCAAGATATCGGCGAGCCCTGCCAGGAACCCCGTATCGCCGGGGAGCCTGCCCAGGGCTTTTTTCGCTTCGCCATGAAGGAGCATGACTTCCCTGGCCGCGCTCTCCAATCCAAATAATCCGACAAACGTGCTCTTCTTGTTATCATCGTCGCTGCCCACGGGTTTGCCCAGCAAAGCCTCGTCGCCGGTCACGTCCAGTATATCGTCTACGATCTGATAAGCCATCCCTATGCAGCCTGCGAAGTCGATAGCCGCCGACTGCTCCTCCTCGCCGGCGCCGGCCAATACGCATCCGACCATAGCGGCCGCCCCGATGAGCATGCCGGTCTTCGCGCTGTACATCCGGCTTAGCAAGGCGGGAGGCGTGGGTTTCCCTTCCTGCTCCAGGTCGATGGCCTGGCCGCCGATCATCCCGCCGACGCCAGCGGCATTCGCCAGGCACTTGATCGCCCGGAGCACGCCTTCCCCGGAGAGGGCGTCGGCGCGCCCAGCCCCCGCCATGGCTTCGAATGCCAAGGTCAGCAGGGCGTCACCGGCAAGCAGAGCGATGGCTTCCCCATAGGCGACATGGCAGGAAGGCTTCCCCCGGCGCAGGTCGTCGTCGTCCATGCAGGGCAGGTCGTCGTGGATCAGGGAATAAGCGTGCACCATCTCCATCGCGCAAGCGAAGGGCAGCGCCGGGCGTACATCCTCCCGCCAAAGCCGGTAAAACGCCAATACAAGCGCCCCCCGTATCCTTTTGCCGCCGCCCAGCAGGCTGTAAGCCATCGCTTCGGCGACCTTGGATTCGGGGAAAGCGCAGTCTGGTATATAAGAAGCCAGCGCTTCCTCCATCATCTCCGCGTAGCGGATAAGTTTATCCGCCGCCGTTTCCCTCGCGGCGCCCGCCCGTTCGCAGCCTGCCTCACTCGTCATGGATGGAGCTCCCGCCGATGAATTCCCGCAAGATGGAGTTCAGGGGCACAGCCTCGTCTTCGATGTGGGGAAAGTAGGACAATATCGACAAAAGCCGCTGGGCGTCGGCGTACTCCTGTATATCCGGGCTGACCTGCTTGAGCAAAGGCTCGGCATACTTCTTGAATACCCCCGTCTCATAGAGCAGCGCTGTGTTGAACATGGAGTCCGCTTCCTCCTGGAAGGGGAAGATAAACAACTCCTCGCCCCGGCGCACCGACGGCCACTGCATGAGGGTGGCTTCAGCCGTCCTGCCCCTGTACTGATAATCCCTCACCAGCCGGCGCAGCAGCCTGGCGTCGCTGGTGGCGACCCGGTTGTACGAGTCGATATCGATCTGCACCATAGAGCTGATATAAATCTTAAATTTCATGCCCCTGCCGATGGAGGGGGTCAGGGCCTCATTCAAGGCGTGTATCCCTTCAACGATCACCGGGTGGCCGGGCTCGAGCTTGACTTTGTTGACATTCTCGATCCGCCTGCCTTCCAGAAAATCAAATACAGGCGTCATGACTTCTTCCCCCGCTACCAGCCTGGAGACATTGTCATTGAATAATTCTACATTTGTCGCCTGCAGAGACTCGAAGTCCAGGGTGCCGTCGGGGTTCTTTGGGGTCTCCCAGCGATTGACGAAGTAGTCGTCCGTGGACAAGGTCTGGGGGCGCAGGCCCAGCACTTTCAGCTGGGTTGCCAACCGGTAGCAGAAAGTGGTCTTCCCTGAAGACGACGGTCCGGCGATAAGCACGACTCGGAGCCTGTCCCTGTCCTCATAGATCTGGTCGGCGAGATTAGCCAGATACTTTTCCTGTATAGCTTCGGATATGTGGATCAGATCCCGCACGGCCTTTTTCCCCGCGGATACCGTATGGTAAAGCCCGGGGACATTGTAGACGTCCAGCACCCGGGTCCAAGTCTTCGTCTCCCGGAGCAGCCCGGCTACCTTAGGCATCTCGATGAGGGGGGCCAGCCGCTCAGGGGCGTCCTGAGCCGGATACCTCAGCAGGAAGCCTTTCTCATAAGGCTCAAGGCCGAAGGTGCTCAGGCAGCCCGCGCCGGGGGCCAGAGCATAGAAGGAGTGAAATATCTGCCGCCCCATGGTATAGATGCGGACCTGGTCGGCGCCGACGCTTTCCAGGAGCTTAGCGGTCTTGGCGTAGCCCGCTTTCTCCAGCATGGGTATGGCTTCCGATGCCGGGTAATGGCTGGGTACGATGGGCTCGTCATTTTGGATCAACTGATCCATCTGCCCCGCGATGAGCTCCAGGGTCCTGGCGGAGGGGCTCGTGGTCCCGTCCAGCTCGCAGTAGCAGTGCTTCCCGATGGAGTGATGGACGTCGAGTGTCCAGTGGGGGAAGAGCTCCTTCACCGCCTGGGCAAGGAGCATGACCAGGCTCTGCCTGTAGATCCGCATGCCGTGGTCGCTGGACATGTCAAGCCACAGCACTGTCCCTGGTTTCTCCACCGGCGTATACAGATCCACCACTTCATTGTTGTACAGGGCGCCGATGACCGGCAGGTTCCGGTCAGGGCCGCTGGTCTTCGAAAGCTCCAGCAGCGAGATCCCTTCAGGGACGCCGATATCCCGCCTCTCCCTGGCCGCCCAATGCCCGATTTGTATATTCACCGTCATAGCACTTCACCTGACCTTACATAAATACGGGGCTTCTACACAGTATACCACATTATTATATCATTATTTCGTGGTTTGCTACTATTACACCACGGGATATTTTGATATTGCCCCTGCTACTCTATTCTCATTGTGGACAATAACTGTTATAATTAATATAGCCCAAGCCAAACGTGAGTATTATATAGGAGGCTGCCCCTATGCTGTTTAAAAATATCCAAATGATCGACCCTTCCTTCCGTGTGCTGGACGATATGTCCGTAGCCGTGAAAGGGGATACTATCGCCTACGCGGGCCCCGGCGCAAGCCTGCCGGAAGGGGACTGGGGCGAAATCTACGACGGTGCGGGAAAGCTGCTCATACCCGGTTTGTATAACATCCACTGCCATACGCCGATGACCCTCCAGCGTGGTTTCGGTGAAAACATGACTCTGCAGGACTGGCTGAACCTGAAGATATTCCCCTTCGAGGATAAGCTGAACGCCGAGGATATCTACTACGCCTATCTCCTGGGGGTGGCGGAGATGGTGCGTTTCGGCACCGTGGCAAATTCGGATATGTACTTTTTCGGCGATAGCATGGCCAGGGCCGTGATCGACAGCGGCTTTAAGAGCAACCTGAGCATAGCCGTCACCAACTTTGACGACGACCCATACGAGAAGCACCCCAAGTATCAGGAAAACCTCATGCTCCTGGAGAAATACCACCTGGGCGGAGGCGGGCGCTTCAAGCTGGATCTGTCCCTCCACGCTGAGTATACCTCCACCCCTAAGGTCGCCTCGGGGCTCGCCGCCCACTGTAAGGAGCTGGGCTTAAACATGCATGTGCATCTGTCGGAGACCAGGCAGGAGCATGAAGAGGGCAAGATAAGGCGCGAGGGGAAAACCCCCGCCCGTTATTTCTACGAGCAGGGGTTATTTGACTCTCCCGCCACCGCCGCCCACTGCGTATGGGTGGAGGACGACGATCTGGATATCCTGGCGGATAAAGGCGTCACCATAGCGGCAAACCCGGTAAGCAACCTCAAGCTTGCCAGCGGTATCTGCCCCATCCCCAAAGCCATGGCAAGGGGCATCAACATCGGCCTGGGCACGGACAGCGTCGCCAGCAACAACAACCTCAATCTCTTTGAAGAACTGAAGCTCCACGCCATGCTACATAAAGCGACCAATTACGACCCCACGCTGATCACCCCCGAGGAGGCTTTCGCCTGCGTCACGGCAAATGGCGCCCGCTCCCAGGGCAGGGCCGGCTGCGGCAGCATAGCCGCCGGGCACAAAGCAGACCTGGTGGTCATCGACACAAGCGCCCCAAATATGCAGCCCTGCCATCATCAGCTTTACAATCTGGTCTACTCCGCCACTGGGAGCGAAGTGCTGATGACCATGGTGGACGGCAAGGTGCTCTACCGCGAGGGCAAGTGGCCTACGCTGGATATCGGCGAAGTCAGGCGCCATGTGGCCGCTTCCTGCAAGCGCATCCTGCGGGAGCTGGGCAGCTAGTACCCCGCGGGCAGCTAGTACCCCGCGGGGCAGCTTCTGATATCCCTGCCCCATCGCAGCCTCGGCTTCATCCGTCTCAGCCTCCGATGTACATTTCCCCTATGCCCCACTCGAAGTATTGTTGGATATTGATGAAAAATGTCTCGATCTCGCCCAGTTCGGCGGTCATGAGCTTATTCAGCTCGCCGCTGAACTCTTTTTTCGCCTCGGCGGGCGCTTCGCCAAATAAGCGGACTTCGCAGAAAGTGGCGTTCTTCGGCTTGCCGCCCATATAGGTCTTCACATCCCCCAGTATCTGGATCATACAGCGCTCGCTGTCTTTGCCGGGGATGATGGAGATGATGTCGCCGATGCCCTTCTGGAGCCTTTCCATCTTATCCTCGGCGATGGGCTTGCTGGAGCGGATTGATACGTACGGCATAATGATACCTCCTGATTTATGGATTTTGTATCATTGTACCGTTATTCGCGCTTCCTGTAAATAGGCGGAGGGCAGTAGCCCAAAGGTTACAGTTCAGGGGGTCAGGGGCCTAAAGCGTGGCTATTTACCGCGATGGTTCACAGCTTCAGCCAGATATAGCAATCGTTTGATGCAAACCCTAACGACTCCAACGCGACGTCGTGTCGCGTTCCGTCTGGTGCGACGTCCGTGTCGCACCCACGGATTTGCCAGGTTTGCGATTGCTTATCTGGCAGATGAAGCTGTTCAATCCATCACTTACAAATAGCCACGCTTTGGGCGCTGCAGCTCAGCTTATGCGTTTCCTGCCCTCGGACACATAGTCGAAATCGCTCCGCCGATCCAGGGTGCGGAGGTATTCGCCGATCTTCTTGTCCTCGATCGTTATGTGCTGGACCAGCCACAAGGCCACGATTTTGCTCAGATCCCTGCTTAGCTCCGCCGACGAGCCGTCCCGGTTGAACTTAGCCACGATCTCCCCGACCGTCCCTTTGAAGTCCTCGTGAAGCTGCTTATGCCTGAGATAATCGGGATAATTGAAGTAGACCTGCAAAGACTCTTCGTCGTAGAAATGCTTCACTGTATAATCCACCAGGAAATCCAAGGTGACGTGGAGTTTTTCTACGTCGGTCCCATCCATACAGGATTTGATCAGCTCGCTTAAGAGTTCAAACAGCTGCCGGTGCTGAGCGTCGACTTTCTTGTCCCCCAGCTTGTACTTGTCCTGCCACGCTAAACCGTATTGTATATCTCCCATAAGTCGTCCCTCCTTCAAATCGTCGCTTTTTTTATCTGCCCACAGTCTAAAGTATGGAGCGGCTTGAATGTCAATAGGGCCCCGCGAAAAAAAATAGCGGCGTAATTCCTTACGCCGCATGAGCTTTCCGATGTGTTTACCTTAAAGCAACTGGAGACTTTTCATCGTTTCATCCTACAAATACCCTTAGTTTACACAAGCCAATAACGCTTTTTGATTAAGAGGAAGCAGCTTCGCCCTGGCGCCGGAGAAGGCGTAGTCAAGGGTATTCATTATGGCGTCCATGGAGATAAATCCCGTCCTGGCAACGATGGCGCCCAGCATGACGGTATTCGCCGCCCTTTCGTCCCCCAGGGAGATGGCTGTCTCGTTGGCGGGTATCTTGTATTCCTCGATATCGGCGCGCGACGCACTTATGGACACCAGCGAGGAGTTGGTAAAGAGCTTCCCCTGGGGCTTGAGCAGCGCCTCGAACTTGGTCAGCGAGGGCAGGTTCATAGCGGCTACCGCGTCGGCCTCGTAGATGAGCGGGCAGCTGATGGGCGAATCGGATACGATCACCGTACAGTTCGCGGTGCCTCCCCGCATCTCCGGCCCGTAGGAGGGGAGAAAGGTCACTTCCAGGCCTTCACGCATAGCTGCCGTCGCCAGTATCTGGCCCATGAGCAGGATGCCCTGGCCGCCGCTGCCGGCGAAGAATAGTTTCGTATTCATACGGCCTCCTCCTTCCGCTCCGGCGTCTTAAACACGCCCAGAGGGTAATAGGGGATAAGCTTCTCCTCCACGAACTTCAACGCGTTGGCGGGGGTCAAGCCCCAGTTCGTGGGGCAGGTAGAGAGAAACTCCACAAAGGTGAATCCCAGCCTCTTCTCCTGTATCTCAAGGGCGGCTGCCACGGCTTTCTTCGCCTGGCGTACGTGGGCGGGGGTATCCAGGGCGACCCGCTCCACATACACGGCCCCGTCCAGGGAGGCGATGAGCTCGCTCATCCGCATGGGCATGCCTACCGCTCCCGGATCCCGCCCGTCGGGGCTGGTGGTGGACTTCTGCCCCACCAGCGTAGTCGGGGCCATCTGGCCGCCGGTCATGCCGTAGATGGCGTTGTTGATAAAAAATGTAGTGAAGGTCTCCCCCCGGTTGGCCGCGTGGATGATCTCAGACATGCCGATGGAAGCCAGGTCGCCGTCGCCCTGATAGGTGAAAATCACCTTATCCGGATGGACGCGGCGTATACCCGTGGCTACGGCCGGCGCCCTCCCGTGGGCCGACTCAAGCATATCCACATTCATAAACTGATGGGACACGACGCTGCAGCCGATCGGCGCCACGCCTATCGCTTCGCCCAGCTTGCCCGCTTCGTCCAGGCATTCCATGACGATCCGGTGGGATATACCGTGGGTGCAGCCCGGGCAGTAGCTGGTGGACACGGGAAGCATCCCTTCTGTAATGGTAAATATTGGTTTCATCATATCCCCTCCAATATCGCTATCGCTTCGTCCATGACTTCGACGGAAGTGGGCACCAGCCCGCCGACGCGATGGATCAACCGTACCGGCTTCCGCCCGTTTACGCCGATTTTCACGTCTTCCATCATCTGACCCATGGACAGCTCCACCGAGACGACGGCTTTCGTGTCCGGGCCGACCTCGTCGAATGCCCGGTATGGGAAAGGCCAGAGGCTCACCGGGCGGATAAGCCCGGCCTTCACGCCACGGTCCCCCAGCAGCTCTATGGTCTCCCGGCAGAGCCGCGCCGTGGTGCCGAAGGCCACAAATACGATCTCGGCGCCCTCAAGCCCGTCGGCTTCGTAGCGGGCAAGCTCTTTCTCCGCCCGGGTATAGTTCGCGTACATCTCCTCCACATGCCTGGAGAGGTCCTCCGGCTGCATATACAGGGACTGCACGACATTTCTCTTCCCACCCCGGTCGGCTTTACCCGTCACCGTCCAGGGCTTGTATGCGGGTATGTCCGCGGGCTTGATCAGAGGCCGCTGCTCAGGCAGCACGATGGGCTCCATCATCTGGCCCAGCATGCCATCGGCCAGGATCATCACCGGGTTGCGGTACCGATCGGCGATGAGGGGCGCTTCATAGATCAGGTCTACGGCTTCCTGTAAGCGGTCAGGCGCGAAGACGAACACATGGTAGTCGCCGTTGCCGCCGCCCCGGGTAGCCTGGAAGTAGTCCGCCTGACCCGGCTGTATGCCGCCGATGCCGGGACCGCAGCGGGAGACGTTAAGCACCGTAGCGGGCACGCCCGCGCAGCAGAGGAAGCTCAGGCCTTCCTGCATCAGCGCGATGCCGGGCGAAGAGGACGAGATAAAGACGCTCCCCCCTGCCGCTCCCGCGCCGTAAGCCATATTTACAGCCCCCAGCTCGCTTTCCGCCTGGAGGAAGGCGCCGCCCCGGCGATCCAGCTCCCGGGCCATGTATTCGGGTATCTCGCTCTGGGGCGTGATGGGGTAGCCGAAGTAGTACCCGCAGCCCGCGCGGATAGCCGTTTCAGCAAAGGCTTCATTGCCTTTCATCAGTACTTTATCCGTCATATCAGTCGCCCTCCGTATATATCTCGATGACATTGTCCGGGCACATGAGCGCGCAGCTCCGGCATCCGATGCACAACTCCATGTCTGTGGCCGTCACGGTGCGGTAGCCTTTCGCGCCGATCTCGTCGCCGATGGCCAATATATGCTTCGGGCAGGACGCGACGCACAGCTCGCAGCCTTTGCAGTACTCCATCCGGAACTGTAGTGTGAATTTCGCCATATAAGACCTCCATCCCGCCGTATACCGGCGGCGTTATTATCTTTTGCTCCTTCGTGGCCGGGGTATCTGTCTAAGTAAGGCCCGTCACTTGTCCAGCCAGGATTCCCGCATGTATAAGTCCAGGGGCATGAGGGGCGCCTCTATGCCGGCCAGGCCCGCCCCGTCCACGATCCCTGAGGGGTAACATATGTTGACCAGGGGGAGACCCGCCGCCCTGCCGGCAGCAAGACAGAGCCCGTATCCGCGTTGTATATCCGCCGCCGTCGTCTCCCGTAGTAAATGGGTGTTGCCGATCAGCCCTTCCGCCCTGAAGCCGAGCTCCGACTCGATGGCCGCTATGTGGCGCAGGGCGCCGGACACGGTCCGCGTCTCCGGGCGGGAAGCGTTCACCACGATATGCATAGCGGCGTCTTCCGGCGTGAAGTACTTCGCGAACTGCTTCAGTATGCGCGCTCCCGATTCGTTGCCCCCGGCGTCTACGATGGCGAAAGTGTCCTTGTCCTCCAGCGGGGCGCGAACCTCCGCGGATAGCTCCGGTATCTCCGCCGTGACGCTGCCGCCGTAGAAGCTCCCGTACACCTTCACCCCCAGCCCGGCGAGGAGGCCGCCGCGTTCCCGGGAGCGGAAGTAGGGGTTGACCACGTCCATGTCCACGACGGCGGTATTCTTATAACCAAAGGAGCCGGTCCGCGCCGCGTGTACGGCCAGATTTACGGCATACTCCGTCTTTCCGCTGCCGTAGTGCCCGGCGATAATGAGAATTCGTTTCATCGTATCAAGTATACTATGCCTCCCGCGATAACACAATGGGGGCGGTTCTCAAGAACACAAAGGGGACGGTTCTTCTGTGTTTCCGCGGAAGCGCAAAGAGAACCGTCCCCATGTGCTTGTACTTACAACATATTGTGCATGATTTTGCCGCTGATGGTCTTGGGCAGCTCTTCCCGAAACACCACGATCCGGGGATACTTGTACGGCGCGGTCCTGGATTTTACATACTCCTGGATTTCCTTCTTAAGCGCCTCGTCCCCTTCCTTCCCCTTCACCAACACCACGCTCGCCTTGACCACCTGGCCACGCAGCTCGTCCGGCTCCGCGGACACGCCGCACTCGAGCACATAAGGCAGCTCCATGATGACGCTTTCGATCTCGAATGGCCCGATCCGGTAGCCCGAGGACTTGATCAGATCGTCCGTACGCCCCACGAACCAGAAGAAGCCGTCCTCATCCCGCCAGGCCGTGTCCCCCGTATGGTACAGGCCGTCGTGCCACACCTCGTTTGTCCGCTCCTCGTCCCGGTAATAGCCGTAAAACAAGCCGCAGATGTCGCTGCTCTCCCCTTTCGCCGCCCGGATGACGATTTCCCCCGTCTCCCCGGTATGCACAGGATTGCCGTCCCCATCCACCAAGTCCACATCATACGTAGGCACAGCCCGGCCCATAGAGCCCACCTTCGGCGTACTGCCCAGGAGATTCGCCAGAGTCAGCGTCGTCTCCGTCTGCCCGAAGCCCTCCATGATGGTCAGCCCCGTCGCTTTCCGGAATTGCTGGAACACCTCCGGATTCAATGCCTCTCCCGCCGTCGTAGCATAGACAATGGAAGAAAGGTCGTACTGGGAGAGATCCTCCTTGATAAACATGCGGTAGATCGTAGGCGGCGCGCAAAATGTCGTGATATTATATCGGGCGAACATGGGCAGCATGTCGTTGGCGTCAAAACGGTCGAAGTCGTAGGTAAATATCGCCGCCTCGCAGAGCCATTGCCCGTATAGCTTGCCCCAGAGCGCCTTGCCCCAACCGGTGTCGGAGATGGTGAGGTGGATACCGTCTTCCTGTACATTGTGCCAGTATTTCGCCGTGATAAAATGCCCCAGGGCGTATTTATAGCTGTGTACGGCGATTTTCGGATAACCCGTCGTCCCCGATGAGAAAAACATCAGCATGACGTCGTCCCCCGCCGGCGTCTCCTCAGTACGCACGAAAGTCTGTCTGAATAGGCAATACTCATCGTCGAAGTTCCGCCAACCTTCACGGGTCCCGTTGACGATGATGCGGTTGGTCACACCCGGGCAACTCTCCATGGCTATCTCGGCTTGACGGGCCACATCCCCGTCCGCAGTGCATACGATAGCATCCACCTTCGCCTCATCGAACCGATATTCAAAGTCTTTCGCCAATAGTTGGTTCGTCGCCGGTATAGCGATAGCGCCGAGCTTATGCAAGCCCAGGATGGCAAACCAGAATTGGTAATGGCGCTTCATCACCAACATGACCCGGTCGCCCTTCTTGATCCCCAGGGAATGGAAATAATTCGCCGCGCGTGAGCTTTCGCTGGACATGTCCGCGAAGGAGAGACGCCGCTCCGCATGGTCTACGCCGACGTGCAGCATAGCTAATTTTTCCGGGCTTTTCTCCGCGATGGCGTCCACTACGTCAAAAGCGAAATTAAAGGAATCGGCGTTTATGAATTCCAGGGACTGCAGCGCGCCGTCTTCGTCTTCCTTCACAGCCACAAACCGTTCGTACAGGGGCGGCGCCGTCTTGGCGGCGGGGGCAGCCGACCGCTTCGTCTCCGGGTGGAAACGCTCCGGCGCGTCCGCCTGCTCTCCGGGCAAGACCACCGCGCAAAATACGCAGTCCTGCCCATCGATGGCGATCATCCCGTGAGGCGTACTGCTGTCATAGTAGATGCTGTCCCCCGGGCTGAGTACCTCGGCATGTTCGCCGATCTGTATCCTCAGCTTGCCGGACAAGATCAAGTCGAACTCCTGGCCGCTGTGGGTGACAAGCTCGATGGGCTGGTTCTGCTGCCCCTCCGAATACTCATAGCGGACGCGGTAAGGCTCGGCGATCTTCCGGCGGAACTCCGCCGCCAGGTTTACGATCTCTATGCCCTGCTCCCTTGCCGTCACCTGCCCGCCGCCCTTACGCGTCACGGTATAGTTCGTCAGCCTCGCCGTGCGGCCTTCCAGGAGCTGCGTCAGCTCCACGTTGAACACCAGCGCGCAATTGTGCACGAATGTGAAGGGCAGGTCGACCCCGCCGCTTTCGTATTCGATGTATTGCTTCTCGTCAAGCTGCGTCTTCTCCGCCATCTCCGCCGTCGTATAGCCCACCACGTCCCGCAGCTCGCGGATACGCATCGCAACCTCCGTCACCACGCTCTGATTATTTTTTGCTTCCATGGTATGTCGCCTCCTTAATATAAAAACCCGCCTCAATCTCTTGAGACGGGATATACCCGCGGTACCACTCAAATTGCGTTTTAGTAAACGCCTCTCTTCAGGCTCTAGCAAGCCCTTTGCCTTAACGCGGCTCTACGGGACACCCCTATCCGCTTGCCTCTTTCGCTTCTGACTGCGTCCGCTTCCTCCACACGCTCAGTCACGTACGAGTGGTACGCTCCTTCGCGTCTGTCGTCGCTTGCCTTGTCAGAAACGAGTACGCCGTACAGCAAGCTGCCAACCTTTCGGGGTTCCGGCTCGGAAGTGATGGGCTTTGGGATCGGTTCATTTATCGGCTTTCACCTGCCGCCGACTCTCTGAAAATAAAGCCGCCCCGCCGTCTTCGTCATTGCCTTTGTGTTCTGTATGAACTTGTATGGCGAGAATCATATCACATGGTTTTTTCTTTGTCAACAAAGTGATCGGGAAAATTACATTCCAATATATTCCACATTATATTCCAATATTTACTATTATAACAAATTGCGCTGGATCTTTCCGCTGATGGTCTTCGGCAGTTCCTCCCGGAACACGACGATGCGCGGATACTTGTACGGCGCGGTATGCTCTTTCACGTATGCCTGTATCTCTTTCGCCAGCTCCTCCGACGGCTGCGTCCCCCGGGTGAGCACGATGCTCGCCTTCACGATCTGCCCCCGTATATCGTCCGCCACGGCGGAAACGCCGCACTCCAGCACATAGGGCAGCTCCATGATCACGCTCTCGATCTCAAAGGGCCCGATGCGGTAACCCGAGGACTTGATGAGGTCGTCGTCCCGCCCCACGAACCAGATATAGCCGTCCTCGTCCCGCCAGGCGGTGTCCCCTGTATGGTACATGCCCCCCCGCCATACGTTTTTCGTATTCTCCTCATCCCCATAGTACTCGATGACCAGCCCGGGTATCTCCCCCGGCTTGGCGTGTATCACGATCTCCCCCACCTCGCCTGAGGGCAGGGACCTGCCCTTCTCGTCCACCACATCCACGGCGTACTGGGGCACCGGCCGGCCCATGGAGCCCGGCTTCGGCGCCATGCCGGATATATTTGCCACGATGACGGTGGATTCGGATTGCCCGAAGCCTTCCATGAGGGAGAGCCCCGTCGCCTCCTGGAACTGGTAGAACACCTCCGGGTTCAGCGCCTCCCCCGCAATGGTGGCGTTTTTGACCGAGGAAAGGTCAAACCTGGATAGGTCCTCCCGGATCAGGAAGCGGTATATCGTCGGCGGCGCGCAAAATGTGGTGATCTTATACTTCTCAAACATGGGAAGGATGTCGTTTGCGTCGAAGCGCACAAAGTCGTAGATGAATATAGGCGCCTCGCACAACCATTGCCCGTACAGCTTCCCCCACATGGCTTTCGCCCAGCCCGTGTCCGATATGGTCAGATGCAGCCCGTTTGGGTCCACGCAATGCCAATACTTCGCCGTGATGAAGTGCCCCACGGGATACTTGAAGTCATGGACGGCGATCTTCGGGTATCCGGTGGTGCCGGAGGTGAAAAACATCAGCATATGGTCGCTGCCGCAGGGGCAGCCTTCCGCCCTGGGGAAGGATGAGCTGAACTTGGGCAACTGCTCGTCGAAGCTCACCCAGCCCTCCCGCTCCCCGCAGACGATGATCTTTGTCTTCACGCCGGGATACCGGGCGATGGCTTTGTCCGCTTCCTCGGGGGCGTTTGAGTTGTCGGCGGTAGCCAGTATCGCCGTGACCCCCGCCGCCTCGAAGCGGTATTCGTAGTCTTTCTCAAGCAGCTGGTCTGTAGCCGGGATGACGATAGCACCTATCTTATGGAGGGCGATCGTGGATATCCAGAACTGATAGTTCCGCTTCAACACCAGCAGCACCCGGTCGCCCTGCCGTATGCCAAGGGTGGTGAACAGATTCGCCGCCCGGTTGGACAGCTTGGCGACATCCTCAAAGGTGAAGCGCCGCTCCGTCTTGTCTGAGGCGATGTGCAGCATAGCCAGCTTATCCGGCTCCTTCGCGGCGATGGCGTCCACCACATCGTAGCCGAAGTTGAACGTGTCCAGATTCTTGTAGGATATCTCCTGGAGCACGCCCTGGGCGTCCTCCACCCGTTCCACAAAGTTGTGGTAGACCCGTGTCTTCCCTGTGCGTACCACGGCGGAGATCTGCTCGCCGGCTTCCGCGGGCGGCCGGGCGGGCCGCTGCTCCCGCGCCTGGGATGGGTCGATGACGATGGCGTAGAATACGCAGTCGCCGCCCCCCGATGCGATCATGCCGTGAGGCGTCGAGGAGTCGTAGTAGATGCAGTCCCCCGACTGAAGGGTCTCCGTATGGTCGCCGATGCGCAGCTTAAGCTCGCCGGAGACGACGATGTCGCACTCCTGCCCTTCGTGGCTGGTGACCTCGATCTCCTTATCCTGGAGCAGCGGGTCGTATATGGCGTGGACGCGCAGGGGCTCGGTGGTGCGGTTGCGGAAGGCATGGGCAAGGCTGTAGTATACCATGCTGTGGGCCTGCTGTATCCGCTGCCCTTCCCCCGACCGCGTCACTACATAGCTGGTCAGGCGGGGCGTCGTGCCTTCTATAAAGTCCGTAACGTCCACTTTCAGGGAGATGGCGCAGCGGTACAGGAAGGCGAAGGTCAAATCCGCCTCCCCGGCTTCGCAGGCCGTATACTCCGCCAGAGATACGCCGGTGCGCGCCGCCATCTCCTCCGGGGCCAGGCCTTCGATCTCCCGCAGATCCCGTATACGGGCGGCTACCTCTCTCTGAGGGACGTCAAGCTGTATCGTGTTTTCCATATCTGTTCTTCCTTATTTTTCCGTAAGAATAGCATAATGAGCGGATTGCGTCAAGAAGCAGTTTTTGTGGTATAATATCTCTACTTAGCGAGCCTTGCGCGAGCTTAGTAGAATAGATACTATACCCTTAACGAGTGCAAGCTGGAAGCGCAGCATGAGTTTAGTCGTATGGTATACTGTGTGTTGAGCCCGCAAAAGCTGCGCCGCCTTTGGCTATAGACTGCTAAACGCGTAGCGGAGGCATTAGCGACACGCGCAGCAAATCTAAAACAAAGGAGCATTCGTATGAAACACAAAACAGGCAAACAACTGGTCAGCCTCCTCCTTACCGCCCTCCTGCTAACCTCGGCATTGGTCATGGCGCCCGTCGCCGCCTTCGCCGAGGAAGCCATTGCCATCTCCATCGCCATAGACGTCTGCAGCCCATGGGCGGAGCAGGATGTGTACATGGCCGGGACGGCATATGCCCTGGGGGACGAAAGCACCTACTCAGGTTTCCGCGGCAGCCTTACCGGCGACAAGTTTGGCCCCGTATACGATGATTTGGCTGAGGCTTACGGCGCGGCCGGTGGGTATGCGTTGTCCGGCGACGAGCTTACCCGGGGCCAGGTAGTGGCCGCCCTCTACGGGATCATCGTCGGCGCGCCCGGGCAGACCGAAGAAGCCGCCGCCGCGTACTTCGTCGAAGCCGGGCTCATGGGCGGCCGGAGCTCCGGCAGCTATGAGCTGGACAAAACCTGCACCGTGGAAGAGATGCTGGTCTTCGCGGCCAGGGCATACGAGTATCTGGCTTACCGGGAGGGCAGAGACGCCAAAGGCTTCTTCTGGAAGGTGGAAGGGGAAACCAACACTGTATATCTCCTGGGCTCCATCCACATCAGCGACGGCTCCCTGTACCCCCTGAGCCGGCCCATTGAAGCCGCTTTCGCGGAAACGGACAGGCTTGCCGTCGAAGCCGATATCTCAACGATGAGCGAGGCGGAAACGATACTGATGCTCACCATGGGCATGTACGACCCCGGATCCGGTGAAACGATCAAAGACCATGTCCCGGCGGAAGTATATGAAATGCTGGCGGAGATATGCGAAGCCTTCGACATACCCGAGGAAATGTACGATAATATGAAACCCTGGCTACTGAACCTGATGCTCCAGGGACTGGCGATGGCAGGGGACGATATCGACGGAGCGAATCTCGGGATCGATATGCATTTTCTTCGGAAGGCCCACGCCCAAGGCAAAGAAATCATCGAACTGGAAAGCATGGTTTTCCAGTATAACATGTTCAACGAGTTTTCCGACGAACTGCAGGTGCTGCAGCTGACCCAAACTCTATCCGCCCTTGTACCCGGGGATGGATCCGAAGAGGAAGAACCGGATGAGGAAGAGCTTGCCGCCGCGGAAAATGCCATCCGGGAGGCGCTGATCATGCTTCTGGAAATCGTCAAGGCAGGGGACGAGGAGACCCTTGGTCTCATCCTTGGCGTGGACATGGAATACGAAGACCCCCTGGATATCGAATTCAACAAAATCTTCTTAGTGGACCGGAACGCCGGCATGGCGGAAAAAATCCACGGCTTCCTCAGCGATGAGGAGGATACCGCGGACTACTTCGTCGTGGTGGGCGCGGCCCATATGCTGGGCAAGACCGGCGTAGTCGCCAGGCTGACGGACTTGGGCTACAAGGTGGAGCGGATCAGATAAGTCCGCAGCTTACTCAGCATCTCATCGTAGTCGATGGGCTTCCCGATGTGGTCGTTCATCCCGGCTTCCAGGCATTTTTCCACATCTTCCTTGAACACATTCGCCGTCATGGCGACGATGGGCACTTCTCCGGCGCCGGGTAGGCCCAGGGCGCGGATACGCCGCGTGGCGGTGAGCCCGTCCATCTCAGGCATCTGCAAGTCCATAAATATCATATCATAACGCTCCGGCTCGGCGCTGAACATCTCTACCGCTTCAGCGCCGTTTGCCGCGCAGTCGATCTTCAGCAGCGTAGGCTCCAGGAGGGCAAGCACGATGTCCCTGTTGATCTCCACGTCCTCGGCCAGCAGGATGCGGTAGCCCTTGAGGGAGCCCTCCTCGTCCGGCCTGGCGTAGCCCGAATCCGCGATGAGCTTCGCCCCGAAGTGGATATTGATGCAATCCACCACATCCGAGGAGAAGAAAGGCTTGGACAGGAACCCGTCTACCCCGGCGGATTTGGCTTCCTCCTCGATGGCTATCCAGTCGTAGGCGGAAATCATGATGATGACCGTCTCGTCCGCCCGATGGGACCTGATCTCCCTGGACAGCTCTATGCCGTCCATGCCGGGCATCTTCCAATCCACAAAGCAGATGTCGTACTGCCCTCCCCCGGTGATTTTGCGGATGGCCTCGCCGCCGTCCGCGGCTGTCTCGCAGGCGATATCCATCCGCTCCGCCAGGGCGCCGAAGTACTCCCTCGTCTCAGGCTCGTCGTCCACCACCAGTATGCGTACGCCTTTCATCTCGGCGGGCAGCCAGGCGCCGCCACCTTCCGGGGCGCGCTCCATCTTTACGGTAAAGATAAACGAGGCGCCTTTACCCAGCTCGGATTCGATCCATATCCCCCCGTTCATCAGCTCCACGATCTGCTTGGATATGGCCAGGCCCAGCCCCGTGCCGCCAAACTTCCGGGAGGTGCTGCTCTCCGCTTGCTCAAAGGAAACGAAGAGCCGCGCCTGCTGCTCCGGGCTGATGCCCACGCCGGTATCCTCGACCTTGATCTGCAGGGTGCAGAGGCCCTCTTCCTCGCCCATGTACCGCAGCTCCAGGGCGATGGAACCCAGCTCCGGCGTGAATTTCACCGCGTTGGAGAGCAGGTTCGTGATGACTTGCGCCAGGCGCTGATCGTCCCCCACCAGCCTCTGGGGGATATTGGGATCCAGGTCCACCGTGAGCTTTTGGCTCTTCTCATTCACCCGGAAGCCCATCACGTTGACGACCTTCTGGAGCATCTTCTCGAAGCTGAAGTCCACGTAGGATAATTCAAACTTATTCGCCTCGATTTTCGACATATCCAGGACGTCGTTGATGACCCCCAGCAAATGGGAGGAAGCGCCCTCGATTTTCTCAAAGGCATAATCCTTCTTCGCCGGGTCGTGGGAAGACTTGCCGATCATGGTCATGCCAATGATGGCGTTCATGGGCGTCCTGATTTCATGGCTCATATTCGAGAGGAAGTTGCTCTTCGCCTGGCTGGCCGCCTGTGTCTTCTCCAGGGCCGCCTCCAGCTCCAGGGTCATCTCATTACGCAGCAGGGCATTGGCGATGAGCAGGCTGCCTGACCGGAGTATGGATTCCTCATTCGGGGTAAATATCCGCTCCTGGTGGCAGTCGTCGAAGCCCACAAACCCCCAAAACTCATCCCGCAGATAGACGGGTACGACAAGGATGGACAGTATCCCCTGAGGTGACAGCTGCGCCTGTTCTTCCGGGGACATATACCGGATGATCCCGTTTACGCACTTACCGGCGGAGAGGGTCTCCTCCCAGCCCGGTATATTTTCGTCATAAGGGATGTCGATGGTGAATTCGTTGCCCTGCTGAGGTTCGGAGCCTTCAGACCATTCATACAGCTGAGTGCAGTACAGCTTCCCTTCAACCGTATGGTTTTTCCAGATATACACCCGGTCGGCGCCCACGGCGTGGGCCATCATGCCCATACTGCTCCATAGGGCGCTCTCAAACTCGCCTACCTCCGCTTGAAGGAGAAGGGTCGTCGCGTTATTCACCGTATTCAACAACACGTCCCGCTGCTCGATGCCCCTCATCATCCTCTTGTGCTCCCGGAGATCCCGGGTAAAGCCCGCCACCACGTAGCCGGCGCCGTACTTCACCCTTACCAGGACAACCTCTGCGGGTATGATCGTGCCGTCGCCCAACTGATGGGTCCATTCCACGGAGCACCTGCCCGTATCGAAAGCTTCCGCGATGTGGGCTTTGGACGCGGTTGAAGATAAGCTTCCGTCCGGCTGATACTCCGGCGCCAGGTCAAAGAAGTTTTCCAGATACTGCTGTTTGTCTTTGAATTTAAATAGGCGGACCGCTTCCTCGTTGCAGTCGATGCAGCGGTACTCCCTGTCCAGGAGCGTGCAGCCCAGGGGCGTCGCGTCCAGCATGAGCCTGATGCGTTGATTCGCTTCATTGACGGCAGCCGTCTGGGCAAGGCGGTCCAGGGCGTTTACCATCATCAGGCCCGCCGAACGCAGGATGTCGATCTCCTGCTCCGTGAGGGTACGCTCATCCCGGCAGGCGTATACGCTGAAGAAGCCCCAGAAGTGCTCGCGGAAAAACAGGGGGATGACCACGAGGGTCTTCACCCCGTATGGCGCCCAGAAATCCCCGTCGCCCGGGGGAAGCGCGGCTAGGGATCCGCTTATATACTCACCCCGTAGGAACATGGCTTCCCACTCCGGCTTGGCGCTGTAAGGGAAGCGCAGGCCGGCGCCGGCGGTCTTGAGGGCGCCTCCTGTGGCGGAAAGCCATTCGTATCCCAGGGCGAAGTAAAGGGCGCCCCCGGACAGCTCGTTGCGCCAGAGCTGGACGCCGTCCGCGTCCAGGCATTCGCCGATGAGACCCATGCTGCTGCTCAGGGACACTTCGAAGTTGTCGTCGCATTCCGTGGCGAGGAGCATGGCGGCGGCGTTATTCACCGCCTGCAGGAGCTTCCCCAGGCGCCGCTGCTCGGTGATGTCCACCAGGGCGCCGGATACGCGGAGGGCATAGCCGCTCTCATCACGGATGGCTTCGCAGGAGTCGTGGAATACCGCGTACTCCCCGCTTTTCTTCTGCAGGCGGTACTCCACATCGAAGGGCGTCTTACCGGTGCGATCCAGGAGATGCCGGTTGAAGGCGTCCAGGACCCAGCCCCTATCGTCGGGATGGAGCAGATCCGACCAGCTCTCGGCCACATTAGGGAAATCCCCCTCGTCCGTGAAGCCCAGCATCCGCCGGAATTCCTCTGACCAGTCGAAGGCATAGGTCTGGCCCCCGGCGCCGTCCTCTATGCTCTCCATGTCCCACAAGCCGATTTTATACGCCTGCACCACCAGATCCAGCTTTGTGAGCTGCAGCTCGTTTTGCCTTTGGGCCAGGGCAAGCTCCTTCTCCCGCCTGCGGATATCGGTCATGTCGAAGATGAATCCCACGATGGCGAAGCTGCTCTCATAGGGTATCTTCTTAAACTCCACATTGATGCTCCGCCGCGCCCCGTCGATGATGAGCTCCGTCTCAAACTGTACGTAACCCTCACTGGCGGCGGTGCGCAACCGCTCCATCATCGGCACGGAAGCCCTGCCGTCCGGCTGGGCGGGCGGTATGCTGGCTACCATACGCTCCAGGAACCCCGCCAGCATATCTTCCTTGGTCTTGAAGCCCATGAAGCGCACCGCGGCGGGGTTACAGTCCGTGATGTTGAAGCTGCTGTCAAAGAGGATGTTGATGTGGGGGTTGGCCTCGATCATGGTGAGCATGCGTTCGTCGGCTTCCCGCATCTTTTCCATTTCCGCGAGCTGTTCATGGGCCAGCAGGTTCTCTTCGTGCTCGACCTTCACGTCTTCCTTGGATTTGAATATGCAGTTGGCGGGGATATTGACATTGAGGGCGATTTTTCTCGCCATATTGCGGCAGGTCTCGGAGCCGCAGGCGCCGCAGTCCACGTTTTGCTTTTCATAGTCGTTTTTCCCCAGCAGCTCGAAAGCCTTGCCGATATCCATGTTGGTGATCTGCGGGAGAGGCGTGTATACGGGCTGATACTCCCTCAGGAAGCCCGACAGGTCCAGGGAATCGTTGAAGGACTTATATACTGCTTCATAGTGCTCCCTTTTGCGTTTCTCCAGGGCTTTGCGCCTGTTTTCATCCATGGTCTTGTCGATCTGAAACACATTGCGGTCATGGGAACTGGCGGTGCCGATGTTGCAGCCCTCGGCGCAGTTGAGCACATCGTATATCTCCGGCAGGAACTCTTCCGGCGTCTCCGAATACTTATCCAGCTTCTCGTAGACGTCGAAGCCCTCCGCTTTCGCTATATGCAGGTTCTTTCCAAAGAAATACTCGATGTTTTCCTTCAAACCCCCGGGCATGGGGAAGAGGGAGCCAAGCCCGCTTTCCTCATGGTCGAAATCCGTCTCCTCCTCGGGGAATTCCATATGGTTCGCTTCCATATACGCGAGGAGGGCGGCAAAAGTGACGTTGTAGTCGGCCAGCCCCGTGTCCGCGAATTCGTTTGACTTCGCCATGCAGGGGGAAAGGGCGGCGATGCGGTCGTGTATGCCTTCGTAGCGTTTGATGTAGATGGAGGAACAGGCCATAGGGCTGTGCACAGGGGATAATCTCTTCAGCAGATCGTGCTGATAGATCTCGCAGTAGGTGACGATCACCGGGCAAGGCTGGGTTATGATGGGGGAGACGCCATGCTCCTCCATGTGCCGGATATGGGCCCATATGCAGATGTCCGCCCCCAGGGACACATCGTAGAACTTATGCACCCCAAGGCTCCTGAGGCGGGTAAATAAACGCTTATAGCCGGGGATATTTGTCCGGATGGAAGGGGCGGCGATGATGGTAATGGGGATCCCTTTCGCCAGGTCGTCGAAGAATAGTTCCGTATCGTCCGCGTAGTACCTGGCGTCGTGCTTGCATGCCGATACGCAGCGGCCGCAGGCTATGCACTTGTCATAGTCGATGCGAACCTTGATGTTGCCTTCCTCGTCCTGATAGGTAATGTTGGCGATCTCCATCGGGCAAACCCTTACGCAGCGGTTGCAGCCCGTGCATAAGTCATTCTTCGCCTTGATGATCTCCTTCATGTCCTCACCCCCCCGCCTGATCGTCTTTCCCGAGGATGATCCCCGCGCCCTCTACTTCACGATGTAGCAGCTGCGGATCTGGTCGTTGCCCTTCGTATTCACATAGACGCGATAGTTGCCGACTTTATATATGCCCGCCGCGTTATTGTCGATTTTATACATCGCCTTGGTCTCCCTCGCCGACCCGCCCACGCCGCGCTCCGTGACGGTGATGTGCAGGTCGTTTTGGCTGCCGCTCTGCTTCACTACATAAGCCGAGGCTTCCGCGCCGCTGTCCTCGGCGGGGATCGGCACGGAGGTCTTCTTCTGCTGCCCCTGTTGCCCTTGCTGCTCCTGCTGCCCCTGCTGCCCTTGCTGCCCCTGTTGCCCTTGCTGCCCCTGCTGCCCTTGCTGCCCCTGCTGCCCTTGCTGCTGCGCGGGGGGCTTCTGGGCGGGCACGCCCGCTCCCGCGCCCATCCCGGCGCATTGGGGATTTGCCGGCAGATGATTGGCGTCCAGGCGCGGGTCGGCTTCAATGGAACCCCGGTCGCCGTTGATATGGGCCTGCCATGCCGCGAGCCCCGCGTTGTCCAGTATGCTGCCCGGCCTGCGGTCGGAGAAAGACGCCTTCTTGCCGGCGACGTAATAGCAGTTGTCGCTCATCACCGGGCTGCCTTCCAGGGCGGACAAGCCCCCCAGTTCGTTGGCGTAGCGTATCTCGATCATTGGGCGCACGGAAGCGGAGGGCTGGCTGACGATGTTGTGATGGATACTAGGGTTGACGCTGGCGGGGCGGCCTGCGTAGCTCTCCCAGTCCTGGTAGGAGAGGCCGAAGTAGATGGCGCTGTGGTACAGCCCGCCGTTGGCGACATTGACCAGGGTATTGTTGTATATCTGGGCGTCTTTGGCGGCGTATAAGCCGATACCGGAGAGGCCCGTGCCCATGATCAGGTTGTGGCGTACCACGCAGCGGATATTCTCATAGTAACGGGGGTTCGCGGCAAGGTCGAAGTACTCCGGGCTGGTGTCGAAGCCGACGAGTATCCCGGCTTCTTTAGCGCGCTCGACGCGGTTGTATTCGATGAGGGCGTCCGTCGCGCCGCCTTTGGCGTATATGGCGGTGGAGCAGATGTCGTGGATGTAGTTGTTCTGCACCTTCATGTTGTCGCCGTTGACGTTGTCGATCCCTTCGGCGTTGCCTTCGCCGCCTTTGTACGCGATCCCGGAATTGTATATTTCGTTATAACGGATGGTGATATTGTCGCAGTTCGGCTTGATCTTGATCACGTCGTGGCGGGAATCATGGAGCACGCAGTCCTCGATGGTGATGTTGGAGGCGCCGCGCCGGTTAGCCGGGTCGCCCCAGTCCCAGCGGGTCTCCATGCAAACGGCGTAGTAGCCCCCTATCACCTCCACGCCCAGGAGCTTGCCGCCGGAGGAGTCCACGTCGAAGTAGACGCCGGAGTCCTCGTCGTGCCCCCGGTCATATGAGCTCAGGTCGATGACCGCCCGCTCGCCTTTGCGGGACTTGATGGTGATATCCGCTTTGCGGACACGGACGTTGACCCCCTCCCGGTATGTGCCGCCCCGTAGGACGATAGTATCGCCGGGCCGGGCGGCTGCCAGGGCGGCGTTGATGCTCTTGTAGGGCGCGTCGATCCTGCCGGTGGCCCTGGCGTCGTTGCCGCCGGGGGACACATAGATGCCATTAGCGGGGTCATCGCCGGTGCTCGCCCGGGGCCCTACGTCAAAGGGCGTGCCGGGGGGCGGGGCGGCGCCCGCAGCGGGCGGTACAGCCGCATATAAGCCGAAAACCATCATCGCCGCCAATGCAGCGGATATAATCTTTCCGTATCTCGTCTTCAAGATAGACCCCTCCTGCCCTCATCCCGATATCGACCCAGTGCTTCGTGAAGTCGAGACGCCGCCGATTTGGCTATATCATATCATATATAAAAAATGCGGGCAAATTCATCATTTTGCGGTTTCGTACAAGCCGGCGGTACATTATCGTATTCCTACAAACTGATCTTCTTGTCCAAATGGACGGTCTTGGAGCCGCTGATGGAGCCCACGAAGCCCAGGTTGATGCCATAGCCTACCGTGCACTTCGCCTCCAGGCGCCAGGACGGGTCGGAGAATACTACCGTCATCCTGCCCATGGCGTCCAGGGATAGCCGGATGACGTCGTGGGTGCCGAAGAAGCGTATACCGCCTACGATCTTGCCGCCCAGGCAGACCTCCAGGGAGACCGTGGGCGGGAGCAGGATGGCGATCCCCTCGCCGCCGATGTAGGAGGAGGTCTTCACATAGATGACGCCCAGATCCACTTTCGCCTCAGATTCCAGGCGCTGCTTGATCTTGGCATGGGCGCCGTGTTCACCGCCGATCTGATACTCCGCGCCATACTCCACCCGTCCTTTGCCGCTGACGAACCCCAGATTGACGCCAAACTCCCCTGCCAGGGCGTCCGGGTAGCCTACATAGACGCGGAAGAGGCTGGGGCTGGCTTCGAATCCTACATTCCCCGTGAGCATAATCCCCATGACTTCGGTAGACATGGCCAGGTTGCAGGAGAAATGCCGGTTGGGGTGGTGGTACCGCAGCAGCACATCGCCCAATCCCACGCAGCCGCCAAGCTTCGTCCCCCTCTCGTCGATCGCCCCGCCGAAGAGGGCTTCCAAGCCCAGGGCCAGGTACAGATCCCCCCCGGCCTCCACCACCGGGCCATTGGTGAAGCCGAAGTACAGGTTGTCCACCACGGCGATCTTGGTGATGACCATCCTGCCCCGCAGTCCCGCGGCGAAGGTGGAGCCGTTGCCCCGGTGGACGGGCATCTCCTCGATAAATTTTCCCATGTTTCCTGCGTTGCTGAAGGCGAAGCGGTCCTGATGCGCCGGATCCTTTTCCACCACCATATTGCTGGTGACGATGCCCCCCGCCTCCCAGATATCCGCTACGCCCAGGGTGATCGGTATGTTTCTCACCTGGAATCCGATGGCGAAGAAATTGCGGTTGTTGTTCCATTTATCGATCCCGAAGCGGGCGTGGATCTCCAGGGGCAGGATTTCCAGAGAGTTGAGGAAGGAGAAGTCGAAGCCTCCCTTGCCC
>Ga0082212_10000450_pt1 | contig 59815 bp, 42 predicted proteins | sample TergutNt197P3_FD_71548 | JGI IMG/M metagenome (GOLD analysis project Ga0082212, IMG submission 71548) | Neocapritermes taracua P3 segment gut microbial communities from Petit-Saut dam, French Guiana - Nt197 P3 | ecosystem: Host-associated > Arthropoda: Insects > Digestive system > Gut ... | reverse complement strand
AGTTCAGAGGGGTATCCGGGAGACTGCCTTTTTTGGGGCTGAACTTGTGGCAGGAGGCGTTAGCCACTGCTCATATACCCTGGAACATTTGTAGAAGACTCAAAAAAGCATCTCCCGGATACCCCTCTGAACTGTAACACCGTGAGCACTGCGGTATGGCAGAGTCAGATAGTGCAAAGCGTTGACGCAGATACCCCGCGTCAACGCTTTACTTATTCTTCCCACTCCGGGCGCATGCCGTTTACGCCGGAAGTATGTTCAGCGCTGTGCGGCCGTCAAGATAAACGTAAAGCTCAGCCTGACCATTTGCGTCAGCTGTGAATGTCTTCTCACCATTGTTGATCGTATAGTTTGTATCCGGCTTCAGCCGCTCAAGCTTCAGACGCTGTTCACCGGGCTCCGCGCCATTGTAAAGCACAAGCTCGAGATCATCTCCGCTGCTTGTCGCCTTTGCGGGGATCACTTTCGGATACTCGCATTCCGCGAGCAGCGGGCCGGTGAACGCCGTCTCCGGCATACCGCGCTGGATGACGTCGGACCAGTAGCCCTTTTTCGCGAACCTTATAAACGCGTAGTAAGACATCGTCAGCGACGTCACGTCCTTGTACTGGAACGAGTTCGGCTCTTTCGACCTGGAGAGGTACTTCGCCTCAATCTTGCGAAGGCCCTCTGCAAGCTCCGTATCTCCGAACTCTATCGCCGTCATCTCCAGCATTGCTATCTGAAGCGACGGGTCCGGTTTCTGCGTGAACATGTTGACAATCTTCTCCCACGGCAGACGTTTCAGGTACGGCAGCCCGTCCCTGAACTCGATCTCATGCTTGCGTATCTGAGCATAGCAGCGCCTCCCGAGCCCCGGGAAAACCATGCCGTAATGCATGTAGTTCTGCACGTCCGCCAGCGGATCGTAGCCGGGCATACGCGAAGCGGGCAGATGCCGCAGCCCGTACTGATAGTGCCTTCTGAGCGCCATAGACCCGTCTATTTCGATGAACTCATGGCTGACGTTATCGTACAAGTCATCCCAGATATCTTCACAATAATGCGTGTCATGGACGCGGTCGTACATGAGCATGCCTTCGAGCGCCCACACATTGCACATCGGGAACGCAAGATGCGGCTCGCAGGGTATCAGCATGTACGGATACTCTTTGTTGTGATACTGACGGTAAAGGACGTCGACTATCCCCTTGACACTGTAGTCATACGTCTCTTCGGGTTTATCCTTGTACGGCTGGAATTTGATCGCTGGTTCACGTTCAAACTCATCGTCGCGGTACTGATCATAGTAGCCCGCGCATGTCGGCAGCATCCAGCCTGACAGCATTACGTTCGCTTTTACCACAGGATCCGGGTTCTTTGAGAAATATCCCGTCAGAGCCTGCTTTGCCCAGTAGCCGCAAGTTCTGGGATCCGCAAAGTGTTTTATCAGGAAGCGGTGGCCTTCCTTAAGGTAGCCTGTGAAGTTTGGCAGATATTTCGCGTGAAGAACCATCAATCCGTAGCCGAACGTTGATAGCTGATACTGCAGCCCCGACAGGAAGCGCGGCCCTGAGAACTGCTGCAGGTCACCGTCCTCATGGTTCACAGTCATGTCATACAGGTAACGCGCAGCAAGGATCCCCTCTTCATCGAGTTCCTGGATGCCTTCGACGTCAGGCGTATCGGTAACTTCATCGAGATGCGAAATCGACTCGTCAAAAGCGGCGATGCGCTGCTCGCGCGCCTCTTTCATTAGTTTGTATATCTTCCGGACTTTTAGTTCATACGGCAGGAACAGTACAAATGCGCACACAACGGCTATAACAAAACCCGAATAATCCCACCACTGCGTCAGGCGGATCTTCTCAAAAACCGGGATTCCCGCCAGGAAGCCGCCCAGCGCTCCGAGCAGCCAGAATCCGGCGATCCCCAGCCATGTGCCCATCCTCTCGTTCATCCGCATTGCTCTCTTCTTCCACAAATAGAAGCAGATGAACAGCCCGATGATAACCGTCGCGGGTCCTGCGCAAGCTAAAAACCCGCCGCCCGGTACGATCAGTCCTGCGCCTATCGCAATGAGGACAGGCGAGACCGTTACGCCTGCAAGTTTCAGGACTAACGGTATCAATCCCAAAATGCACAGCACAGCGTGTATCGCTCTGGTCCTGAGACCTTTTCTTGCCATTCTTTTGCCGTTGTACCCCTTTTGAGGCCCCGTCTCTTCGATACGCGGAATTTGCGCAAACCGCCCCGTGAGAACTTCAGCGCTTGTCATTTCTTCAGACTCCTCTCAGTTTCATTCATAGTTACGGAAGCTGCCGTCAGTACGCGCGTCGAAGTATTTTCATGCGTCTGCCGGCAGCTTCCGGCGTGTTGGACCGTTACTGCTAGAGCGCTGACGCGATATCGAACGCGCTGTGAACGGCGCCGCGTATCTCAGCCTGGTCATAGCAGTCGCCTATCAGGTACAACCTCGTGTTAGCAGTACAGGAGCGGAATGCCTGGGCTTCCTTATTGAGTGATTTCAAGCCGACGCTGTACAGCACGGTATCGGCGTCGAGCGTCTGCTTTTCGCCTGTTTCCACATTGACCACAGCGACAGACTTATCATCAATTTTCTCAACTTTGCTGTTTAAAAGTATTCGCACGTTATACTCTTCCATCTCACGCTGAAGGATCGTAGCGCCCCCGATCAACCTGGTGATAGAGCCTCCAAGAGTAAGCTGTCCCGCAATTTCAACTATGGTAACTTTCTTCCCGCCCATGGCAAGGTTGACCGCAGTTTGAACGCCGATGGCGCCGCCGCCGATGATGACTACGTTCTCACCGACATTCGCGCCTTCCTTCTCTGCGTCAGGGGCCCACAATACGTGCGGTAAATCGATTCCCGGTATCTCCGGCTTCACCGGCAGCGCGCCTACCGCGGCGAGTATCGCGTCATAACCTTCTTTCGCAAGCTCATCAGGCTTTGCTTCAGTGTTCATCAACACTTTTGCTGTTGTGAGCCTTGCCTGATCCTGAAGGTATGTGAGGTACTGCTTCACATCTGTCTTACGCGGGTCGAGAACAGCGTTGATAAGGTTTCCGCCGATCTCGGCTTCTTTCTCATACAGAGTTACGTCATGGCCGCGCTCGACAAGAGTCAGCATTGCCTGTACGCCAGCCGGGCCGCCGCCGATTACTGCAACCTTCTTCTTCACGGCCGCCAGCGGCACTCTGTTTTCCGGATAAAGGTTTTCTTTGCCCCGGAATGGGTTCACCGAGCATTTGTGGAAACTTCTTGCGCCATATTTGTCAGGATAGTTGCACGCGCAGCGTATACAGGGCCTCGCATCGAGCTCACGCCCCTCAGCGCCCTTATGCGGCATATCCGGATCGGCTATCAGCCCGCGCATCATAGCCACAAAGTCAGCGGTCCCGCTTGCGACGATCTCTTCAGCCTGGTCCAGCGTCTTTATCGCGCCTACCGTCGTAAGCTTTATTCCGGGGAACTCTTTCTTGATTTTCGCGGACCAGTGCACATTGTACATCTGCGGATATGTGTAAGGCAGGTGCATGGGCCCCATCACCCAGGGTTCGCCCTGAGTGTCGTGAAGTCCGCCGGACACATGGAAAATATCGACCTTGTCTTTGACCAGTTCTATGAACTCCAGCGTGTCGTTGAAATGCATGCGGTTTTCCCTGTATTCATCCGCTGATATACGGTACTCTATAACGAAATCCTCACCAACGAGGCTGCGCGTCGCGTCCAGTACTTCCATCGCGAACCGGGCCCTGTTGCGAGCCGAGCCTCCGTACTCGTCTTCGCGGCGGTTGAAGTATGTGCTGAAGAACTGGGAGAGCATGTTCCCGTGCGCACCGTGGAACAGCACGGTGTCCATCCCTGCCTTTTTACAGCGAAGCACAGAGTTTGCGTATTTCCAGACGGTTTCTTCGATTTTCGCCTTGCTCATCTCACGAAGCGGCAGCGGTTCGCGGCCCTGCGCCGCTGCGCGGACACGTTCCGCCGCTGTAATGAATGCTGATGGCGCCCAGCCTTGTTCTCCCGCCAAAGAGTTAGGCATATTCCCCTGGGTCGCACCGCAGTGGTTGATCTCCATCTGTCCGTGAGCTCCATACAGTTTGCACAGTGAGGCAAACGTTGAAAGCGCAGGGATGCACTCGTCGGAGCGCATATCAAGCTGGTATGGCCCCTCGTCATTACACTCGGTTACGTCAATAGAGACGTTGCCGACATTCAGCACCGCCGCTCCGCCTTTGGCGAACGTTCTGAAGTAATCGTTGAAGCGCTGTGATACGAAGCCTCGCGGGTCGTCTCCGAAGCCGCAGCCCGGAGGCGCGAAAGCCAGCCTGTTCTTGTAGTATACGCCTCTGATTTCAAACGGCTCATATATATGCTTATACTTTGAACTCATTATAATTATTATCCCTTCCTTTATTCGGGATTTGTGCTGTGCTGCCTTTGGCGGCAAAGGCACAAAACCGGTTTGAATGACCTGTTATTCAAACTCTTTTTAGAAAACAGACGTCACGTTGAACGCGCTGTGTACGGCGCCTCGAATTTCAGCCTGATCGTAGCAGTCGCCTATCAGGTACAGCCTTGTGTTCGGGGTGCAGGAACGGAAAGCCTGAGCCTCTTTGTCAAGTGACTTCAGCCCGACGCTGTATAACACGGTATCGGCGTCGAGCGTCTGCTTTTCACCTGTTTCCACATTGACAACCTCGACAGACTTATCGTCTATTTTCTCGACCTTACAGTTCAGCAATGTCTTAACTCCGTACTCGTCCATCTCGCGTTCGAGAATCATGGCGCCGCCGATCAGCCTGGATATCGAGCCGCCGAGCGTCAGCTTGTCGGCTATCTCCACGATAGTGACTTTCTTGCCTTTCATCGCGAGGTTGACGGAGGTCTGGACTCCGATGGCGCCGCCGCCGATGATGACTACGTTCTCTCCTACGTTCGCGTCTTCCTTCTCCGAGTCCGGAGCCCACATGACGTGCCCCTTATCAATTCCCGGTATATTCGGGGTGACAGGGAGCGCTCCAAACGCGGCGAAAATGGCGTCGTACCCTTCTTTTGCAAGGTCTTCCGGTTTCGCTTCCGTGTTCAGCAGCACTTTGGCTTTCGTTATCTTCGCCTGGTTCTGCAGATATGTGAGATACTCCTTAACGTCTGTCTTACGGGGATCAAGCACCGCGTTGAGCAGATTGCCGCCGATCTCCGGGCCTTTCTCATAAAGCGTGACGTCATGGCCGCGCTCGACAAGCGTAAGCATCGCCTGGATACCTGCGGGCCCTCCGCCGATGACCGCAGCCTTTTTCTTTACTGCTGCGAGCGGGACCCTGTTTTCGGGGTACTGCGCTTCTTTTCCCCGGAACGGGTTCACAGAACACTGATGGAATGTCATTGCGCCGTATTTATCAGGATAGAAACACGCGCAGCGAATGCACGGCCTGTGCTCAAGCTCGCGCCCCTCGGCTCCCTTATGCGGCATATCGGGGTCTGATATCAGCCCGCGCATCATTGCCACGAAATCCGCGGTACCGCTCGAAATTATCTCCTCAGCCTGATCCAGCGTCTTGATCGCGCCGACAGTCGTAAGTTTGATGCCGGGGAATTCTTTCTTTATCTTCGCGGACCAGTGTACGTTGTACATTTCCGGATATGTATAAGGCAGATGCATGGGACCCATGACCCACGGTTCGCCCTGAGTGTCGTGCAGGCCGCCTGACACATGGAAGATATCTACTTTGTCTTTGACCAGATCGATGAACTCCAGCGTGTCGTTGAAATGCATGCGGTTTTCCCTGTACTCGTCAGCCGATATGCGGTATTCGATAACAAAATCATCGCCTACAAGGCTGCGCGTCGCGTCCAGCACTTCCATTGCGAACCTCGCCCTGTTGCGCGCTGAGCCGCCGTACTCGTCTTCGCGGCGGTTGAAATATGTGCTGAAGAACTGAGCGAGCATGTTCCCGTGCGCGCCGTGGAACAGTACTGTGTCCATGCCGGCTTTTTTGCAGCGAAGTACAGCGTTTGCGTACTTCCAGACGGTCTCTTCGATCTTTGCTTTGCTCATCTCACGAAGCGGCAGCGGTTCGCGGTTGTCATTCTGCGCTCGCACGCGTTCCGCAGCTGTGATGAATGAGGAAGGCGCCCATCCCTGAAACCCTGCTCTGGTACCCACCATGTTTCCCTGCGTCGCTCCGCAGTGGTTGATTTCCAGCTGCCCGTGCGAGCCGTACAGCTTGCACATCGACGCGAAAGTGGAAAGCGGAGCAATGCACTCGTCGAAGCGCATGTCAAGCTGGCCGCCTTCATCGTTGCACTCGGTGATGTCGATCGACACGTTTCCGACGTTGACCACGGCGGCGCCGCCCTTTGCGAAAGGCCTGAAGTAGTCGTTGAAGCGCTGCGTTACAAACCCGTTTTCGTCGCCGCCGCCCCCGCAGCCCGGAGGCGCAAGCGCAAGTCTGTTCTTGTAGTATACCCCTCTGATTTCCATAGGTTCGTATACATGCTTGAATTTCGTACCCATAATTCCCTCCAAAATCTATATAATTATTTACTCTACAGATTTGACGCTATGGCAAACGCGCTGTGTACGGCTCCTCTGATTTCACCCTGCTCATAACAGTCGCCGATAAGATATACTCTCGTATTGGGCGCGCTGACGCGGAACGCCTGCGCTTCCGAATATAAGGATTTCATGCCAACGCAGTATAATACAGTATCCGCGGCTATTTCTTCTTTTTCTCCGGTTTCAGTGTTTACGACAGTGACAGAATTATCTCCGATATTCTCAACGGTACTCTTCAAAAGCACCTTGACGTTATACTCAAGTATCTCCCGATCAAGACCAAGCTGTCCTCCAAGGCCCATGACCGAGCCCGTGTAGTTGAGTTTCTGCTGCAACTCAACGATTGTCACGTCTTTACCTTCCATCGCGAAGTGGACAGCGTTTTGAATGCCGAGCGGGCCGCCTCCTATGACCACGACCTTGCTTCCGACTTCCGCGCCTTCCCTTTCAGCGTCAGGCCCCCACATTACATGAGGTTTATCGATACCGGGAATCGCCGGTTTGGCAGGCAGGGCGCCTATTGCGACAAGAACAGCGTCATATTCTTCTTTGGCCAGCTCCTCCGGCTTCGCCTCAGTGTTCAGCAGCACTATTGCCTTCGTAACTTTTGCCTGATTCTGCAAATATGTCAGGTACTGGTCAACGTCCGTCTTGCGCGGATCAAGCACCGCGTTGATTACGTTCCCGCCGATCTCAGCTTCCTTTTCATAGAGTGTGACGTCGTGCCCGCGCTCAACGAGCGTCAGCATCGCCTGTACGCCGGCAGGCCCTCCGCCGACGACGGCCACCTTCTTCTGAACCGCCGCCAACGGAACTCTGTTTTCGGGGTAGATATCCTCTTTACCTCGAAACGGGTTCACTGCGCACGAGTTCCGGACCCTTGCGCCATACTTGTCGACATACATGCAAGAGCAGCGGATGCAGGGCCGGTGGTCGACCTCGCGCCCTTCAGCTCCCTTATGCGGCATGTCGGGATCGGCTATAAGCCCGCGCATCATGGCTACAATGTCTGCCGTACCGCTGGATATGATGTCTTCAGCCTGCTCGAGAGTCTTGATAGCGCCAACCGTCGCAAGCTTTATACCCGGAAACTCTTTCTTTATCTCGCCCGCCCAGTGTACATTGTACATCTGCGGGTATGTGTAAGGCAGATGCATCGGCCCCATTACCCAGGGTTCGCCCTGCGTATCATGCAAGCCGCCGGAGACGTGGAAGATATCCACTTTATCCTTGACGATGTCTATGAACTCCAGAGTGTCCTTGAAGTGCATGCGGTTTTCCCTGTATTCATCCGCAGATATGCGGTACTCAATGACAAAATCCTCGCCGACAAGCTGACGCGTCGCATCGAGGACCTCTATCGCGAACCTTGCCCGGTTGTGAGCGGATCCGCCGTATTCATCTTCTCGCCTGTTGAAATATGTGCTGAAAAACTGAGCGAGCATGTTTCCGTGGGCTCCATGGAAGAGAACTGTATCCATGCCGGCTTTTTTACAGCGCAGTACTGAGTTTGCATACTTCCAGACTGTTTCCTCGATCTTGGCCTTACTCATTTCACGCAGCGGAAGCGGTTCACGGTTGTCCTGCCTTGCGCGGACTCGTTCCGCAGCTGTGATAAACGATGACGGCGCCCAGCCCTGATGCCCGGCCCGGGTGCCGACCATGTTTCCCTGCGTCGCTCCGCAGTGATTGACTTCAAGCTGCCCGTGCGCGCCGTAAAGCTTGCACATCGAGGCAAATGTAGAAAGCGGCGCGATGCATTCGTCAAAACGCAAATCAAGCTGACCGCCTTCATCGTTGCACTCCGTGATGTCGATAGAACAGTTGCCGACGCTGACGATAGACGATCCGCCTTTTGCGTAGGGCCTGAAATAGTCGACAAAACGCGGGGTCACATACCCGTTCTCGTCTCCGCCGCCGCCGCAACCGGGCGGGGCAAACTCGATACGGTTTTTGTAGTAGACACCGCGAATTTCCAGAGGCTCGTATACATGCTTAAACTTTGTACCCAAAATTCCATACCTCCGTTACACAATATTCAGTTGGCTTTATTTTTGTATTATAGCATTATAAAAAAACCTGTGCAAGCATATACGCATTAATTATGACGCATGATAGTTACAGTTCAGTAGGTATCCGGGAGACCAAAAAAGTGCTATTGTTCAGTGGGTATCCGTGAGATGCTTTTTTGAGGCTTCTACGAATGTTCTAAGTTACATGTGCAGTGGCTATCGCCTCCTGCTTTACAATCAGCCTCAAAAAAGGCAGTCTCCCGGATACCCACTGAACAGTAGCAAAAAAGCATCTCACGGATACCTACTGAAATGTAACGCTTGATATAGCTCTGTCAAACCGCTATAATCAGTAGCAGAAATCTGGAAAATAATATAGGAGGATTACGTATGTACCGGCTTAATTACACGAACCTAAACATGAAGCAAGTCGAAGACGTCCTTGCGAAAAGCGCCGCGCCGGCCTGCGAGTCGGATTTCTGCGGCTGCCTTTCCGGCAAGTCGCTGAAAATCGTTCTCGACAAGCTGCCCGTCGAAGGCCCTGTCCTCGAGTACGAGTTTGCGTCTGACACAAAGCTGACCCTCAAAGAAAACGGCGCGCCCGGCGTCGGGTGTGACTACGGCGCTCTTACGCTGAAAGACGTCACGCTGTTTTCTCACATGGTTCCCGGCACTAAGAAAGGCTATACTGTTATTATCAACTGGAAAACAAACATTGTAACGGCGTTTGAGATGTGGTTCCTTGACTATGAAGGCCATGTCTACGACACCACCAAGGAGTTCATGGAAACAGACGCCCTCAGCAAACTGCCGCCATTCGTCAACCGTGAAGTTCAGCGGCAGTATTATTTCGGCTACTTTGAGGAGACCGGCAAGACGCCGCCTGAAAACCGCGACAAGCTATCGCTGCAACTTGAAAACTGCATGATCGAGTGGTTTGAGGATCGCTGCAAACACAGGCTTACCACATACACATCCACGACGTTCACAACTATGGTCGAACTTGACACGCCGGACGGCGGCGACGTCCTCACATTTGTCGCTGACATACTTCAAATAAGCGATTCCTTATACATCCACTGCTTCGGCGAAGTAGAATACTCCGGGCGCTTGTCGGTCGAGGTACTGGACCTGTACAGCCTGAAGAAAATCGGCGTAACTATGGGAATAGACGAGGCTGACGCGTTTGAGCACACCCTGTATAAAGGCAAAGGCAGATATCTCGGAAGATATGCCGCGTTCTACGACTTCAATGACAAGGGCGATAAGTACTCGACGTTCATAACGGACAGAATTGATTTCTCCGTAAAGGGCGCGCGCGCGACGTACCGCCCCAGCGTCATGGCTAAGAAACCGACAATAGAGGAAATTACGGAAGCTTCGAAAAACACTGTTGTCTTCAATATCGGCAGGGAAAGCCAAATGATGATGGCTTCCGCCCACGTCATAGAGGACAGTGACTACTGCGCCGGCAAGGAGATCACGTTCCGCGGCGATGACGGTCTTGCAGTAGAGATGCGCTTCAAGTCCGGCACAGAACTTGAGTACCGCATCGAGGGCGAAAGCGAATGGAAAGAAGAGCCTTACAGGGCGGCGGAACTCGACGAGGACTTTATTGTTTTCGGCTTCTACCGTTCGGGCTCTAATCCGCCGGCAAACTTTGCCTTCGCGTTTGACTTTAAAAACGGATGCGCTACCTGCATCACCGGAGTGATGGGCTCGAAATGGGATCTGCGCGACCCGGTTCCGGGATATCATTTCGGCGTGATGGAGATGGAAGGTCTTACGCCTCTGCGCATTTTCCGCCACGGCTTCACAGACGAGCTTCTTGGCCGCGCATTTACCCAGTCGTACTCGGACGCGATGAGCTCCATTCACATCTACAACGCGCCGCATTCATATTCGTGGACGATCATCAACAACGCGCCTCCGGGATCGCCCGCCAACAGAGCAGGCGGTTATGTCTGGAGTTCGCCCTGCGAATACATCAAATTCCGCGACGAAGTATACGCGATGATCTGGGTAGAGCAGAAATGGTCAGGCGGCATGTGCTCGCTGTTCAGAAACCTTCGCACAGAACGCGAATGCGGTTTCGGATACGGTCTCTCTCATGACGCAAAGAACGTAAACATGCACAAGATGGGCGCCAAGTCGCGCGACGCGGGCAGGATAGATCTCTCCGGCGTCTTCTCTCTGAGAAACTTCGATGTGAAGTCATAAGCCGCGCCGGTTCGGAACAATGACGATCAGAAGTCTTGAAAACCTTGCCGATGAAGCGAAACGGATGTCTGAAAAAGCTGTCGTCGCAGTCGTTGAGGCACATGACGAACACACGCTTGAGTCCGTGATCATGGCTGCGAACGACGGCATTATCACTCCTGCGCTTATCGGGAACAAAGAGAAAATCCTGGCTATGCTCAGCGCTTTCCCTGCTGATCCGGCGACGTACGAAATAATCAGCTCCGGCAGCGCCGCGGAGTCGGTGAAATACTCTGTGGACATGGCGCGCGCAGGCAAGGCTGCTGCTGTGATGAAAGGCAGACTTGAAACCGGTGATTTTCTGAAGGCGCTGGTCAACAGGGAAAACGGCCTGTTGATAGCGGGCCGGAAGCTTTCCGTAGCCGGGTTGTTCACGCCGCCGAGTTATCACAAGATCATCGCTGTCAGCGATATGGGTCTGAACACATACCCGGATTTGGAGAGTAAAAAAGCCATCATTCAAAACGCTGTACGTATGCTTAACGCGCTTGGAGTAATGGCGCCTAAAGTCGCTGTGCTGGCAGCGGTCGAAAAACTAAACCCGAAAATGCCCGAAACTGTGGACGCGGACGCGCTGAAGCGAATGAACCTGAGCGGAGAGCTAACAGGCTGTATCATTGAAGGCCCTATTTCATTCGATCTGGCTACGAGCGCCGGGTCCGCCCGGATAAAGGACTATTCCAGCCCTGTCGCCGGCGACGCCGATCTGTTGATAGTGCCGGATATTGTCTCCGGGAACATTCTTGTCAAGTGCCTGACCGGCATGGCCGGCGCGCAGACGGCAGGCGCAGTTCTGGGCGCTGAAGTTCCCGTAATAATAACGTCCCGCAGCGCCGGGGCTGCCGATAAATACTACTCGATCGCTCTCGCAGCCTGCGCCGCCGCGGGCATACGATAAGCCGGCGGAGCTAATACTTCAAAGATAGCACACGCTCGCAGCCTGCGCTGCCTCGGGCATACGATAAGCCGGCGGAGCTAATACTTCAAAGATAGCACACGCTCGCAGCCTGCGCCGCAGCGGGCACATGATTAGCGGAAGGACGCTGACCGGAATGGACACGAAGATAAGGGTACTGGCTATAAATCCGGGCTCGACGTCGACAAAAATCGCACTGTTCGACGACTATGCAGAGTTGTTCAGCCGGACGATAGATCATAGCCCCGATGAGCTGAGTTTTTTCGGTGAAATACAGGATCAGCTCCCATATCGCACCGGTATGGTGGAAAAAGCAATGGGGGAACACGGGTATGCGCTTCCGGAAGTGGATATCTTCGCGGGGCGGGGCGGCGGGCTGCTTGCGGTTGCCGGCGGCATCTACGAGGCGTCTGATCTGCTGGTGGAACACGCGTCAAGGGGCATGACGGGGCAGCACCCGGCGCAGCTCGGTTCGCAGATAGCCAAACTGCTCGCTGACAAGTACGGTAAGCGCGCGGTAGTCGTCAATCCCCCCGACGTCGATGAGCTTATCGACGTCGCGCGCGTAACAGGGATCCGGGGCGTTTACCGTGAGAGCCACATACATGCGCTGAATCAGAAAGAAATCGCATTGCGGTACTGCGCGTCACGCGGTCTGAAGTATGAGGACACATGCCTGATAATATGTCATCTGGGCGGCGGCATTTCAGTGACCGCTCATGAAAATGGGAAAATGATCGACTCCAACGACATAATCAAGGGTTCGGGGCCTATGACCCCCACAAGAGCCGGCGATATCCCCTACATGAATATCCTCGACATGGCGTTCAGCGGCAGCTACACCAGAAAAGAACTTGAGGACAGGCTGAACAAGGACGGCGGTCTCACCGACCACTTCGGTACCGCAAACGCGCGCGATGTAATAAAGCTGGCTGAAAGCGGCGACGAGTATGCAGGCGTCATCCTGGAAGGCATGATATATCAGATTTCAAAGTATGCCGGGGCAATGGCTGTCGCTCTGAGAGGTAATGTCCAGGCGATAATCCTTACAGGCGGTATTTCAAACAGCGAGTTCATAACAAACCGTATAAAAGGCTATGTCAGCTGGATAGCGGACGTAGTCGTCATGCCCGGCGGGTTTGAGCTTGAAGCGCTTGCCGCGGGAGCTGTTCGCGCAGCGCGGGGTGAGGAGCAGGTCAAAACATACACCGGCCGCCCTGTCCGTACCGGTTTTTCTTAAGCAATGGAACGATGGCAGGAGCTATGGCGCCTCCTGCTTATTAGTACAAATCAGCGGGGGGCAGACCCCCGCTGATTGCATGATTTTCGTCAGTATAGGTACCCTGTTCAGGGGGTATCCGTGAGACTGCCTTTTTTGAGGCTGATTGTGAAGCAGGAGGCGGTAGCCACTGCGCATATAACCCATAACGATTATGGAAGCCTCAAAAAAGCATCTCACGGATACCCCCTGAACAGGGTACCTGAGTAGTTATTATGAGCTATGCTGTTCCGGCGATTTTCAGCTTCGCAAGTTTTCCTCCGGACAACTTCGCCTTATAATAAACAAGGCACATTATAAGCGACGCCAGCGTAGCTGCCGGAGTTCCGATCCCGACATGGAACAGAGTCGCTCCGGGCAGGAATGTAAACGCCCAGGAGACGGGTATGCGGACCGCGAACGCCGCAACCGTTTCATGTATGGCAACGAACGTTGTAATACCGCAGCCGTTGAACAGGCCGTTGATGCAAAACACAAAGCACACAAGCATGAAGTCCCATGAAAACGGGATAAGGAACTCTGAACTGGCTTTGAGCACATCAGGGTTCGGCGTCATGACAGAACAAATCGTCTCGGGGCTCAGGCTTGCAAACAACATCGCAGGTACAGCGACGACCAGAGAGAACAAAATACCGAGCTTTGCGCTTTTCAGCGCTCGCTCCGTCTTCCCTGCGCCCAGATTCTGCGCGCTGATAGCGCTGAGAGCGGAACCGAGCGCGAGCGGAACGATCATAAACAGATTTGCGAGGTTGTTTACTATGCCGTTGGCTGACGACGCAAAGAGTCCCATTTTGTTTATGATCGCGCCGATAACGATAAATGACAGCGTGTTCAGAATCGTTTGCACAGAGATGGGAAGTCCGAGCCTCAGGACCGTTTTCAGGATTCCCTTGTCAGGCCGTATATCCTTTGAAGAGAACGCGAACGGGAGCTTGTTTCTTCTGACGTACATAAACGCGATGAGAAAACTCACAGCCTGAGCGATTATCGTCGCCAGCGCGGCGCCTGACGCGCCCATCTGCAAGACGCTGACGAAAATAAGGTCAAGGCATATGTTCACGGTACAAGATATTGAGACAAACACCAACGGCGCCTTCGAGTTGCCAAGCGCCCTGAGCATTGAACTTATTGTGTTGTACCCGGCCTGGAACACCAGGCCCGAAGCGCATATGCGCATGTAGTTCCAGGCCTCTCCGGCGGCATTGAGACCTTTCTCATCAGGTTCGAGAGGCACGTTCGTGACCCTGACGAGCAGACGCCCGAAAATGAACACGAGCGATGTTCCGACAATCGCTACCGCAGCCTGAAGTATGATGATGTTCCCAACGGTTTTTGCGGTGTTCTCAGTCTGCTTCGCTCCGTAATACTGGCCGAGCAGAATCATGCCGCCGCTCGCAAATCCGAAGAATATGCCTGCAAGCGACATCGCGAGCGCCGCTCCGTTCCCTGCCCCGGCAAGCGAGGCAGGCGAAGCGGACCAGCTTACTATTATGACGTCAACGGCGTGGTATGCCATTGAGATTATGCTTGAGACCAGCAGCGGCAGCGAAAACTTTATGAGAAGAGTGCTTATTTTTCCTTCGGTCAGCGAAACCTGCATAATCAGTTATCTTTCGCCGGGACCTGAGTTTGCTTATCAAAAATCTCGTTATACACAAGAATCGGAAAAACCTCCGCATAGCGCGGGTTCGGAACTTCGTCGGGGAACGCCCTCAGTATCGCGTTGAACCGTGACTCAACGCCTTTTTTAAACTCGGAGTGCGTCAGGATATACATATCTCCCCTTTTAACTCCGCGTACGACGCGCTCGCCCGCGTCATCAGGAGAACGAATGACCTCATCCCATCCTGCCATAGGCGGACGCGCTTTCCCATCTTCCGGAGGCGGAGGCGGCGGGGGCGGCGGCGACGCTTTATCGCCGAGGTGCTTTTCCGTCACTACCCGGGAAGAAATACCCAGGTTTGTGCTGAAGCCGCCCGGGCAGAACGCGCTGGCGCCTACGTTTGTTCCCTGCAGATCCATGGCCAGAGTTTCCATTATCCCTACCACAGCTGATTTTGTCGCGTTATACAGCCCGCATCCCGGAACTACCAGCAATGCTGCCTTTGACGCTGTGCTCACAACATGGCTGCTCTCTCCGTGCTGCAGCATACGGGGCACTATTGTTTGAATACCGTTTAATATTGCGACCATGTTGACCTTCACTGCGAGGTCGGTCTCCTCAGGCGAGACAGCCCACAGCGGACCGCCTGCGCAGCCGATTCCCGCATTGTTTGCGAGCAGATGGATGTTGCCGAATACGGACTCCGCTTCATCCGCAGCTTTTTTATACGCTTCGCGGTCCGTTACATCGAGGCAAATCCCGTGCGCGGGCCATCCGTTCTCATTAAATATCTTCAAAGCCTCGTCTATGGCGTCCTGGCGCAAATCGGCGATGACGATGTTCATCCCTTCTTTTGCGCAAGCCTTTGCTATACCGAGGCCGATGCCGCTCGCGCCTCCTGTAATAAACGCTGTCTTTCCTTTTAAATTGTCCATTCTCAAATCCCCTTTTTAATTCAGTCCCAAATGTCCGCACAGCGCCGCCGGCGGCGCATTCTAGAGCGCCGTTTCGGCGCTGCGGACGCCGCCTTGTGGTTCGAACAGTCACGTGCGCGTGACTGCCTAACTTTCAAACTTTAGTATTTAGGGTTTCTGCTCGGGTCTATATAATCCAGATCCTTGCGCGCGCCGCCGAAAGCTTCGGCGCCTTCCGGTACTTCCCATCCGGGCATACCTCTCGGCGAGTTCTTCATTCTCTCCGCCATACGCGCTTCCATCTTCTTGCGCCTGTCATCGGCTTTGAGCGTATAGTCTTCAATTGTCTCATTGCTGTCTCGCAGCATGTTTGCCCAGCCGTCCGGATCGTGCGTCGGCAGCGCAATCACACGGCCATTCTCTATTGCTTCCTTTAGAATCTCAGCCAGTTCGACCGGGTCAATGCCTCCGGCGTGTATGGATCTCAGGTGCGCCATGGTTCCTTCGGACACATGATAACCTGTGTTCTTCAGGTTCGCCGGGCGGAATTTCTCCGCGTTACCGATATTGGAGTTGATGTTCGCGGGGCATAGCACGGTTGCGCTCGCGCCGTACGGGCGCAGCGCTTCCGCGTAGCTGTACATAAGGTTGTTCACAGCGGATTTTGCTGCTGAGTACGGCCCCGTTCCCGCGCCGTTCATAAACGCCCCCATCGAAGACGTCGTAACGACGTGGAACTCTTCCTTCGGGACGCCGTTGCTTCCGCCGTACGCCCTTATCATGCGCGGTACGAAAATGATAAGGCCGTTCACGACATGGTTCAGGCAAACGCCCATGACCCAGTCAAAATCGTCGAAAGTTGACGCCTCTATCGGGCCGAATGAGTTGACGCCCGCTGTCTGGATGAGCAGGTGCGGCGGCCCTCCGAATATTGCTTCGACAGAATCTGCCGCGGCTGTATACGCCGCCCTGTCGGTCAGGTCGAAGCACAGAGGCAGAACGTCTTCCGCCGTGCAGCCTGCGAAGCCGATTATCTCGCTGACAGCCTTATGCAGCGCATCGCGGCGCACATCCGCGATAGCAACCTTCATACCGGATTTTGCGAACAGCTTTGCCTGCCCCAGCCCGGCGCCGGAAGCGCCGCCGGTGACAAACGCGATTTTTCCCTTAAAATCTTTCATAGTAGCCTCCTTGTGTATGATACCCATGGTCATATACGCCATGGGTATCTGATTTGCGGTAATTATATACTCCCCGCCCTGAATTGTAAAGTGCAACGAGATATGACGCCAAGTCAGCTCTGCGGGTAGCAGGTTACTATTCAGTGCCTCGGTGAGGTCGTTGCAATCACATTCCGAAAAGCGGAGGCATGGATGCCGGAGCGCACGAGTATGCGCATGGATGCGCATTCCAATGCGCCGGAACGGCGCAACGTGAAAAGGAATGTGATGTAACGGCCGAACTAAGGTGGCACTGAATAGTAACGGTAGCAGTTGACTTTCGCCGCTTTTTTGCTATGATAATGTTGAACCAAATGAAACAAGAAGATATAGAAATACTGCAAACTAAAACATTTTGGAGGGATCAGACTTATGAGAAAAGCTGGACGTTTTGTTGTTGACACCCATGTTCATTCGCAGCGCCACGCAGCCGGAGCCGCGCTGAAGGAAAGACTGAAAGAGACAGGCAAGGACAGCATCGACTATTCGGACCTGAACGCCACGATGGGAGGGCTGGAGACATATGATAACTCTCCCAGGCTGCTGTACGATATGGAGTGTTACGGTGTGGATATGTGCGTGCTTCAGCCGGCGTTCGGGATGAGCAATGAGCTAAACATCGAGCTCGTCGAAAAGTACCCCGACAAGTTCGTCGCGTTCTGCAATGCGCGTAACGCGCGCGATCATGGCCCCGAATGGACGTTTAAAGACACCTGCAATGAAATCGACGCGCTGCTCTCCACAGGTAAGTATTGCGGAATAGGCGAAGGCGCGCCCAGCCGCCCGACAAGGGAAGGTCCCGGGAAATCATACAACATGTCCGAAAGAATGGACGAACTCCGCATGATCTGCGACCTCGGGCGCAAACACGGCGTGGCTGTCACTGTCCACACCGGAACCGCCGGCGGTTATCCTATCACGCACACATTCTGGCCTGAGGACTGGCACCCTTACTGGATACACGACATCGCAGCCGAGTATCCTGACGTCACGATAATTTTCGCGCATGGAGGCATGCAGGGCGGGTACATGACGGACCTCGTCGACCAGTGCATCCTCGTGACTTCCAATTATAATAACGTGTATCTGGAAGTCGGCTTGTATTGGACGGATTTGTACTATAAAGCGCTCAGGTATCCGAACGTCGGCCCCGAAAAGCTTATCTGGGGGACCGACTGGGGCGCCAGCCAGCCCATTCAGACCAGGCTCGGTAACGATCCGCAGACTTTTTCTATGCAGGTCCATTCACAGGGTATCATCCGGCATCAGCACGACATCATGGGCTGGGCTTTGCGGCAGGTCGAGAGGCTTGATATCTCGCAGGACGATATGAACCTGATCCTCGGCGGGAACGCGGTGCGGCTTTTCAAGCTGAAGACTCCGTTCACGCGCATGTTCCGGCTATAACAATCCGCTCCTAGTGCCCGATCACTCCGGTTATCATCGTGAGCACGCAGTTAGCGCTCCATGAACCCCAGACCCAGCCGTCCGCTCCGTGCGGCGGGATCTGCTGCACTGCGACTTCACCGTTATGCTTGTAATAGTTGTACGGGGCGTAGCCGAGAATAATACCTTCACGGTTGGCGTGATCGCAGTATATACGGGCTATCTTCTCCGCTTCTTTCTGCTTGCCTGCAGCCTGCAGCCCGACAGTCAGGATCATATTCATCGGGCCGACTACACGGCCGCACACATAGGATAAAGCAGCGTATGTAGTCAGCTCGCTCTGCAGGCTCTCGGACGCGAGGCCGATCTCCGTGAGCAGGTAGTCGTCCTTCGTAAGCTGCTCCGCCACCTTGTCGATTATATGCTGCGGCAGGCGTTTGCCGAGGATGATTGGCTGATAGTTAGCAAGGCCGTGCGACTCTACGGCTTTCCCTTTGACTTTTGAAATGAACTTCTCTCCGTCCCAATAGTCGTCTATCAGGGTCTGCGTAAGCTTGTCCGCACGCGCCATCCACTCGTCGTATTTATCTGCATAGCTTCGCGACCTCTTTGCTATGCGCGCCACAGCTTCCATCATCAGTATTGCGAATGAGTTCGCGCAGGGGTCTACCACAGGGAACCCGTCCCTGAACAGGGAAGCGTCGTCCCAGCCGGATTCGCCTGCGTTATTTATCGCCAGCAGATCGCCGCCAAGGCCCGCGTTGCGGTGCGTCGTCCAAAACTCCGACCATGCAGCGATCATCGGGTATACGCGCTCAGCTTCATCTTCCGTGATGAAATCGTCGCCGATCTTCCGGAACAGATAGTCAAGCGCAAAGCCCTGGAACGCAGGCTGCATACCAGACCCACCCGGGTAGGTGAACGACATCATTCCGGGGATGCGCCCGGTTTTCTCGTCCTGATAGTTGAAGTATGTGCAGACCATGCGCCATGCTTCTTCAGGATCCTCGACCATCGGCATTGCGTTGTAGCTTTGCTGCCACGGCGCCGCCAATGTCGAAAAAGTGTTCTGGAACAAGATCGCAGGCTCTTTGAAGTATCCGGCAGCCTTTGTGCGGTGACTCCATATTATCCACTGCGCATACATCGCCAGCTCCTCATATCCGGGAGCTGGTTTTCCATAAATCTTGCGGAACTCCGCAAAGTCCGCCTTATTGTCCCCGACCAGCTCATCGAAGTTCTCATACCCTCCGTAAGGCTGGATATAGTCGCGGTAATCGTGGACCGCCGCTTCAACTTCACCGGTCAGCGCATCCGGCACGAAGTCGATCCTCAGCAGGGCCTGCTTATCCTTTTCAAAATCGAAAATATCGGTGACTACGTAATTCCCGGAGAGCGCCTTGAAGAACAATCTCCCATTCCGTCCGAAGTCAGCTTCCCAGCCGCTTCCATCGGGCAGAGCGTATGCCCCCCTGCAGGCTCTCGCCCCGTTACCCGCTGCGGAACGCAGCTCCAGCCTTAGCCCGGCTCCGCTGCCCCTTATGCGGAAATGTCCGCGGTCAGTAAGAGCGATCTCAGCGAATTCGCAGCACGCGGCGGCGCCCTGAGCGTCCAGCCTTATTGAACCTTCATCAGCGAAATACGAATATTTCACCGGCTCTCCGTTCACCAGAAGCTTTATATCAAAAATGTAGTCCGTAAACGTCACTGCTTCAGCCGCCCAGTTATTACCGAGGCGCAGCATGCCGGGTTTATAGAAATCGTCCGCGATGTACGTGTTCGAACCATGCCGCGCGAATGCCGCGCGGATCAGATTATACCTTTCATATGTACCAAACATTATAAATTATCCTCCTTTACGCCAAAACTTTGTGCGCAAGAGCCAGGAGCGACGCCCCGTAGAACGGGCATTCGATCCCGTCTTTGCGGACATTGCTCAGCGCTGTTTGCGCAACAGTCTTCGCGGCGTCGGTCTCGCCTGCGTCGTACAACCCTCCGGCGAGCAGGAATCCGACCGCGCTGTCGGCTGCCTCAAAGTCTATCTTTGCGGCGAGTTTTGAGATAATATCGCCCGGAAGGCGCTTGCCTAATATGATCGGTACCAGCGACAGAAACGCGTCCGGTTCTGAAGCTTCATCCGTATAGGCGTTCCTGCCGACAAAGTTCTCTCCGTCCCATAACTCAGCTATCAGCTTCGTTTTCAGTTCCTTTGCGTGTGCGGCCCATTTCTGCCCTATTCCGCTGTCGTATTCCATCAGCGCAAGTTTGCCCGCAATCTCGCTTACGATGATCAAGTAAGCGTTCAGGTCGGGCGCAAGGACAGGTTTTCCTGCTTTAAAGTATTCAGGCGTCCTTTCCGTACCGCTTTCATATCCGTAGGCGTAAAAGCTGAGCCCGTCGCTATTAACCGTGCGCTCTTTGATGCACTTTCTCGCAATGGTTTCAAGCGCGGAGTAGACGCGGAATATGTCGCCTCTGGAATCGTTCAGCATATTCTCGTCGATCAGTCTCGCGGCTGCAATTCCCAGCGCCGGCGGAAGCTCCGCAGGAAACGCCAGTATCATGTCAATAGCTTTTTTTGAGTCTTTAAACGCCATCGAAGCTATGGACATCAGCAGCGCGTTCGTATGAGTCGAGTCGCGCTTATTCTCAACAATGACCTCCGCATCCCCCGCAAGGTATCTGTGGCACAGCCAGAGAGGATATGCTATTTTCTCCTTGACGTCGCTCCACTCGGAAGGGATATCCACTATTGAGTCGGCGAACGCACAAAACTCCGTAGTATTTCCCGCCGCGCAATCGTCAAGCGTGCCCGTGATTTCAGGTACGTCCGTATCCGCCGGCAGGTCGTAAACGCAGATCTCAAACTCCCCGTTCTCCGGCTCGACGTCGAGCACAGGAGTTACATTCCGGAACGCGTTGAGCAGATATGTGTCGTCCAGAGCAAGTTTCCCCCTTTTCGACACAACGAAATAACGCATCATCTTTATGCTTATCATCGCGCCGCCCGGCATATTGAGCGAACCGGTCAGAAAATTCACCTCGACCGCGTTCAACCTGAACGGTGTGTTCCCTGCTATCCTGATCGCGCCGGCGCCGCTGTCGATCGCGATTTTGATCTTTGCCCCGTTTTCTGTGGTGATTTCTATCAATGATTCCGTCGCGGTATAAGCATATTTCGCAAACTTGCCGTTCTCCAGCGGTTCGATCCTAAGCGTACCCGGCTGCTCGACAGTGCTTCTGGGCCAAAGCCCCGCAATCGCAGGAGGCGCCGCTGCAAGCCACAGTTCGCCTTCATGGTCGAGGATTATGTGCCTGGAAGCGCGATGGCCGAACCCGTATTTCGACATAACAGAACTGATATCCAATTATTACTCCACCTTTCCGCGGTTTAGTCCTTACCGATAGACTTGATCCAGCAATTTGTCTTTTCTTTCAGTGCCTTGATGACCTCGGGGTCCTTTGCCCTTTCGGGCGCGACCTGAAGCATCGCGGAATAATCTGCGATAAACCCGTACCAGTACGGCAGCCCGCCGATATCGTACATCGCCGCGTCTGTCTCGGCAACGATGCTGCGCGGAGCGAGCTTCGGGATTTTCACAAGGCATTCCGGATATGCGGTGAACTCTTCCTCGTAAACCTTAAACTTCACTTTGCCCTCTGTCACATAGAACAGCTCGGGATTCACCGGGAAATCATCCCACTCCGCGTGGAAGCCCTTTTCCATCTCTGCCCGCCAGATCTCCCTTACTCCTCCGCATTCCCAGCGCCCGACCATAAGTTTCATTGTGACGCCGTTGAATTTAAACTCCTTTATTGGCCTGGACGGATTGCGGACAGCGGCGATTTTCTCGGGGGCGACTTTTACATAGTTAGTTTTCTCACGCCCGTGCATGTCGAACGCGCCCATACGGACGCCTTGCTCAGCCATCCTTTTCGGCGCGTCAGGGTAATACTTTCTAAGAGCGAACGATTCCGCGAAATTGTCTATGACTGCCCAGTCCTGGAAAATGCCTCTGTATTTTGTGTCCTCATGGAAGTTCATTCCGTGCGACACATACGGCTGTACGTGGATAAGGTCGCCTTTTTTCAGTTCGCAATACTCGCCGAGACTATAGAAATCCATTGAGCCGCTGTCTACAAAAAACGTCTCGTATCCGTCGTGATGCTCATGCTCTCCAATATGCCCGTCAGGTACATGGTGCATAAGCATGTCCGTGAACGCGAACAGCCTGTGCTCCCCTTCCGGCATAAGAATAACGCGGTTTTCCTCAACTATTGCCCCGCTTGCGGTCGGCGGCGAGGTGGACTCGTAAATCCAGTTTTTGCTGTCATTCAGATCGATCAATATACGTGTTTCCACTGATATAGTTCCCCTTTCCATTGATTTTCTTAAATTACCCGGGCACCCTCTTGCTCCGCTTCATCAAACAGGTATACCCACGTTGCGGGTATACCTGTTACTCAAGCGTTATTTACTTCACTCCGAACTCGCAGTAATGAACTCCGTATTTCTTCCGCAGTTCATCGAGAGTTTCCGGCTTTGCCGCTCTTTCGGGGTCAAGCGCGAGTACGGACTCCCTGTCCTGCAGGTAGGCGTCCCAGCGCGGCAGCCCGCCGACGTCGTACATGACCGCGTCTGTCAGCGCTTCAAAGCTGCGCGGGGCGTACTTCGGAATCTTGACCAAATGCTCTTCTTTTGCGACGAACTCTTCGTCATAGACCTTGAATTTCACTTCACCTTCAGTCACGTAGTACAGATCCTGGTTTCCGGGGTATTGATATGATTTTGCATAGAAGCCTTTCTTCAGTTCAAAGCACCACAGTTCGCAGAGTCCGCCGTTTTCCCAGCGTCCTGTCAGCATCTTGAATGTTGCTCCGGGAAGTTCATACTGTGCCATGGGCCTTTCCCTGTGGCGGATAGGCTGGCATTCTTCCGGCGGTACTTCCTTGAAATCATAATACGGTTCGCGCATGAAGTGGTCGCCTTTCGGCGCGATGTCTTTCGGGAACTCCGGGTCAGTCATGAACTCCGGATTATGCTGGCGAAGCAACCTCGCGGCTTCTCCTTCTTCGCCGTACGGAAGGTCGTGGAAGAATCCTCTGTACTTAACGTCCGCGTGGAAGAACATACCGTGCGCCTGAAAAGGCTGCATGAAAAGAACGCTGCCGGGCTTGATGTACGCTTTCTGCTTGTTGATGAAAATGTCCATGCCTCCGCTGTCGACAAAGAATATTTCATATCCCCACTGGTGTTCATGGAAGTGCGGGTCGCCGCCGGGGCGCGTCGTGTGCATGATGGAGTCTGTCATACAGAAGTGTTTTCGGTCGCCTTCGGGCATGAAGATCGTATGCTGGTCTTCGACTACATAGCCGTCCGGAGCTTTCATTGATAGCGGTGAGATAAAGTTTTCCGGGTCATTGAGATCGATAAGGTACTTCATAGTTTTCCTCCAGTCATTATTGTTGATTCCTATGTCTGCGATTTTCTCACATCAGGAGGAGAATTACAATAGCTTTCCGCTAATACTTACGTGCGGCACTGTTCAGGAGTTGCAGTTCAGAGGGGTATCCGGGAGACTGCCTTTTTTAAGGCTGATGTAATAGCAGGAGGCGGTAGCCACTGCTCATATACCCCGGAACATTCGTAGAAGCCTTAAAAAAGCATCTCCCGGATACCCCTCTGAACTGTAACATTCAGGATATGTGAGGGTATCTGAATAGATACTTCTGTGTCTGTTCACGGTTCTTCGGCGCCCGCAAACTGAGCGCGGTACAAACTCGCGTATGCCCCGTTTCGCGCCATAAGCTCGTTGTGAGTCCCCTGTTCGGCGATCGTGCCGTCTTGCAGGAGCGCAATGAGGTTTGCTCCCCGGATAGTGCTCAGGCGGTGCGCGATCACGAAACATGTCTTGCCCTTCATCAGGCTGAGCATGGCTGCCTGAATGTTACGTTCCGTCTGCGTGTCAACATTTGACGTCGCTTCATCAAGAATCAGAATTGAAGCGTCAAGGAGCATTGCGCGCGCAATTGTAAGCAGTTGCTTCTGACCTTTTGAGATATTGTCGCCGCAGTTTTCAAGAGGCGTATCATAGCCGTTCGGGAGCGACTCAATAAAACTGTGTATCCTTGCGGCTTTCGCCGCGTTCACCGCGTCTTCCCTTGTGACGTTTTCCTTCCCGTACGTCAGGTTCTCGAGGATCGTCCCCGAGAACAGCCATGTATCCTGCAGCACCATAGAGAATGACTTGCGCAGATCGCTCCTGCGAATTGAGCGCAAGTCGTTTCCGTCCAGCAGGATGCATCCGTCGTCGACGTCAAAAAAGCGCATAAGCAGGTTGATGATCGTTGTCTTTCCCGCGCCTGTCGGTCCTACAATGGCGACAGTCTGCCCCGGCGCCGCGGAAAGGGAGAAATCTCGCAGGATAGGAACTTCAGGCTGATAACTGAAATTGACGTTCTTCATATCAATCGCCCCGTTCGTCCCTTCATTACTGATGGAAACGGCGTCAGGAGCGTCTTCCGGCTCAGGCGGCACATCAAGAAGGCTGAACACCCGTTCCGCTGCCGCGAGCGCTGACTGAAGCTCGCTTATGATATTCGAAAATTCGTTTATCGGGCCGGAAAACTTACGTGAGTACAGCACGAATGACGAAACGTCGCCTATGCTTACCCTGCCTGCCATGTAGAGAACAGCCCCGAAAATACTTATAAGCGCAAGCGAGAAGTTGTTGATGAAATTGACAGTGGGGCCAGTCACAGCGGCGAATCTGTCCGCCTCATAGTTCGCCTGGCTCGCATCGGCATTGAATCTGTCGTACCTGCCGCGGAAAACCTCCTGCGCGTTATATGCTTTTATCGTGCGCAGACCTCCGGACGCTTCTTCGGAGTAACTGTTCAGTTCTCCCAGTTTTCGAGAGCGCGTACGATATAATACACGCGCGCGCGTGGAGCGTTTTTTTGTGAAGATAATGGAAAACGGGATCGTCACTACAAAAATCAGCACGAGTATCGGCGATATCGTGAGCATCATCCACAGCGAGCCTGCCACGGTAATGATGCTCGCAAGCATCTGCACAAGATCGTTTGAAAGCGAGGCGTTGATGGTATCAATATCATATGAAAGAACACTGAGGAGGTTCCCGGTGCCAATGTCGTCGAAGAAGCGTACCGGCAGGCTCATTATATGGTCGTAGACGTCTTTGCGCATTTGAACGACTACATTTCGGCTGATCCTTACCATCAGGCTCGAAAGAATGTAACTCAAAACCGATGATAACAAATAAAAAACTATCATCAACAGCGCATAATGGATGACCGTTGCGAAATCGACCTTTCCCTCTCCCGGCTTGATCGCGTCAAGCGCGTAACCCGAGAGTTTCGGGCCGACCAGCGCAAAAAGATTCGATCCGATGCTCAGAAGTACAGCGATGATTATGAGCGCGCGGAACTGCGAAAGGTAATGCCACAGGCGCTTTAGAATGCCTGAAACCGGCGTCGACGGTTTTTCAAACGCTGATGAGTTCGCGCCTCTTCTTCCTCCGCCGCCTCTCCCGGCTCCTCCCGGTTCTCTGACGTTACGGTGTTCGCTCGAGTTATTGCTGCTGCTGAAACCGTTGCTCCCGCTGCTGCTGCTGCTGCTGCTGCTGCTGCTGCTGCTGCTGTTGCTGCTGCTGCTGCCGTTGTTACTGCGTTCCTCCGCCATCACACTACCTCCTGCATCTGGTAGGTTGCGATCTCCCGGTACATAGCGCAGTCTCTCATAAGATCATCATGAGTCCCGCAGCCAATCATCCGCCCGTCGTCCAGAACGAGTATTTTGTCGGCGTCAATTATCGCGCTTACCCGCTGTGTGATCATTATCTTCGTTGTACTCCCGTACTCTTTGTTCAGGGCTTTGTTCAGCGCCGCGTCCGTCTTATAATCGAGCGCGCTTGAACTGTCGTCCAGTAAAAGTATCTCCGGACCTGCAGCCAGAGCGCGCGCAATAAGTATTCGCTGCTTTTGGCCTCCGCTGATATCCATGCCGCCTGAAGCTATGAATCCGGCAAAACCGTCGCTCCTGTCGAAGATGAAGTCCGCCTGGGCGTTACGCGCAGCACTGATGATTCTGTCTTCTTCCAGTCCTCTGCCGATGTCTATATTTTCTTGTATCTCGTCCGCATAGAGAAAATCGTTTTGAAACACAACGCCAAACATACAGTACAGTACGCCGGGTGGTATAGTGCGCAGCTCTCTTCCATCTATGAAGATCGCGCCTCGATCCGGGTCATAAAAACGCAGAAGCAGTTGAAGCAAAGTGCTTTTTCCGCTGCCTGTCGCGCCGATTATGCCCATCTTCTCACCTCTTCGGAGTGTGAACGAGATGTTTGACAAGTCATCGCGGACTTTCGAGTATGAAAAACTGACGTTATCGAAACAGATAAATGCGGGGCAATGTTCTGTCTTATGATCTGCTGCTTGACTTGTTGTGCCTGCCGGATTTGCGCCTCCACTTCCGGACCCGTCTGCTCCGCCTGCCGCGCTTGAAACTCCCGCCGCGCTTGCTCCGCCCGCAGCGCTTTCTATGTCAGCTTCAAATCCTTCCGCCGGTACGCTCAGCTCCATCTCATACGGAGCGTCAAGCACCTCTGCTATCCTCTTGCCGCTTGCAACTCCCTTGGTCAGCATCACAAAGATTCGCGACACCATCATTACAACATTCAGTATTATCGTGAAATAGCTCAAAAAAGCGACTATTGTTCCCGGCCCCGTATGCCCGCCATTGACGCGGAACGCGCCGACGACCACAACAAACGTCAGCCCGAGGTTCAAAAGGATATTCATTACAGGGCTTGTCACATTCATTAAGAGCGCGCTGCGGTAGTCATTGTCCGCGACCTCATTGCTGGCGCTGTTAAATCTGTCTTTTTCGTAGTCTGTCTTTGACAGCGCCTGTATGACCCGAACACCTGTGATGCTTTCCTGCGCCCGACGTATCATGACGTCAAGCGCAGCCTGTGTTTTTGTGTAGAGACGAATACCTTTTTTTGAAATGAAAACGACAATAAAAGACAGAACCGGCATGACGGCGAGCATTACAAGAGTGAGCACAGGCTCCATCAAAAACGTTATGGTTATGCCTCCGAGGAGCAGAATAGGCGCCCGTACTCCCAGGCGCTGCATGCGGTCGACCAGATGATGCAGATTATACGAGTCGCTTGTGAGCCGCGAAATAAGCGAAGGCACAGTGAATTTGTCTGTTTGCGAGCACGAAAGATCTGTGATTCGCGCAAAGAGGTCATAACGCACCTCGCGTATGAAGTCTCTTGCGACTCTTGTCGCCATTCGGTTTGCAAGAATGTTTCCAAGTAACGCGGCCCCTGCCGCGGCGACCATTAACCCGCCCCAAAGAACAATGCTGCGCGTGTCCTGTTCCGGTACAAATCGATCGAGAATTACCGATAACATCCACGGCAGCATCAACTCTACGGCTGTGCCGGCAAATTTTACAGTCAAGCCAAGGCTCATGATCGGAATGCGAACTTTTAGATACTTTGTTATAGTGTTATTCATCGCCGGCTAAATACTCATCGTCCTTTTCTTCATCATAGTCGTCATCATAGTCGTCGTCGCCGTCGTCATCGTCGTACTCGTCATCGTACTCGTCGTCGTCGTACTCGTCATCGTCGTCGTACTCGTCATCGTCATCGTCATCGTCATCGTCATCGTCATCGTCATCGTCGTACTCGTCGTCAACGGACTCCCCGGGCAGCGCATAGTGAGCAGGTACAGCCTCTGTACCCGCTTCACCATTACCGCCGCTTTCTGAGCTGCCTTCATCGACGCCGGCACTTTCTGCGCCCGCATCGTTTTCGCTGCTCGCATCGTCTTCCGCTATCTGCGCGGGGTTCAAATCATCGGTATAAGCGTCCGCTTTATAATACCCGCTTTTGAAGTTGCGGAAAAACTCCAGCAGCGTAATGACGGCGAGCGCAGCTGCGGCGGCGATGAAGACGACCGCAATGGCTATCTTCACGTTCATGCTCATAGAATCTTCTTCCGGCGCTGCTTGGAACATCTGGATAACGATATATACCAGGTACCCGCAGCCGATCAGCCGCGCGGCAATACCTACTTGCGCTCTTTGCGCTTTCTGTTGTGACGTCCTCGGTTTTGGTTTAAAAAAAGCCATTATTGACCCCGTATCCGGTGTAATGTGTAAATCCTGCGGCTGACCCCGCGACTATATTGTTGTGGCAAAGCCTCCGTCAACACTGATATACCAGCCGCTCATATAGTCTGAAGCGTGACTGGCAAGGAAAATGATAGCGCCCATGAGGTCGTGCGAATCTCCCCAGCGCCCGAGCGGGATGCGGTTTGTCACGTGGTCGTAGAACTCCTTGTTGTCGCTTATTGCGGCGTTCATATCAGAATAGAAGAAGCCCGGGCACAGCGCGTTCACTTGCACGTTATACTTACCGAAGTCGCTTGCGAAGTACCGTGTTATGCCAATAACGCCATGCTTTGCGATTATGTAGGGGGGGCAGTTGCTATCAGCTGTGAATGACAGCGCGGAACCGATGTTTATGATTTTTCCGCCGCCCTGTTTCGCCATGACTTTCCCTGCTTCATGAGTCATATAGTACACCGCGTTCAGCTGCACGTCCATGACCCTTTTATACTGTTCGTCCGGAAACGTCATGACGTCCTCAAAATGATTCGTTCCCGCATTATTGACAAGAATATCGATCTTTCCGTACTTGTCGATGCATCCGTTTATTATCTCGTCAACATGCGCCCTGTCGGAAAGGTCGCCTCTAACAAACTCGACCCGTCTGCCTTCAGCCTCGATCAGTTCCTTCACCTCGCTGACATTCTCAGTGTAGTGTGGAATAAACAGATCGGCGCCCGCTTTGGCAAACGCCAGCGCATACGCCATGCCAAGCCCCTGGTTCGCTCCGGTCACAATTGCGGCCTTACCCTTAAGGCTGAAGTAATCCAGCGAAAAATCCCTTATATCTGCCATATCGAAAACACTCCTTATCAAAGATTAATGTGTCCATTCATGTCCCCTCCCGCTTCAGCAGCTGCATTGCAGCGCCTGAACGGGTTACCTGAACGGGTTACCTGAACGGGTTACCTGAATAGTTACAGATTGATTATGTCTATCCTAACAGCTCAACTATTTGCTCCGCGATGCCCGCGGGATCCATCCTGTAGTATTTGTAAACCTCGTCAGGATCGCCGAGTACAGCAAACTCATCCGGTAACCCGATGCGCTTGAATTTTCCGCTGAAGCCGGCTTCAAGCAGGAACTCTGCGACAGCGCCTCCGAGGCCTCCATTGATCGAGTGCTCCTCGACAGTCACTATGCATCCTGTTTCACGCGAACACTTAAGAAGCATTTCCGTATCCATCGGCTTGATCGTGTGCATATCAATTACGCGCGCGGCGATACCATGCTCCTCTTTGAGGATTTTTGCTCCCATCATAGACCAGTAAACGCTCGAACCTGCTGAAATGATAGTGAGATCGCCGCCCGGCAGCGTTTCAATAGCTTTACCTATCTCAAAGTCATAGTCCGGCGACGCGTAAACATTCGGAGAGCCGCCCCTGTCGATCCGGATGATCATAGGCCCATCGAATTCCATTGACTTTCTGATGATTTTGCAGCATTGATCCGCATCCGCCGGAACGCATATCGTAAGGTTCGGAATCGCCCTGTACAGAGCAAGGTCCGCTATACAGTTATGCGTGGGCCCGCCTCCCGCAGTGACGCCCGCGTGCGTGCCGATAAGGCGCACGTTGACATTGTTGTACGCTATATCCGTGTGGATCTGATCCGCAGCGCGCAAAGGCAGGAAAGGCCCGAACACCTGAGAGAATACTGTCAGTCCCGAAAGGGCGAGTCCCGCTGAAACTCCAACCTGGTTCGGTTCGGCGATACCGAAGTTAAAACATCTTTCAGGGTATTTGCTCAGGAGTTTGCCCGCCGAAGAAGATGGGGCAACATTGTCCGTGTACGTAAACACAAAGTCCAGGCCGTCCTCAGCCATGCGGAACAATTCCTCACCGTACGCCTCGCGGGCGCTTGAGAGCATCTGGTCAAAGTTAAATGTAGTCTGTACAGCCATTATCTCACCCTCCTGCTATTCTCAACCGACGCAAGCGCCTGATCAAGCTGCTCTTTAGCGATACCCCCGCCGTGCCATTTATAGTCGTTCTCCATGAAGCTGACGCCCTTACCCTTCGTCGTGTGCGCTATAATAAAGACAGGCTTTCTCCTGTATTCCGGTTCCGCGGGCGGCAGGTTCTGTAAAACCTCGCAAACTTCATACATATTGTTGCCGTTGATTTCATGAACTTCCCAGCCAAACGCCTTTACTTTCTCGTCAAGCGGGTCCAGATTCATAACGTCGCGCGTGAACCCGGTCATGGACACTTTATTCTTGTCGCAGATGCACACAAGATTACCAAGTTGATAGTGCGCGGCGGCCATCATCGCCTCCCAGTTCGTCCCTTCGTCAAGCTCGCCGTCGCCTGTGATAACAAACGTCCGCCAGTTCTTCTTCTGTTTGCGGGCGCCCAGAGCGAGTCCTACGGAAATGGGCAGGCCGTGCCCGAGTGAGCCGGCGGATACTTCGATCTGCGGGCAGTACAGGCGGTTTGAGTGCATGCCGAACTTTGCGGTGTCAAGAGTTTCAAAGTGTTCGACCATGTAGTCGATCGTATACGCGCCAAGATCGGCAAAAATCGTGTACAGCGTCTCGCTGCAATGGCCTTTGGATAAAACGAGCCTGTCGCGCTCATCCCAGTCGGGACGCATTACATCATAGTTCATATACTTGTAATACAGCGCGACGCACATCTCAACGATAGAAAGCTCTCCGCCCAAATGCCCCATACCTATCCGGTATACGAAATTCAACAGATCTTTACGGATCTTCACGCATTTTTCTTCCAATTCCCTGACAGTCTCTACGCTGACATTATAACTTCGCAAGTTGTTTCTCTCCCTTCATTTATGCCGCTGAGTCCCGGACAGTGCGCGCCTTATTTTTCGGGCAGCCGCCCGGATTACCGCCAGGATTGCCGTTTGTATTGCCGCCCGGATAGCATTAGGACGTCATCATCGGCTCAGCGGCATTGATTTTATCACAAACGTTAGTGCCTAACAAGAGCAGAATAAACTAAAATGGCAAACTGCTCATTACTGGTTACTATTGCAGATACCCTCTCAGGACCGGTGAGGAAGACGTTTATTCTGCTTCCGAAAGCGGAGGCATGGATGCCGGAGCGCGCGAATTGGCACATGGATGTGCCACTGAGCGTAAAGGAAGCAGAAAAACGTCTTCTGAGCGCAAGGTCCTGAACAGATAAGTAAAATGTTCATTTACAACCTGTTGCGGTTATTGTATACTGTGATACGGTGTTTACGGGGAAATTCACAGTTATGATCAACGATGCGCCGGCGCAGGCGCTCTTTATTTTATTGGAAACAGGAAGGGGAAAACAGTTATGACAAAAGACCAGGCGCTGGAACTACTGATCCAAAAGTTCGAGGTAAACCGCTATTTGGGAATGGCCGCGACTCTCATTCACTGGGACGCCCTGACGTCCGGCGTACCGGAAAAATCATTACCCGCGCGGGGCGCGGCGGCAGGCTGGATTTCAGGAGAAAGCTTCCGGCGTTTTATCGCGCCCGAAACGCTTGAAGCAGTTGAGACGCTTGAAGCGCTCAGCGGAGAACTGAACGTTTTTGAGAAAGCCATGATCCGTGAAACAGGTCGCGCTTACAGGAAGTACAAAGCGATACCTCCGGAAGAGTTCCAGGCATTTAACGCTTTGATCGCGCAGACACAGACGATATGGGAGACTGCGCGCGCGAAAAATGATTTTGCGATGATGTTGCCGTACTACGAAAAACTGTTTGATTATCAACGGCGCTTGTGCGACTGGTACGGCTACGAAAAGCACCCGTACGACGCGCTTCTGGACGACTATGAAAAAGGCGCTACTGTCGAAAAACTTGATGCGTTCTTCGCGCTGCTTCGCGCCAGGATAGTACCACTGGTCAAAAGCATCAGTCAGAGCGGCGCCGAACCGCGTGAGATCAATGGCGTTTTCGACATTCAAAAGCAAAGGGACTTGCTGCCCTGGCTGACAGATTTCGTCGGTTATGACAGGTCTCGCGGAAAGGTCGGAGAAGTCGAGCACCCGTTCTGCACGACAATCAGCCGCAATGATGTGAGAATTACGACCAAGTACCATGAGGACAACCTCATGTCGGCTCTTTTCTCCACGATACATGAGTCGGGGCACGCGATCTACGAGCAGAACATGGATGAAGATCTTGCGCGTTACGGTCTTGACGACGCTGCTTCTATGGGAATGCACGAGAGCCAGTCGCGTCTGTATGAGAACATCTTCTGCCGCAGCCGCGCGTTCACCGCAAAACTGCTGCCAAAGCTGCGCGAGACTTACGATTACTTCGGAACATGGGATGAAGACTCCCTGTACCGGGCAGTCAATACGGCCCGCCCGTCGCTGATCAGGATAGAAGCGGACGAGCTTACGTACAGCTTGCATATCATGGTGCGCTACGAACTTGAGAAAGCTCTCATGACAGGCGAAATAAAAACCGCGGATCTGCCGGGACTATGGAGCGACAAATATGAAGAGTTCCTCGGCATACGCCCGGGTAACGACGCTGAAGGCGTTTTGCAGGACGTACACTGGAGCGGCGGCTCTGTCGGATACTTCCCTTCATATGCGATCGGCACCGCGTACGGCGCCCAGATCGTCGCTGCGATGAGAAAGTCTGTTGATCTGGACGCTGCGATCAGCGAAGGCAGCCTGGCGCCTGCGAACGCATGGCTGAAAGAGAACATCCACAGGCACGGCGCGGTGCTTCTTCCGGACGATCTGCTGAAGCAGTCCACCGGCGAACCGTTCAATCCCGAATACTACGTTGATTATCTAAACGAGAAATTCACCGCGGTATACGGTCTGTAAACTACCCGGACGCCTCTCTGTGCAGCTAATTCTCCCGGCTTTGCCCTCTTTACTCCCGGCTTTGCCATCTTACCGGATGCATGAAAACCGGCGGATCACTCCGCCGGTTTTTCTTTCCCTATTGGCTGCGCCTACCATACCTCCGCGCTGATGTTTCACTATTCCGCCTAAAACACTCACTGCCCTGCTCAAAGTCTGTGCGCGTCACACTGACGCTCCTGTATCCGTGCCGGTTACTCCCAGAGCATCTCAAACTTACCGTGGGACTCAGTGAACCGCATAGCCCAGCCCTGATCGCTTACCGGTCCGGGCAGCGCGTCCTTCCACGCGTTGAAATCCCTGTCGCGCATGCGCACGTCCGCAAGATAGTCGCAGTAGCGCTCTCCGTAGCCTGTGAAGTACACAAGATAGTACCCGTTCTTCGCGGTATTGATAAGCTCGTAGTCGCCTGCCTTTCTCACCGGGTCAAACAGCCACTCTTCTATTTCCGGTTCTGTCGTGATAGACGTCGTGTTTTTGTAGATGTTCTCGTATAACCCGCCTTCAGTGTAATCATCCGAGTAATCTTCGACCATGCTTATCAGCATATCTTCAGTAGCTCCGCCATTTAGAAAAACCGTGAGAACTTCATCCGCGCGCTCCCGCGCTGCCGCTTCGGCGGCTTCGAGAGCTGCGTCGTACCCTTCTTCATCGAAGAAATATGCGTTTTCATAGTCGAGCCCGCTCAGCAGATCGTCGTCCCCGAAGTCTACGTCATAATCTTTGTAGTCCTCCTCGTCGACGGCGTCGCGCTTAACGAAAATCTGGCGCATGTTGGTAAGCGCGTATCTGTTGTTACTGCGTGAAACGAAATATACGACGTACGCTCCGTTACTCATCTCGAATGCGGATACTTCACCGTTCACCCGCGCGGGATCCTTGAGCCAGTCTCCGTAAATACTGCCCAGCCATTCGCCCGGATAGTTGCGCAGCGTGGAATCATCGTCGTTATACTGCGTTGCGTCGTACTCCCTTGCAGCCTCTATTAAATCTTCTTCGCTCGTTATACCGTCGGCGATCTCCTGCGCAAGTACGAGCGCGTTGGCCAGCGCGGCGTCCTTCGAAGCTTCATATTCCTCGGTGCTGTCATAGTCTTCCTCGGTCGTCGTCTCTTTATAGATTGTAATGTACCTGTACTCGAATACGTCAAGGCTGTTTTTGTTTTCATCATAATACTGCTCAAGCTCGGGCGCAGTGTATGAGAACGAGTCAATGACATGGGTTGTATAGTCGCCGGCCATACGCATGAACTCAGCAACTTTTCGGAAAGTCTTTTCGTTTATCGACGTTCCGTAAAAACCCTGTAAAAAGCTGTCAAAATCTTTGAACGAGGCTGAGTATAAGTCCGCCGTGTATTTCATGTTCGTGATTTCTTCATCGATCTCGCTCAGCGCTTCAGCGGACAAGCTGAAGCCATTTCGGACGGCGTCATTGTAGTATGATACCAGTTCAGACATCTGATGCAGCGCCATTTTCCCGAAGAACTGCGCCCATGTCTCTCCGGTCTCCTCGTCTTTGATCTGGCTGGAAAACGGTCTGTCGTTAGACGGCATATAACTGGAGGCCGCGTCGCCCATCTCCTCGCTTAAGTAGTTACTGAACTCAAAGACCGCGTTATGATAAAAGTAATCATACTCCGCGGCTGTAAACTTAACGCCGTTGATTGTGACTGCTGTCGTGATACGGCGTAAATACTTGGAATTAATTAAAAGCGCTCCAAGAAAAAGCAGTACCAGAACGATAAAAATCGTTATCGATGTGACCCTGATCTTTCTCTTTTCTTTTCTCTCCTGAAGAGCTCTGGCCTCGCGGCGCCCGGATCCGCTTTTTCTCTTTGCGTCTGTTCCACTCATTGATCTGTCAGTCCTTTGTTGTTATTTCGATTGTGCAGGAGTCGCGTAGATTCGCGTTGATTATTATACTGTAATGCGAGACTTAGCGCAATAACTATTTATTTTGTGCGTAAAACAACCCCGCCGTGCCGTGTAGACCCATTTATAACCTGCACCATTTGGCAGGTGGGTCATATCCTTACGGTTTCGCTGCTTCCAACGTCCAAACTGCTGAGTTCACAGTCCGGGAGGCCTGCAATTCACCGGAAGAGATTAATGTCCCTTATTATAAATGTGGGTTTAAAAAGGCCTATCACAAACAAAGCAGGGGTGTATTCGGTCGCTCCTTAAGCGACGGCTCGCATGCGCGCAGTATAGTCTTTCAAAAACGCGGCAGTTAGGCCGCGGCGTTTGCAATACTAAGTTATTCCGCGGTCCTGCAGCTTCGCGTGTCACTCATCCCCGAAGAGCTTATCGACGAAGTGCTTGTATGCGGCGTCCAGTTCAGCGTCATTGTCGACCGACACGAACACTTCCTCTTCATTTTCAATAACCACCTTCAGGATGACCATGCCGAAATCATCATCGTCCTCGTCCATATCTGCCGGAAGAAACGCCATGTATGTTTTTCCGTCTACCTCAGCAGTGTCCAGGTGCTCCAGCTCATATTCGTTGCCTTCGTCGTCCGTAATCGTGATAAAGTCGTTTCCGTAGTCACCATCCATCAGAACTGTCTCCTAACCGTCTGAGGTTCGGGATTTTCTCTCCGTTTGTAATCCTAAACCAAAATCACGGAAATTGCAACAGTGAATTTGACAAGATATGATATAATGATTGCTGCGCAATCATTATATGCTTGATTTTAGCCGTGGCGCGGGACGCGCCACATGGCACTATATATCAAGCGCTGCGCTTATGATATAATAACTGTAACTGTGAACGTTATTATTCAGACCTCCTCTCAGGACCGGTGAGGAAGACGTTTATTCTGCTTCCGAAAGCGGAGGCATGGATGCCGGAGCGCGCGAATTGGCACATGGATGTGCCACTGAGCGGAAAGGAAGCAGAAAAACGTCTTCCGAGCGCAAGGTCCTGAATAGTAACTTTAACGTTACCACTGTAGTTACAGACTTCCCCGGTATGAGGTGAGAGCAATGTCCTCAAAAGCGACAAGAGTAGCAAAGAAAGTAGCGAAGACAGGCGTCTGGGCAGTTAGCGACGTTGTGTTTCTCGCGATAAAAGCCGTCGGCACGATTTTTCTGACAATCGTCGCGACAGGCGTTATTTTCCTGAGTATTTTCCTTATCTATGTAAAAACCAACCTGTACACTGAACTGGATATAGACCCTACTGATTTCGCGATGAACTATTCGAGCGAAATATACTATATAGATCCGGACACGGGCTCGCTCAAGGAACTTGTCACACTTCAAAGCACTGAATTCCGCGTATGGGTCGACTACAAAGACATTCCGAAGCATACGATCGATGCGCTTATAGCAATTGAAGACCACAGATTCTACAAGCATAACGGCGTAGACTGGTACAGGACAGCAGGCGCCTTTATGAACATGTTTCTCAGCATGAGAGACACATTTGGCGGCTCTACGATCACTCAGCAGCTCATTAAGAATCTCACAAGCGAAGATGAAACGACTGTACAGAGAAAGATGCAGGAGATTTTCAGAGCTCTTGAGTATGAAAGGATCTACACAAAAGAGGATATACTCGAGCTCTATTTCAACCTTGTCTATTTCGGGCAGGGGCGCTACGGTATCGCAGCGGCAGCAGACTACTACTTCGGCAAGGAAGTTTCGCAGCTCACGCTCGCGGAATCAGCAGCAATCGTTGGCATTACTAACAATCCGTCCAGGTACAGCCCCTACACAAACAGGAAGGCGAACAAAGACAGGCAGGAGATCATACTCGGCAGGATGTACGAGTTGCAGTACATCGATGAAGTTGTTTATGAGCGCGCGAAGCATGAGGTGCTCAGGTTCCAGCGGGGCGAACACAGCGACTACGAAGAGGTCGTGTACACCTGGTTTGAAGAGACAGTTATCAGGGACGTCATCGCCGACCTTGTAAAAGAAAAAGACATGTCTGAAGCTGCCGCAAGAAGAAGGCTTTTCACAGGCGGACTCAAGATCATATCCACATTAGACCCCGGTATACAAGCCATTGTAGACTCCGTATATAAAAACCCGGAAACGCTCCCTAATGTGTCCGGCTCGTCGCAGCAGCTGCAGTCAGGCATTATTATCGCCGACCCGTATACCGGCGACATCAGGGCTCTTTCGGGAGGAGTCGGTGAAAAGACGAAGAACATGCTCCTGAACCGCGCAACGATGACCAGACGCCCGCCCGGCTCGGCAATAAAGCCTCTGTCCGTATACGCCCCCGCGATGGAGTACGGCAAGATATCACCGGATACATTATTCGAGGACAGTGAGTATGTGACTCTGCGAGGCACCTCCTGGATGCCTAAGAACGCCGACCGCAAGTACAAAGGCGACGTCGTCGACGTCCGTTACGCAGTTCTCGTCTCCCTGAACACCGTAGCTGCGCAGGTGCTCGATCTCATATCACCGACTGTCTCGTTCCGCTTCATGAAGGACACGCTCGGGTTTGGCCTGAATCCCGCCGACGAAGATTATGCGCCGCTCTCGGTCGGCCAGCTTACATACGGAGCTACTGTACGCGAAATGACGTCAGGGTTCACGATTTTCCCGAATGGAGGGCAGCGGACTCAGCTTCGCTCTTACTCACTCGTCTATGCCGCAGACGGTTCGATTCTGCTTGATAACACACCGAAGTATACGCGGGCTGTGAGCGATAAAGTCGCGTTCAGAATGACGGAAATGCTCACGGACGTTGTCAGATACGGGACAGGCGGCTCGGCAAACCTCGGCTCTATGCCTGCTGCCGGTAAAACCGGCACCACTACCGACAGCAAGGACCGTTGGTTTGTTGGGTTCACTCCCTACTATATTGCCGGCGTCTGGACAGGCTTCGATATGCCGGCAGTCATGAGTTCAAGCGGTAACCCCGCGGCTCAGATATGGAAAATGATCATGTCGCAAGTCCATGAGGGGCTGGAAACAGGATCTTTCAGCAGGCCTGACGACGTCAGTATCCCATCCGTGCCGGGAGCGGATATGGCGGAATACATCATAAGATGCGTGGACGGCGAAGGTGAAGTGCTCTCGGAAGAGACGGCTAAGGCTATCGTCGGAAGAGAGGTCATCGTAACAGCGCCTGAAATCGAAGGATATACTCTCGCTGACGACAGTGAGAAGAAGATTACGCTTGTCAAGGATCCGATGTGGGACTTCGTAGAGTTCATATATGAACCTGAGGAGCCCGAGGAAACAGACGAACCAACTGATGAACCGACTGACGAGCCGACTGACGAGCCCACCGACGAACCCACCGACGAGCCCACCGGTGAACCGACCGATGAACCGGGCGAACCGTCCGAAGGTCAGCAGGGCGAACCGACAGGCGAGCCGCCGGATGGAACTCCGGGTTATGAGTCGCCTCCGCCGCAGCTGCCGGGACAGGATACCGACCCTCCGGATCCGACTCCGCAGGAGCCGCCGCCTGACGAGTCTCCCACGCATCAGCTCCCGCCGGTCGACAACCCGCCGTAAAAATCAGGATGCGCCCTCACGGGCGCATCTTCTATATCACGGGCGCATTTACTATATACGTATATATGCGAACTTCGTCAGACTTCAGGAAAAGTCCTGATTTCTCAAGTCTCAAGTCTCAAGTCTCAAGTCTCAAGTCTCAAGTCTCAAGTCTCAAGTCTCCGTTTTATTAAAAGTCTCTGCTCTCACAAAACTTTGGCGAGAAAGCTCTGCAGCCGCTCGCTTTTCGGTGAAGAAAACAGCTCTTCGGGGATGTTTTCTTCAACTATCCTGCCGAAATCCATGAACAGGACCCTTGTGCCGACTTCCCTGGCAAACCCCATCTCATGCGTGACTACCACCATTGTCATTCCGTCGCGCACAAGCTGCTTCATAACATCCAGCACTTCGCCGACCATCTCCGGGTCAAGCGAGCTTGTCGGTTCATCAAAAAGCATGACCTCCGGGTCCATGCACAGCGCGCGCACGATCGCGATCCTCTGCTTCTGCCCTCCGGAAAGCTGGCTTGGATACGCGTTATATCTGTCCGACAGCCCGACCCGCTCAAGCAGCGCCATAGCTTTTTCATCGGCTTCGGTCTGAGACCTTTCAAGCAGCCTGACAGGAGCTATCGTCATATTCTTCAGGACCGTCATATGCGGGAAAAGATTAAAGTGCTGAAAGACCATTCCCATTTTCTGACGGTGTACGTTTATGTTAATTTTTGGGTCTGTTATGTCGACGCCGCCGAAAGTAACCGTCCCGCCTGACGGTGTTTCGAGAAGGTTGAGGCAGCGCAGAAAAGTCGATTTCCCGCTGCCCGACGGCCCGATCACAACTACGATCTCGCCCCGTCGGACTTGCGTCGTAATGCCGTTGAGGGCGTGTATCTCCCCTTCCTTAAAGTGCTTTTTCAGGTCTTTCGTCTCGATCAGCACATCAGTGGTCACTACTCCTGAGCCTCCTCTCCAGCTTTCCGACCAGCCATGTGAAGAACATGACCATCAGAAGATAAATCAGGGCGACTGCAAACAGCGGCATAAACGCCACAAATGTGCGCCCCCTGATGATATCCCCGCCTTTAGCCAGATCCTCAAGGCCGATATACCCGGCCACTGAGGTCTCCTTAAGCAGGACTATAAACTCATTCGCGAGAGAAGGGAGGACATTCTTGAACGCCTGCGGAATAATGATATAGCGCATGGTCTGGACATAGTTGAACCCGAGGCTCCTGCCAGCTTCGAACTGCCCGTTGTCAATCGACATTATTCCGCCGCGGATGATCTCAGCCACATACGCGCCGGAGTTTATCCCGAACGTGATTATAGCCACCGCCATTTTATTATGCGTTGAGACCATGATCACAAAGTAGGCGATAAGCAGTTGAACTACGACGGGCGTGCCGCGAATGACCGTCAGGTATACCCTGCATATCTTGTCCGCGAAACCGAGCAGCAACCTCAGCGGCCCCGGGCGCATATCCCCTATTTGCTTGTCATACGTCGAACGTACGGTGGAAACGACAGTTCCGATAACGACGCCGATGATTATTGCTCCGAGCGTGACAAGCAGAGTCCTTCCAAGACCGGTGAGCAGATACCTCTTCCAGCGATCGTCCGCGATGAAAACCAGATTAAAGGTATCGCTGAACTGCTCAAACCACTGCGCCAATAAACTCACATCCTAACGCGCGGATTACCTGTTATTTGTCGCGACAAAAGCCTTTGCGGGCTCGTTGTCAATGATGACGCAGTCAACTTTGCCGGATGTCAGCGCCATGATAGCGTCTGAACCTTTATTATACCGGTCGATCGACGCAAGGCCTTCGTCTTCCAGGTCCCACGTCGCGTAAAGATCCCCCGTCGTATCCTGCTGAACGCCGATTTTGTAAACTTTATCGCCGCTGAACAAATCGTCGACGGACACTATATCGGAATCCTCGCGGACGATGATGACCTGAACGCCCTTCGCGTAGGACTTTGAGAAGTTGATGCTTTCGAGCCTCTCGTCGGTGACGGTCATGCCGGCCATTCCCATGTCGACTTTACCCGTCTGCACCGCGGCTATTATCGCGCCGAAGTCCATGTTGTCGATAACGAGTTTTCTGCCAAGTTTGTCCGCTATCGCAGCCGCTATTTCCGCGTCGATACCTACGATCTTGCCGGTCTGGATAAACTCATACGGTGGGAAGTCGGCGTTGGTTCCCATTGTCAGCGTCGGCAGACCATCCGTATTCTGCTGGAACGTCAGGTTGTGATTAACGCCGGAGATGTAATAATCGACAATTTTCGCGACAGTACCGTCCGCGATAAGCGTCTCAAGCGCCGCGTCGATATCCGCGAGAAGCCCTGTATTCTCCTTAGCGACGCAAATCGAATAGTTCTCGTCGGCGTATGAAGTGTCGAGTATCCGGAGCTTCACCTTTTTGCCGCACGCGAACACTGACGCCGCCATAACCAGCACGAGTACCACCGCAATTATCCTTACTTTTCTGTTCATTTTTTCCATTCCCCTTTTCATACCTGATAATATCCTGTTGCATATGCAATAATCCGTTAGACCGTAAAAACGACAGGAGCATCGCTTCGCTGCGGACTCCGGACTGTGGATAATAGTTACTCAGGAAATGCTTCAGCCGCTTTCATCATTATCGCGCATTCGATGCGCTTTTTGAACACTTCGCATCCGAACTCGTAAACGCCCGAAATACTGCCTGTAGAATTATAGGCCCCTGCAGCGCAGCCGCCGCTGCAGTACATCCTCGCCCAGCACCCGCGGCATTCGGTGCGGGAGTATATTGTGCAGGCTCTGAACTCGTCCTGCAGGTTTGTGTTTACAACTCCACTGTAAACATCGCCCATGAGAAAATCGTCATTGCCAACAAACTGGTGGCAGGGGTAAAGCTCTCCGTCAGGCGTCACAGCAAGATACTCCGTCCCCACGCCGCATCCGGCCAGCTTTTTATACAGGCACGGCCCGCCCTTCAGATCGAGTTTGAAGTGGTAGAATGTGAACCTGCCGCCTTCCTTCTTTCTTTTCAGCATTTCAGTTGCCAGCAGCTCGTACTGAGCGGAAATCTCCGGCAAGTGCTCCGCTGTCAGCAGGTACGATGATCCATCTGACGCTTCATGTGCGGTACTGTCACCGGATACGTGAACCGGCGCAGGGATTACCGGTTCCATTGAAAGCTCCGTAAACCCCAGTTCGGCAAGATGCAGTATATCCTTTGTGAAATCAAGGTTGCGGCTTGTATACGTGCCCCTTATATAGTAGTCCTTACCGCCGCGCGCATCTATGAGTCGCTTGAATTTAGGTACGACGACGCCGTACGTTCCCGATCCGTCCGGGAGTATTCGCGAGGCGTCGTTGACCTCCTGCCTGCCGTCGAGACTGAGCACGACGTTCGACATCTCCCTGTTCAGGAGTTCAATGACATTTTCGTCAATCAGCAGGCCGTTCGTAGTCAGCGTAAAAAGAAAACGCTTGCCGCCGCCGCGTTCGATTTTCCGTCCATGCTCAACGACCTCCCTGACTACATCCAGGTTCAGCAGCGGTTCTCCTCCGAAAAAGTCTATATAGAGATTCCGGTGATCCCCGGAGTTTTCGACGAGATAATCCATTGCCCGCAACCCGGTCTCAAGCGGCATTAGTTTCGCTTTCCCGCTGTACTCGCCTTTGCCGGCAAAACAGTAGCCGCACGACATATTACACATGTGCGATACGTTCAGGCACAGCGCCTTCAGACTAGTATCCCTTGCCTTACCGGCAGCCGGTTCCCATATGTCTTCGGAGTACAGTTTTCCCGCTGATTTCAGATCCTCAATGTCAGATATAAGCTCAAGCACGTCAGCTTCGGCAAGCTCCCCGTACCTTTCAAAAATGGCCCTAACCGTCCGCTCCCTACCTGCGTCTTCATACATACGGATCGCGTCGAAAGCGACGTCGTCAACGCAGTGTACGCATCCGCTCGCAGCATCGAGCACAATGTTCAGCCCGTTTTGCCTGTAGCAGTGTATCATAAGCTGTTCCAGTCAAAAGGCGGCCTTATCGGCCGCCCCGGCGTAGTTTCTTACTCTTCGGTCTTTATGCTCTCGCACTGTTGATTAACGACCCCGCTTGAAGTTTTGCATGCCGACTGGCATGAGGTCTGACATTCGCCGCAACCGCCGTTTTCGGCGTCACAGGCAAAGTCACGGGTTTCGATCGTTACGATTCTCTGCATTGTTTCCGCTCCAGTCTGAATAATATACGCGCTATGTTAGCATATCAACGAATAAAAGTCAAATTTCAACGCATTCCGAAAAAATCGGGCTCTACTGCGGTGTTAACGGTTTGCCGCGTTGATGATCACAGAGAATGATTCCGGTTTCAGCGACGCGCCTCCTATCAGACCTCCGTCTATATCCTGCATGGATAGCAGCTCCGCCGCGTTCTTGTCGTTCATCGATCCGCCGTACAGGATCGAGACCGACTCCGCCGTATCGGCGTCGTACAACCCGCCTATTACATCGCGGATCGCCTTGCAGACAGCCTGCGCGTCCTCCGGCGTTGCAGTCTTGCCGGTCCCGATCGCCCAGACGGGTTCATAAGCTATCACAGCCCTGCTTACAAAGTCCTTTGAAACTCCGAAAAGGGCGGTTTTCACCTGCATTGCAACGAGGTCGAACGTTATTCCGAGTTCTCTTTGCTCAAGGCTCTCGCCGACGCAGATAATAGGAATCAGCGACGAGTTCAGGGCCGCGTGTACTTTCTTGTTCACTTTTTCATCAGTTTCACCGAATAGCGCCCGGCGCTCGCTGTGGCCTATGATCACATAACCTATCCCGATGTCGGTAAGCTGAGCTGCGGAGACTTCTCCCGTATATGCCCCGGACTCGTGCTCGCTCATGTTCTGCGCTCCCACGGCGACTGCGCCGCCGCGAAATGCGTCCCTCACAGCGCTCAGCAGCGGATAAGGCGCACAGATAACCGCTTCGCACCACGCTTCAAATCCGGATACATTTGACAGTAAATCATTTGCGTACGCTTCAGCGCCCGACGCGAGCATGTTCATTTTCCAGTTCCCGGCGATAATAGTCTTTCTCTTATCTCTGTTCACACCAGTAACCTCCCTCCAGGTTTGACGTCCTGATTGTAAAGAAGAACTTTATTTAGTTTTTGTTGATCCAAGGATCGCGTTAATAGCCTTTACTCCTTGTCAAGCAGGCAGGCGACTCCCGGCAGTATCTTACCTTCGAGCAGTTCAAGCGAAGCTCCGCCGCCCGTCGATATATGAGACATTTTATCCTCCAGCCCGAACTGCCTGACCGCTGCCGCGGAATCGCCGCCGCCGACAATCGAAATGGCGCCCGAATCCGCTACCGCCTGCGCTATCGCTAGCGTGCCCGCGGCAAACTTCGGGAACTCGAAAACGCCCATCGGGCCGTTCCAGATTATCGTTCCCGCTCCCGCGATCTCCTTTACAAAGATATCGACAGTCTGCGGCCCGATATCCAGCCCCATCAGGTCGTCAGGGATGTTGTAGCTGTCCACTGTTACCGGTTCGCTGTCGTTGGAAAACTCCGCCGCGGCGATATTGTCGACAGGGAGAAGCATCTTGACGCCGCGCTCTTTGGCCTCTTCGACGGCCTTTCGGCAGTTTTCTATCTCGCTGTCCTCGCACAGGGAAGTCCCGATTTTCCCTCCGCCGGACTTAATGATCGTATACGCCATGCCGCCGCCTATTATAAGGGTGTCGGCGATTTTGATAAGGTTGCTTATGACTCCCAGCTTATCACTGATCTTCGCTCCGCCCAGAATAGATACAAACGGGCGCTTGGGGTCTGAAATCGCGACTCCGATATTGTCGAGTTCTTTTTTCAGCAGGAATCCGGATACTGCGGGAAGGAAATGCGAAACGCCTTCCGTCGAGGCGTGGGCGCGATGAACCGTGCCGAACGCGTCAGACACAAAGACGTCCGCCAAGTCTGCAAGCTTTTTCGCGAAGTCCGGATCGTTTTTCTCTTCTTCCTTGTGGTAACGAAGGTTCTCCAGCAGCATTATCTGTCCCGGCCCGAGTTCAGACGCAAGTTTGACCGCGTCTTCTCCGATAACGTCTTTTGCCATTATCACGGGCTTGTTAAGCAGCCCTGAAAGGCACTGCGCGACCGGAACAAGCGAATATTCCGGCTTCCATTCGCCTTTTGGCCTGCCAAGATGCGAACACGCGATCACGGCGGCGCCGTTTTCCAACAGATACTCGATCGTCGGAATGGAAGCGATGATGCGGCCCTCGTCGGTGATTTTTCCGGTTTCTTTGTCCATCGGCACATTGAAATCGCATCTGAGAAGGACCTTCTTCCCCTTCAGATCAATATCAGTCACGCTCTTTTTGTCATAGTTCGGCATGTTTTTGTCCCTCCAAAGACATTCATGATTTGCATGAGTTCAGTACGTCCTGTTACGCGTCCTGTATCGCGTCATTCTGCGGATCCGTGGGCGGGGCGTCGGTCGGCGGTGATTCTGCGGGCGGAAGCTGCGGCTGCGATGATGGCGGCGTTTCCTCCGCCGGCCCTTCACCTGTCCCCGGCGTGACTTCCGGAGGATTCTCGCCCGGGTCTGTCTCCGCTCCCCCCTGACTCTCGCCGGGTGATTCTCCCGAAGGCGTTTCCGTGGTTTCGCCGGGCGACTCTGAGGGCGTTGCGGACTGATCGCCTGAAGGAGATGTTTCAGGCGGTACGCCGGGCGTTTCACCGTTATCGCCGCCATCGCCATCCTCGCCGTCGGGCGGCAGGTCAGATTCTTCCGTGTCAGTCTCTTCCGCGTCTTCCTCTTCCGTGTCTTCCTCTTCCGGCGGTATTGGTATCAGGATCAGCCTGTCCTGCGAACTGTAAGAGCTTCTCCCGACTTTCTCCTCGCGAAGCAGGTTGCCGTCACCGTCGTAAAAATACTTGAACGTCTCGACTACATGGCCTCTGTGGCCGTCCTGCTTGACGATCGACTGCCCCTGCGGTACGCTTTCATCTTCCTTTTCCACCAGCTTAAAATCTGATGAGCTTATCTCGGTGTATTTTATCTCGATATAATTATCGTCAAACTTCGTCCCGTAAAACGTGATCGTCAGATCCCTGCCGTCCACTTCAGTATCGATCCTGATCGGGTAATCGGTATTGTTTCTGAACCTGAAATCGATGGTTCCCCAGTTGACCGTGGCGTCATTGCCCAACGGAAGGTACGCGACCGTGAACACATGGTTCCGTCTTTCCACAACTTCGAGGTCTGCGTGCAGCACACAGTCGTATATCGTCGACGAAACCTGGCATATGCCTCCTCCGATCTCCAGAACCGTCAATCCGCTGACATACGCCGCAGCCTCTGTGTAACCTTTATCAGCCGTCCGTTTTCCGACCGTATCATTGAATGAAAAAATCTCCCCGGGCTTCAGTTCTATTCCGTTAATTGCCATCGCCGCAATAGTGATGTTTCTCAGCCTGTTTGATGTGCCGGCGATCCTTGTCGTACTGCTGTAGAGCACATCGCGGTAGAACAGGCTCTGAAGATCCCGCGCGGTGACGTCAGGTATCAGCTTTATCAGAGGGATAACGATCTGCGCCCCGATACCGGCCTTGTCGAGTTCATCCCTCGCCGACGCGATGTCAAAACTCAGGCCATCCTTGCTTTCGGATATCTCCTGCGTCTGCGGGTCATAAAAAGCCGGCGTGGATTCGTAGGTAATGGTATCATACAGGAAGTCCAGGTCGATCTCTGTCATACCGGCCGCGTTCGGAACAAACTCCGCCGTGAGATGCGCGCCTTCTTCCATTGCCCTGAACAGTGTGGAAACAGTAAGATCATACACCTCGTCTTCGTCTGCTTTCTCAATGCCGGCGCCCTTCGTAATAATTATGCTTGTGGCGCTCACCTTGCAGGCTTCGTCAATAAGCGAAGCATTGAACTTTCTGGTGCTTTCCCTGACAACGCCGCGCACGTACTCGTTATCAAATTTGGCTTTGCTGACGTCCCGAAGGCTTGTCTGTCTGAAATATGACCTCACGTACTCAAGTTCGTTTTGAAAGAATGTCCCTTGCCTGCCGTATTCGAAAGCAGCGTTCGCGGCGTCTCCCGCATTCAGCGCGAAGCCGGCTTCGTTTCCCGTGATCGAGAAGCCCGATCCGTCAGGGAATGAAACAGTCACGGAAACTCCGTCCGCGTTGCTCTCGTATCCAATATCCTGAAGCGCTTTGTAGGCTTCTTCACGCGTAAGCCCCGATAAGCCGTATCCGTCCGCCCATACGTTCGGGTATATGGTTTCCAGATTGTCTACATAGAACCCCAGCGCAACGGTAAAGGCCGCAAGGCCGATGATAAGTATCAAGAGAATGATTAAAGCCGTCTTTATACCGGTCTTACGCTTTCTCTTTTGTACTTTTTTGCCCTTTGTGCTAAACACCTTGATTTTTCTGCTCATACCATTCACCCGATATAAATCATATACATGTCATTACGCACAATAATGACAATTTACCACATTATACACAATTATTGCATACTATTTGCATCAGCAGGCCGTCTTCTACCGAATAATCCCGCTTCCAGAGGGCGCTTGCTGAACAATGTCATCTGCGTCTCCTCGCCGCTTGACTGAATCTGCCACGGCCTGCTGATCTGCGTGCGCTGGCGCGTCTGCGCTTCAAGGAGTTCGCCGATGAGCGTGTTTGACAGCAGGAAGCCTGTCGGCGTAAAGCGCCAGCGGCCGTCAGCGTACATTGCCCAGCCGTTTTTCTCATATTTTTGCAGTAATTCCAGGATCAAATCCATCTTCAGCCTGTAAATGTCGTAATACTCCTCCCCGGATATTCCGTGGATCGTCCTCAGGCGAAGCATAAGATACTCGCCGGCGTTTTCAAAGTCCGACATTTCCTCGCTGTACTCCACGACAGCCTGCCCCAGAGTAACGCGTTCAATATACTTTTCGACGTCTTCAATGAAGCTGTACCTGCATCTTCCGATGTATGAATGCGCTCCGGAACCGAAGCCTATATACTCGTCGCCCAACCAGTACTTCATGTTATGTCTGGACTCATAGCCGCGCCTGGCAAAGTTCGATATCTCGTATTGCCTGTACCCGAACCTGGCAAGCATTTCCACGGCGTACAGGTACATGTCCGCCTGTTCGTCGTCGTCAGGCAGAAACGGCGAATCCCTGAACACGCTAAGCTGAGTCCCGTCCTCGATTTTCAGGCCGTAGCACGAAATGTGCTCCGTTTTCAGCGAAGCGGCCCTTGCGACAGTTTCCGCCCACGCGTCTTTGTCCTGCGAGGGCAGCCCGAATATTATATCGACGCTTACGTTATCAAAACCGGCCTGTCTTGTGTTTTTTATCGTCTCTTCGGCGTCGGCGAACGTATGAAGCCTTCCGAGGCTCTTCAGCATTTTATCGTCGGCGCACTGGACCCCCACAGAAAGCCTGTTGAATCCCGCGCGCCTCAGTTTGAGCAGTTCGTCTTTTGTGATGCTCGCCGGGTTGATCTCCGCGGTTATTTCAGAGTCCAGCAGCACATGCCCGTTCTTCTTAAGCGCGCTGAGTATGCTTATGAGCCTGCTCGCGCCGTAATAGCTTGGCGTGCCGCCGCCGAAGTACACTGTGTCTATCAGGTATCCGTCCAGCTGCGCGGAATACTCTTTAATGTGGCGGAGGACAGCGTTTTGATACGCCGGCATAAGCTTGTCGCAGCTTGCAAGCGAGTAAAAGTTGCAATATGCGCACTTACTTGCGCAGAACGGTATGTGTACGTATATTCCGACATTTTTGTCCATATCGCCACCGCGGATTACTTCGTCCGCATTTCAAAATGATCAACCGAAAATGATCAACCGATTTATGTTAGCAAATTCTGATACGTAATTCAACAACTTTTTGTTAATTTTAGGAACCTGGAGATTACTATTTAGTGCCTCGGTGAGGTCGTTGCGATCACGTTCCGAAAAGCGGAGGCATGGATGCCGGAGCGCGTGAGTATGCGCATGGATGCGCATTCGAGCGTAAAGGAACGTGATGTAACGGCCGAACTTAGGTGGCACTGAATAGTAATTGCTGTGTGTTACTGTTCAGCATCCGCATGCCCAAAGCCCAAGAGCGGGGTTATCTATATAGAAGACTTTTTCGCCGTCCTGCATAACATTATACCCGTTGACCATACGGGCGGGATCATACTTTTTTACCGCGTCGTCATATGGCATGTATGAAAATCCTACGCCCTCCACTTCTTCCCTGCTCAGCTTACCCGCAGCATATGTGACTGTAAACCGCCCCTCAGCGGAGCCGTGTATCAGATGCGCCGCCGCAGACAGATTCTTTTCCAGTTCCGGCTCGCAGTTGCAGAGCTCAAGGATCCTCTCCCTGCCTGTATAGCCGTATTTGCGAATCAGCCTGTCGTTCTCCGCGTCCTCGCCGAAAGTCCCGACCCCCGGCGCCAGAATTATAAGGCGGCCGCTGTCAGCCATCGCCATACGAGTGCGGTATATAGCTTTGTTCCCAAGCCAGGTCGAGCGGAACTCCCTTTCGTCGAGAAAAACCACGCAGGTTTGCAGTGGTTCATTCAAATACGTTATATTGTGCTTCCTGCTGAGCGCAACCGCTTTGTTGAAACCATCCCTGTCCTTACCGATATACAGTCCGATGATTTTCGCCTGATCGCCGTCGCTGACCGTTACTGTGAGAACATATTCTACAGGCAGTTTTGAAATGAGCTTTTCCTGCGCGTAATCAAACACTTTCCGGACAGGCGAGTTGTCCTTTCCCATTACGCGCTCCATGCCGTATACCGCGCCGAGCATATGGGACCTGTTGATGAAGCTGCTGCCGCCGCATCCGACGACAATGTTCTTTGTGTAGTTAGCCATGCCCGCTACTTCGTGCGGCACGACCTGCCCTATCGATAATATCAAGTCATACGAAGGGTCCAGCAGATACCCGGACAGTTCGACGTCAATGGCTGCATCCATCAGCCCATCCGAAACTTCTCTTACAAAAGAAGCAGGGACTTCGCCGACCTTTCGTACGCCGTCGCGCCATCTGTGTGTCAGGAAGCGCTCCGCGGGGATGGCGTCGCCGAAAAACGCGGTTTGCTCATCTCTTGTCATATGCGCGTGAGTACCGGTAGCGGGCAGAATATCAACATGCGCGCCTTTAAGAAGGTCATAGTAAAGGGCGGTTATTATACCCGCCCCGGAACCGGATCGCGTAATGTCAGGCGGGATAAGCAGCACCTTGCCGCATTTCCTGCCTTTGAGCGACTGCCTAAGGCAGTCGCTCAGTTGTTCAAGGCTTACGCCGTTTACTTCATCTTCCGCATAAAAACAGCTCATTCACGCACCCCTTCCCCGGTAAGGCGACTTACGCAGCTCAAAGAAGTCCTTTGCGTTATTGTAACAAATATCCTGAACCATTCCGCCCAGATACTCCGTGTCAGAGCAGCACATCCCCGCGTCCGCCCACTTGCCGAGGAGGCTGCACAGTATCCTTCGAAAATACTCATGCCGGACGTAGCTTAAAAAGCTTCTTGAGTCTGTGAGCATGCCGACGAAGTTTGCAAGCACTCCGCTCTCGGCAAAATCTGTCAACTGGCGCTCAATGCCTGAAAACGAATCGTTGAACCACCACGCCGCGCCCTGCTGTACTTTACTCCTGACGCCGGTCTGGGAAAAACACCCCGCAAGCGTGTTTACAGCCATATTGTCAGAAGGGTCGATTGAGAAAATCAGGGTTTTCGGTAATGCGCCGTCATTATTCAAATCATCGAGAAACCCCGCAAGGCCTGCCAGGCAGTTATCAGTATCGATGCAGTCAAAACCCGTATCCGGGCCAAGCTTTTTGAACATGGCGGTGTTGACATTGCGCAAAGCGCCCAGGTGCAGCTGCATGACCCAGCCGCGTTTCGAGTATTCGCGCGCAAGAGAATCCAGCAGCGCGCACCTGAACTGAGCCGCTTCTTCGGAGCTCAGTATTTCGCCGTGAGTCCTTCTTATAAACAGATCGTTGACGCGGTCGTCAGAACGCATCGATTTTGGAATCCGCGCAATCTCCGATATTCCGTGATCGCTCGTGACACAGCCGTTCGCAGCGAAATGATCCATGCATGTAGAAAGCGAACGTTTCAGGGTATCGAAATCATCGATGTATGCTCCTGTAGTCGCGCCCAGTTTACTCAAATAGTTCAGATATCCGGCGTCTTCGATTCTCATCGCGGCGTCCGGACGCCAGCCGGGAAGTACGTTTACGTCAAACTCCGGATCGACAGTCAGCTTTTTATGCCATCTGAGGCTGTCGGTCGGATCTTCGGTAGTGATGATGTACTCTACGCCGGAGCTTTCAATAATACCGCGCACGCGCAGGCTGCCATCATGCGATAGTTTGTCGTTGCAGATATCCCACACTTCGCGCGCAGTGCTGGCGTTGAGCTGCAGATCGCAGCCGAAGTATCGCCGCAGTTCAAGATGCACCCAGTGATAAACAGGGTTTCCGACCGCGCGCGGCAGTATCTCCGCAAAGGCGCGGAACTTCTCCCAATCCGAGGCCTGGCCTGTTATGTATCTTTCCTTGACTCCGCATGCGCGCATCAACCGCCACTTATAGTGGTCGCCGCCGAGCCAGGCTTCAGCGATACTGTCAAAGCGCTTGTTCTTGTATATAGCCTCCGAATCAAGATGACAATGGTAATCAGCTATCGGCATCTTCTCCGCGTAATCGTGAAACAGTATCTTCGCTGTTTCGCTTTGCAACAGGAAATCCGGCCCGTTAATATCAGTCATACCACTGCTCCCGTAAATTCGCTGCGTTATATTTTTCTTGTAATGCAATCCCCGGGCTGCCTCACTTTAGGCGGTATGGATCATCCTTCAGCCTTCTTCATAACTGACTTTAGCCTCGCGTTTTCGCGGAAGTAATCAAGGATAAGCGCGGCTATGAGCAGCAACCCTTTCGCTATGACCCGGTAGTACGCTTCCATGCCCGCAACGACAAGCCCGTTTTGAAAGCTTGTAATGAGGATGATTCCGATAAACACCCCGAACATGTTCCCCTTCCCGCCTGTGAAAGCGACGCCGCCGAGTATCGCGGCTGTAATGCCGTCCAGATCGGAGCCGGTGACTGACAGCGGCGAACCCATGTTCATGAGCGCCGCAAGCAGCATGCCGGCAATACATGATATCACGCCGTTGTTGATGTAAAGTATCGAGGTGATCTTCTTCGGATTGATGCCCGCGAGCCTCGCGGCGTTTGCGTTGCCGCCCGTCATATATACGCGGCGGCCAAATCCGGAAGATGAGAGAATGATCCCGTAAATGATCAGCAGTACGATCAAAATGAAAAACGGTATGGGGAATATCCAAACGTTCTTTGAACCCAGCGCCAGAAATGTGGCGTTTGCCTGCTTGTTTATGGAAATATTGGCAGAGTTCGTTGCTACAAGAGCAATGCCGCCGTAAATAGCGCTTACGGCAAGCGTCGATATGAATGGCGCAAACATCATGAAGTTGACGAAGAAAGCGTTGATAACGCCTGTAACAACCCCGAACCCGAGAGTTATGAGCACTGCGGGGACCCAGTTCATACCGGATTTCATCAGTATCGCCGCAAGCACGCCGGCAAGCATACCGGTGTTACCTGCGGAAAGATCGATTTTACCGCCTATCAGAAGACACGCGGCGCCGACCGCAAGTATGCCCATTACAAACGCGGAGTTGAATATAGCCCTGATGTTACCTGAAGAAAGATAGTTGTGGTTCAGTATCCAGAAAACGAACACAACGACCGCAAGCACTAAAATCAGCGTGAGCTCCTTAATGTTCGCTATCTTCTTCAGAACAGGCTTTGCTCCTCCGAATCTTTCCATAAAACCCTCCATTTATCGTTCAGGGTACCGGGTGAAACTGTTTTTGGGGACCGGCTGCTTCCTTCGCTTACATACCGGCTTCGCTTACATACTGACATCGCTTACATACCGGCGGAGAATAGCTCAGTCCTTCATTGATAATTCGATAACGCGTTCTTCCGACGCTTCCTGTCTTGACACCTTGCCTGTTATCCGCCCGTTATGCATTACGATGATATTGTCGCTTACATTGAGCACTTCGGTCAGTTCCGAAGAAATGAATATAACGCCGATGCCGGTTGAAGCGAAGTCATGTATCATCTGGTAAACTTCAGCCTTCGTCCCGACGTCGATACCCTTTGTCGGTTCATCAAGGATGAGTATTTTCGTCGGCATCATCGAAGAAGTCCAGCGCCCGAGGATGGTTTTCTGCTGATTACCTCCGGAGAGCTCCACCGTGAGTTTCTCAGTCGAAGGCGTCTTTATCGAGTATTTTTTCACAGCCTCGGCCGCAAGGTTATCGGCGGCTTTAACGTCCATGAAGAGCCCTTTCTTCAGCTTCGACAAGACCGGAATGCTAACGTTGTCGCGAATGGACCGGCCAAGAACCAGCCCCTGTTCTTTCCTGTCTTCAGGGCACAGTGCAATGCCTTTGTTGATAGCGTCTCTCGGAGACTTTATATTAAGCGGGTCGCCTTCAAGCGATATCTCACCGGATATTATAGGGTCAGCCCCGAAAATCGCGCGCATGACTTCGGTCCGCCCCGCGCCGACAAGCCCGGCAAATCCCAGAACCTCACCGCGCCTGAGTTCAAAGCTGACGTCGTGTACGTAGTCAGTCTCGAGGTTCTTGACCTCCAGCATTACGCCGCCTACGTTCTCGTTCCTCCTGAGCGTCGAGTAAGTGTCGCCGATGTCGCGCCCGACCATAGCTTTCACAAGTTCCTTTTCCTGCGTCCGCGATGTTTCGAGTGTAGTCACAAGCTGTCCGTCTTTCAGAACGATTATATCGTCTGTGATCTGGAAAATCTCCGCCATGCGGTGGGACACATATAAAATGATTTTTCCGCGCTCTTTTAGCTGTCTGATCAGTTTAAAGAGCACTGCGATCTCTTTATCGGTCAGAGGGGCGGTCGGTTCATCGAACGCGATGATATCAGAATCACGCCTGTAAGCTTTCATGATTTCTATCATCTGCTGATACGCCACGGAAAGGTTCCCGACAATATCTGCCGGTTTGATCGGCAGTTCAAAGACGTCGATGATCTCCTGCGTACGACGTCTGAGTTCGCCCTTTTTTACGAGCCCGAGCCTGTTCTCGTGCAGGTCGTCAAGAAACACGTTCTCCATGACGCTCATTGTGCTGATTAGCTGGCGCTCCTGATATATGACGCTTACGCTTGCTTTGATGGACTGATACGGCGACGTGAAGTGCTTCTCTTCGCCGTTAATGCTGATATGGCCATCATCCGGCTGCATATCCCCGCTCAGTATCTTCAGCAGAGTGCTTTTCCCGGCGCCATTTTCGCCGAGAAGCGCGCTGACTCTGCCGCCGCCAGCCTTGAAACTGACATTACTCAAAGCCTGGACTCCGGGAAACGCTTTGCTTATATTCTGAAACTCAAGAGTTTTCTCCATCGCGTACCACCTCTTCAACTGTGAACAATATGAACATTCACTGCGTAATGCACCCGTGCACGGCGGCGCGGCTGCTCATGAACACATGAACATTCGCTGCGTCATGCACCCGTGCACGGCGGTGCAGCTGCTCATGGACAATCGGCACTGCTGCTGCTGCTGCTGCTGCTGCTGCTGCTGCTGCTGCTGCTGCTGCTGTCTAGCGGCGCAGCTCTTCGCATAGTCCTTGTCTGCCTGTGCACTGCGCCCCATGCTCTACGCTTACTCGGCCTTTACAACCTTGACCTTAGCGGCCTGGCCACTGGTGGTCTGGCGGGTCGAAAAGAAATCGATCGTCAGCGCAAGCAGAAGCAGCGCTCCTGAGGCTACACCCTGCCAGTTTGGCGAAACGCGCAGGATAGTCAAACCGTTGTTGAAACCATTTATGATCAGAAGGCCCAAAAAACATCCAAGCATGTTGCCTCTGCCTCCGCCCATGGATATGCCGCCGAATATCACGGCAGTCACCGCAGGGAACGAGTAACTGTTCGTGCCGTCAAGGTTGCCGGATTTCAGCCGCGCGGCATAAAGCATACCCGCGAAAGCTCCCAGCATCCCGCTGTTCGCAAAAAGCAGATATGAAAGCCTTTTGGGGTTGAGCCCCGCAAGGCGGGCGGCTTCCCTGTTCCCTCCGCACAGATAAATACTGTAGCCAAGTTTCGACTTTGCAAGGACGACGCCGTAAACAATGATCAGCACAAGCGATATGATCACGGAAACCGGTATGATATCGTTGATTTTATACGTCCCCAGCCAGTCGATGACCGGATCAGCTATTGTGATAGCCTTACCCCCTGCAACTACCAGCGCGAAGCCCTTCGCCAAAAAAGACCCGACAGCAAGCGTCGCAATAAAGCTCTGCAGCCGGAACTTGTTGACAAGCACCGCGTTGAGAAGGCCGAAAACAATACCAAGAATGAGGCATATGATCATAGCGACGAACCATGGAACTCCGCCGCCTGCCAGTATCGCGGCCATTGTCGCTCCCGCCGCTGTTCCGATGTATCCCGGAGAGAGGTCGAACTCGCCGAAAATCACCAGCAGCGCCACCCCTATCGCAAAAAGCACGAAAAGGACCATGGAGTAAAGTATTGCTGTTATGTTCCTGACGCTGAGAAAAGAGTGGTTCGGTGAAAAATACCAGAAAAAAACCATTATTATCACAAGCATGCATAATAATGTGAAAGTTTTTGATTTAAAGAATTTCCTGGCTCTGCCGGCAATATCCATGGCTACAGCCTCCTGCTCATATTGACGCAATGCGTATGGCGGCTAAGCGATTATATAATAACTTAGCCGCCATGTAAATGATTTCAGCGAATGGCTCAGCAGCTTATCCTAAACCTGACTGCTGCCTGACCCACACAAAGAAGTCTTTGTACGTGTCGATCGTCAGCATCTCAATATCCATGTCGTAGAACGTAGCTTTGTCGCCCGGTAAACGCCTGTGCGCCCAAAGCGTCTCAACAGTGGAGGTCCCGTCGATCATCGAGACCAGCCCGCTTATAGCCGGCGCCGCGTACTGGATGTTCGCTGTCGCTATGCACGAAACATAAGCGCCCTCGTAGCCGCCGTCCCAAAGCTCTGTCAGAACGTCGCTGTTTACTGTCGTTGCGAGACATTTGGAATCGATCCCCGCAGCTTCGGCAGCGCGTATTGCGCCCAGCCCGTACAGCTCAAGACACGTCGGTATCCACCAGTATTCGACCTCCGGGTGAGCAGCAAACGTGGCTGCGGCGAGGTCATAGCCTGTCTGTTCGTTAAGCCCGCCCGTAACGCCGTCCACAGGGAAAACCAATGATGCGTTACCCGGGAAGAGCTGTTCAAACTTTGCAGTAGCGCCTCTGTGTCTGTCATGGAAGTCGACGCCGGGCGAGAACGTGAAGTTCAGAAGCCCGATCTTTGATGTGTCGACGTCCCCCCAGTAATTCTTATAGTTGTCATACAGCCACTGGACCATCCACTCGCCCATCGGGAAACCGTCCATTCCAACCAGAGGTACGATGTTCGAGCCGCTTTCATCGCGCACGGAGTTGAGTATTCCGATGTAAGGCAGCCCTGTCGCGTCCAGAACTTCTTTGATGCGCATGTTGGCTGTGTAGTCGATGACGATCATGAACCCGTCTACGCCCTGATCCGCATATATCTCGATGTTCTGCAGCACCGCGTCAATGTCGCTGTTCGCGCAGAACTCTATGATGTTTATGTTGAATATCGGCTCAAGCTCTTTCAGCGCGTCCGTGATGTTCAGGAACAGCGCCATCGGCCTCATGTATATCCATACGATATCATATGTGTTTCTTGAGTAGGGATCGATATCATCCTTGAAGAACCCTACCGCGTTCTCCCTTGCGGAGACGTTACCGCCATCATTTGCCGGGAAGGCTGCGCCGCCGCTGTCAGGCGCCTGGGATGCACTGCTTTCCGACCCGGCCGGGCTGGACGAGGCCTCCGATCCGCCCGCGTTCCCGGAATCGCCTGAGTTACCGGAAGCTGAAGCTGAAGGCGACGCCGACGGCTGCGAAGTGTTCCCGCTTGTTGCCGCATTATCGTCTTTGCTGTCGCTGTTACACGCAAAGAGCGTAAACAGCATGAGTCCTGCCAGGAGTATTGCCAGAATCTTTTTCATTTTATAACATTTCCTTCCTTGTAAATAAACCTTCCGCGCATGATGTTTCCATACACGCGGTAATGCAAATGAGGGCTGCGTTCTCTCTCCATCGGGATGCTTTTTGGAAAAACATTGTACAATGAAGATATTTCTACATTTCGCAGCAATACTAGCACATATCGGGCATGCAATTCAAGAGTCTTTTCTCATTAATGCATTCACATAATGTAAAACTTCTGCATACCTTTTTTTACGTTTTGCCCAATAGCTGAAAAGGTCTATACGCTATCCGACAATGTAGCATGAGCGGATCTGATCGTTGCCCTTAGTGTCTACATAAACACTGTAGCCGCCTACCTCGTAGGCGCCCGCGGCATTATTACTGATCATGAACGACATTGAGTAGTTCACCGACGTCCCGTCTTTGAGGTACTCGGTTACTGTGACAACCAGCCTGTTCTGGTTACCGCTGAGTTTTTCAACAAAAGCCGCTGCAACAACCGAAACGACTGTTTTTGCCTTGGTATATCCGCAAAGGTTGAACCAGTCTGTTATCGTATCTTCATATGACCCGTCGCTGTAGTCCGCGATCGCCCCGAAGCTGAACGCAGTTGAGTTGTAGCTGTTCGGAGTTGTTACGTTGAAGTTTGCAGGCTTCTCTCCGTATATTCTTGTGTATGAGGTAGGCGCTACGCCTTCGCGCGCGGCAGTGTTTGTCGGGTATACGTTATTGTTTGAAAGTATCGTGTTTGCGTGTCCCATCGTTATTGACGTCGTAACGCGGGACAGCGGGTTACCGCCGGCGTCTTTCAGGTTGATGACTGCTTCCCAGAGCGCTGCGGCGCCTCCGAGTTTATCCATCGTGTATGCCGGTTCGTCGCTGACTCCGCCTGCTGCCGTGCCTCCGTAGTATAGTGTGCCGGCTACAGAACCCATGCCCGGGTTATATGCAGACGATCCGGTCATGCGGAAGGGGTCGCCCGCGCCGTATTTCCAGCAGCAGGTGGTGTCGTTCAAAGAGTTCTGCAGCCAAATCGGAATGTCTTTCACAGAGAGCAGCCTATCCTCAAGGCCAAGCTCAAACTCCGCGTAGTCGTCCACAAGCTGCCCGCCGCTGGGGAAGAACGCCGCCTGGTTCGGGATAGCCGCCGCGATCAGGTCGAGCTTCCCAAGCCTTGCGGCTTCGAACAGTACCGCCCATACCATATATCCGCCTGCTGAATGGCTGCAATTGTTTTGCTGTCCGTATCGGGAGCGCCGTACCCTGTATAGGGGTCGAACAGCAACCTTGTGAACTCTACCGCAACGCCCTCCGCGTTGAACCCGAACTCATAGATGCCTACTGAGCCGACCCAGTTCCCCTGATACGGCCCAAGCCCGCTCACCGGCCTCGCGATGACCGGGATATAGTCTGTCGCTACCTTTAGTTCCTGCTTTGATGTCGGTGTATCGCCGTCGAGGAAGAACGCGTGATTGAATGTGCGCACATTGCCGTTGCTCGTAAGCGCCAGATTGTTGATGTTTCCGTTTGCAACAGTCGCGACGCTGTCCGTGAACGCGCCCGTCCCCGTCGCCATCGCCAGGTACACCCTGTGTGTTTCGACTACCTCATCCGTGCTTGCCGGCGACGCGAACACAGAGCCGGGAAGCATAGCCAGCATGAACATGAGTGCCAGAAGCAGCGCTATAGATTTGTTTCTTTTCACAATGATACCTCTTCTTTCTGATAGAATTTTAGGGACCTCCCCACTACAATCAGAATTTTAGTATCATCACAGCGAGATGTCATTTGCAATTGAGCCAATTATCTGAAGATATATTTTCTCTTTCGTAAACGTACTTTCTGCGGCAGATCCCATGCCATTTTTCAAATAAAATCAACAAATTGTAAAAGGACGTTTATTTTTCATCGTTTCAGTGGCTGGTTGTGTTAATTATACCTGCTTGACAACTTGCTTTCTATTTGTGTTGTGCAAGTTTTAGATGCTACAGGCCACTAGCTGTTTTCCGCATCATGCCCGTCATCTGAAGTTTCAGGCTGCGAAATGAACAACCTGTTCGACTCTATAAGCTCGAAAAAATGAAATGCGAGCGTAAGTTTAAGGCGTGCCCAGTAGTTGTTCAGATCGATGCCCGTGATTTCCTCGATGCGCGAAATGTGATACAGCACGTTGTTTCTGTGCATATGAAGCAGCCTGCCTGAAGCTGTCGCGCGCCTCTCGCACGCCAGGTGCGCGTATAATATCTGCACAAGCCGCGTGTTATTTTCTTTATCGTAAGCGATAAGCTTTTTCAGCGCATTGTTGTACAGCGTACTCCCAAACGCGTCAAAATAACCGGACTGAGCGAAATGTAGAGCGAGATGCACATACACGTCGTTATAGTGGAAAGTCCTGCCGCTGCGTTCGATCGCAGTCGCTTCATAAACCTCTTTGTCAAAGTTCCAGCAGTTGCCTAATGTCCGCAGCTGCACCCCTATCGTCTGGGCTCTTGTTGCCTGGATATACGCGTTTTTTAATTCGGGAAGCGAAGTAAAGACTTCGCTCACCCCGCACATGGCCCCGTACTTGTCCAGCAGCGGCGCTATCTTCGCGAGGTATACGTCAGACTGTTTCTGAATGTTGGATACACTGAAAATATTCAGCGCCATCACTTCATACTTATGAGCGATAATCTTCGACAACGGCAGATACGTCATAAGTTCCTGAACGAAGCGCCCGACCAGAACAGTCGAGTTATCCTCGAAAACAATCCGGTAAACGTTGAACTTTCCCGAAAATGGCACGTCCGCGGTTTTAGCGCGTTCGCCTATAATGAACGGATTGTCGAGGTCACCATACAGCATTTCACTGAACAGTGAGTTATATATCTGCGACGGGTTAGCCCGCTGCTGTCTGTAGAAGCATATCTGTACATGTTCCATGAGCATTTCAAACAGGTCCACTGCAGCCAGTGACAATGGCGTCCTGCTGCACTCCATTACAACCTGCAGCAGAAGTTCTCCCCCGTATCGGCACCACTTTGT
>Ga0082212_10000449_pt1 | contig 59817 bp, 46 predicted proteins | sample TergutNt197P3_FD_71548 | JGI IMG/M metagenome (GOLD analysis project Ga0082212, IMG submission 71548) | Neocapritermes taracua P3 segment gut microbial communities from Petit-Saut dam, French Guiana - Nt197 P3 | ecosystem: Host-associated > Arthropoda: Insects > Digestive system > Gut ... | reverse complement strand
ATCATATTGGCCGTCCAATGCTCCGCGTTTTGAGATCCACGTTATCTCAACATGGGGGATATCTCTGTCTGAATCAAGAGGTTCTTCCGGGTTGCCCTCATGCAAAATTGCTGTATTTTGCAGATACAGGTTGCCGGTGTCGGCATTAGCCCAGTCGATATCGGTATCGAAAGTGACGATCGCTGAATCCCCTGTTCCTTCCGGGAAGCGATATTCAATCGTTTGACTTTGACCCGGTACATGCACAGATGGAGTTACAGTTGGTGTGACAGCGACCACACCAACCTTAAAAGTGCCAGCATTATAAATAACCGCGGCAGGCAGGGTGTCTGTAAAATATTTATAGTCAAGTACTTCATCTTCTGGAGCGGTAAGCCTAACCGTCCAAGTCACGCTCTTTTTATCGGTGCTCACGACGCCGGTCTTTTCTACATGATACGCATCGTCCGGAACGGGTATTGGAGGTAAATTGATAATATATTCCTTATTCAAAATGCTGATTACTGTTTCCCCGCCTTGCGTCGGGTCGTCAGAAGCTTCATATATAAGTCCCAAATCGAAGCCCGCTCGCACAGCGAAGTAATTTCCGTTGAATATTCCGGGCTCTCCGTCAAAATCCACTCTTGCGACAATCGAACCGGCTTCTTCCCTGAATGTTATTGTGCCGACCTTGATTCCGCCCGGAGTCTTTACGTCTAACGACGCGTTTCCGGCAAGATCGAAATCCCCAAGATCAATTAATACGAATTCCGCGAAATCTCCATGATTTACAAGGGGAGCAGGCCTGGGATAGTCGCCTATGACCGGTACGGAGAATTGCGCAGCAATATTGAAAGCCCGTAAATAATCAATAGTGCCACCTTCCTCGATTTCCGAGTCTCTTTGCATGATGTAGAAGCTCATGTCTCTTAGTATCGTATCGGTTACATTCGCCGCGCTCGTGGTGATCGGGAAAGCGGCGAACAGGCCCAGCAACATCGAAAACGCGACGAACACCACCGCCAGCTTCCGCATCCCATTTTTCCGGTTCTTTTTGCTTTTTGTCATTGTCATTGTTTACATCCTTTCGGCAAATATCGGCAATTATTCCAATCGTACACTACAGTGTACGTTTTTTTTGTCACAACTATATCACATGTATGCAAAAAATGTAAATATTTTCATATTTTTAACATTTTCTGGTGAATATAATAGGATATGTCGATTGATATTCGCATTTTTTTAATTATTATTTCGAGGCTGTTTGTGAAGCCGGGGGCCGGATCCTTGCCGATTTCGCGCACGGTTGCTTGATTAGCGGTCGTGTGAATCGCGTGCAATCACTGCTTCTGCCGTTGCCGATTATCCGCCGGAATAGCGCGCGTTCCCGGCTATTTTGCGCCGGGAATTCCGGCTGTTGTTGCCCGGCTGTCGGAATAACTGTCCGAAACACCAAAAAACATGCCGCATAACCCCAAATTTTTAGCCAAAAATATGCCGCTCCGGAACAATAACCGACCAATGCGGCGCTTGACATAGCAGTAGCAATAATATAGAATGTGTAAAAAGGCTAGTAATTAATATTGTCTATACACTCTAAGTTATTTATTGTATTCTTTTATGGAAGGTGGTCAGAGTTGTGTCAAATATGTTGGAAATACGCTGGCACGGACGGGGCGGCCAAGGCGCGAAGACAGCATCGCTTCTTTTAGCCGACGCTGCGTTTAACACCGGGAAATACGTGCAGGGTTTTCCTGAGTACGGCCCGGAGCGTATGGGGGCCCCGATAGCGGCTTACAACCGCATCAGCGATGAACGTTGCTCTATTCATTCAAACATATACGAGCCCGATTATGTTGTAGTAGTGGACGCTACATTGCTGAAATCAGTTAACGTTACTTCCGGTATCAAAAAAGATGGCGCCATCATAATCAATTCCGAAAAATCCCCCGAGGAGCTCAGGCCTATGCTCGACGGATATGAAGGTCGGGTCTACACCATTGACGCCGGGAAGATTTCGGAAGAGGAGCTGGGCAGAAACATACCCAATACGCCTATGCTGGGCGCTGTGGTAATAATAAGCGGCGTCATTCCTATGGACTTATTCGTCGAGGATATGAAGGATCTGCTGCAGCATAAATTCCCGGGCAAACCCAAGATCGTCGACGGAAACATGAAGGCGCTGAAGCGCTCGATGCAGGAGGTCAAAGGACTATGAGCAAACAAGAGAGCGTAAAAATGGGCCTTGGCTGGAAAGAAATAAACGCGGGCGGCATCATCCACGAGGGCGGGACTTCGCTTGAGGTCAATACCGGCGAGTGGCGCACAATGATCCCGGGCTGGCTTGAGGATAAATGCAAGCATTGTTTCCTTTGCTTCCCCACCTGCGCGGACAGCTCCATCCCCATAGAAAATGACAAACGCTTGGATTTTGACTTTATGCACTGCAAGGGCTGCGGCGTATGCTTCAAGGTATGCCCGTTCGGCGCTATCACCTTCGAAAAGGAGGGTAAGTAATGGGAATCCGTGAAAGGCTATCCGGCAATGAGGCAATATCCATTGCCATGAAACAGATCAACCCCGACGTTGTGGCAGCATATCCCATAACACCGTCTACAGAGGTGCCGCAATACTTCTCGCATTACGTCGCCGACGGCGAAGTAGACACGGAGTTTGTCGCAGTTGAATCAGAGCACAGCGCTTTGTCCGCCTGCATTGCTGCGGCGGCTTGCGGCGGGCGCGCAATCACGGCAACTTCAGCCTGCGGTCTGGCGCTCATGTGGGAGCTGCTTTACGTAACTTCCGGCATGCGCTTGCCCATAACCCTCGCAGTCGTAAACCGCGCTTTGAGCGGCCCTATCAATATCAACAACGATCACAGCGATTCGATGGGCGCGAGGGACAGCGGCTGGATCCAACTGTATTCGGAAAACAACCAGGAGGCTTACGATAACCTCATTATGGCTGTCCGCATCGGCGAGCATAAGGAAGTCAAGCTCCCTGTCATGGTCTGCCAGGACGGTTTTATCACCTCCCACGCCATCGAGAACATCGACCTTTTGGAAAAAGACGACGTAAGCGCGTTCATCGGCGAAAGGGCTCCCGCATGGTCGCTGCTAACCGGCAAGCCCACGTCTATCGGCCCTTATGATACCCCGCAATTCTATTTTGAGCATAAATACCAGCAGGCGCAGGCAATGATCAGGTCAAAGAAAGTCATCCTGGATATCTTCGAAGAGTTCGCTGCTCTCACCGGGCGGAAGTACCATTTATTCGAAGAATACATGATGGAAGACGCGGAGCGGGCTCTCATAGTGCTCAACTCCAGCGCCGGGACAGCGAAAGGCGCTTGCGATCTCCTGCGCGCAAAGGGCGAAAAGGTCGGGCTGATCAAACTGCATGTCTACCGCCCATTCCCCATGGAAGAGCTTACGAAAGCGTTTTCCAATGTCAAGGCGATTGCCGTCATGGAAAGGGCCGACAGCTTTTCGGCGATCGGCGGGCCCGTATTCGCGGACGTGCGCAGCGCTTGCTATGATTTGGAAATACGGCCTCATATCATCGACTATATATACGGACTTGGCGGCCGCGATATTCGCGTCGACGATTTTGTACATGTGTATGATGAGCTGGACAAGATAGTCAAAACCGATAATATCGGCGATATCTACCGCTATATCGGCGTAAGGGGGTTATAATAATGCCATACAGTTTGAAGAAAGAAGCTGCAAAGCCGGAACGTTTTGTCGGAGGGCACAGGCTGTGCGCCGGCTGCGGGGCGGGCGTCGCGGTGCGCGGCGTGCTGCGCGCGCTGGATGAAGGCGATCTATCTGTATCCGGCGTCGCGACCAGTTGCCTCGAGGTCTCGAGCTTTTTATACCCGTATACTGCCTGGCAGGATAGCTTCATCCATACCGCTTTTGAAAACGTAGCGGCTACAGTGAGCGGCGCGGAAGCATGCTACAAGGTTCTCAAGAAAAAAGGCAAGGTAAAAGAGAACTATAAGTTCATCGCTTTTGGCGGAGACGGCGGCACGTACGATATCGGGCTCCAAAGCCTTTCCGGCGCTATGGAGCGCGGCCATGACATGGTGTATGTCTGCTATGACAACGAAGCCTATATGAATACCGGGATTCAGCGTTCATCGGCGACGCCGAAATATTCCGAAGTATCGACGTCCCCGATAGGAAAAGTCATCCCGGGAAAGCAGCAGTACAAAAAAGACTTGACCGAGATAATAGTCGCGCACAATATACCCTATGTTGCGCAAACTACTTTTCTCACCAGTTTCAAGGATCTGCATGAAAAAGCGCACACAGCGCTCTATACCCCCGGCCCGGCGTTTCTGAACATCTTGGCGCCGTGCCCGCGCGGCTGGCGCTACCCGCCGGAGGATCTGATGATCATAACCAAGCTCGCGATCGACTCATGCGTCTGGCCGCTTTATGAGGTCGTCGAAGGCGAGTGGAAGCTCACTTACGAGCCTAAGACCAAGTTGCCGGTCGCCGATTATCTGCGTCCGCAGGGCCGTTTCAGGCACATGTTTGAAAAGGGCGCGGAATGGATGATCGAGGATGTGCAGCATTCTGTCGACAAAAGGTGGGAAAAACTCCTCAGCAGGTGCAAATAGCGGTCAGCACAGCGCTAAACTATACTATTATTAAGGAATCCCCCGGCGCTGCCGGGGGGTTTTTTATTAAGAACAAACGTTACAATTTATAAACCCGAAACGATTATTGATATGGTGACGGCCTTTGTGCTATGCTGGGTGTGGATCGATAGTGGAGCGACGTGCGCGGATAACAATACCAAGGGGGGGACTTCGGTCCCCTTTAGATGCCTTGGGCAGCGGGCGCGTCTCGCGCAGGTATGGAGGTAAGCCATGGTTTCGAGGGTGAAATCGCTTGGATTAGGCGGCGTCAGCGGGTATGAGGTCTCTGTCGAGTGCTTTCTGTCGTCCGGGCTGCCCTCCTTTGAGATAGTCGGTTTGCCCGACGCCGCCGTCAAGGAAGCTCGCGAACGCGTCCGAGCGGCGACAAAAAACTGCGGCATGAAATTCCCCGTCAGCAGGATAACGGTGAACCTCGCCCCGGCCGATAAACGAAAAGCAGGAACCATATACGACCTGCCCGTCATGCTAGGAATACTCGCAGCCTCCGGCGACCTCGAAAAGTTGCCGGAGGATTCTGCTTTTTTTGGCGAGCTTTCGCTCACGGGAGAGCTGAGGCACGTCCCGGGAGCATTGCCGATGGCGCTTTGCGCGGGGCGCCTCGGAGTAAAGAGGCTTTTTGTCCCGGCTGTCAACGCAGATGAAGCGGCGTATGCGGCAAACGTCGCCGTATACCCTGTCGCGCACGTCGGCGAGCTGCTCGAGCACCTTCGGGGCGGCGCCTCTATCGAGCCTGTCTCAGTGCGCGAACCTGTCGCCAAGAGCGATCCCGCGCTGGATTTCTTTGACGTCAAGGGCCAGGAAAACGTAAAGCGCGCGCTGGAGGTCGCTGCGGCCGGCGGGCACAACATACTCATAACAGGCCCGCCGGGCGCGGGTAAGAGCATGCTCGCCAAGCGGTTGCCCACGATACTTCCCGACATGAGCCGCGAGGAGATGCTCGAGACAACCGAAATCCACTCTGTAGCAGGGCTTACGAGCCGCGTTATGCCTATCATGTCGTCAAGGCCTTTCCGCTCGCCGCACCACACTGTCTCCGCCCCCGCTATAGCCGGAGGCACATCTAACCCGAAGCCGGGCGAGATATCGCTCGCGCACAACGGCGTTCTTTTCCTTGACGAGCTGCCTGAGTTCAGCCGCGACGTCCTTGAATCGCTGCGCCAGCCTCTCGAAGACGGCCAAGTGACAATTTCGCGCGCCTCCACCTCCGTCACGTATCCCAGCCGGTTCATGCTCGTATGCGCGATGAATCCTTGCAAATGCGGCTGGTACGGCCATAATTCCGGGCGGTGCGTATGCTCCTCCAATTCTATCCGGCGCTACCACGAGCGCCTGTCAGGCCCCCTGTTGGACAGGATAGATATGTATATAGAAGCGCCTTCGCTCGAATATGACGAGCTGCGCGAACGGCCGGGCCGGGAAACGTCGGGGCATATCCGCGCCAGGGTAAATGCCGCGCGCGGCTTGCAGCGCCGCAGATACGAAGGTTCCGGGATCGGGTGCAACGCGCACACCGGCTCAAAACTTCTCGAACAGTATTGCGAATTATCGCCCGATTGTGATAAACTGATGCGCAGCGCGTTTGCGCGCCTCGCGATGACCGCGCGGTCGTACGACCGCATTTTGCGTGTCGCAAGGACTATAGCCGATCTCGACGGCTCGGACGCAATAGTTCCGCGCCACCTGGCCGAAGCGATACAGTACAGGCAAGCGGTCTTTACCAGCGAGAAGTGAAAAGCAATTAGCAATAGGTATCCGATGAACGATATAATTCTGCTCAAACAAGGCGAAATCATCCTCAAAGGCCATAACAGGCGCGAGTTCGAGCTGAGGCTGCTCGCAAACATAAGGCGGCGTCTGAAGCCATGCGGGGATTTCAACGTCTACAGCATGCAATCGACTGTGTACGTCGAGCCGCAGGGCGAATGCGACATGGACGCGGCGTTCGAAGCGGCAAAAACGATATTTGGCGCCATGTCCGTCACGCGCGCGGCGTCATGCGAAAAAGACAAGGACGCGATAGTCGAAACTGCGTCAGAATACTTGAGGCCCCAGATCGAATCGTCCCGCACCTTCAAAGTCGAATCAAAAAGGGCGGATAAGCGTTTTCCGATGGGTTCTATAGAGCTGTCCAAATATGTCGGCGGGCTGCTGCACGACCGCTTCCCTCACCTGAAACCGGATATGCACGCCCCGGAGCTGACTGTCAACGTCGAAATCCGCGACCTCGCGGCATATGTCCACGGCCCCGCGCAGCAAGGCGCGGGCGGATTGCCCGTTGGCATAGGCGGGCGTATGGCGGCGCTTCTGTCCGGCGGGATAGACAGCCCCGTCTCCATATATATGATGGCAAAACGCGGCGTAAAGATCATTCCGGTGCATTTCTTTTCGCACCCGTATACTTCTCAACTGTCAAAAGACAAAGTGCTGGCGCTATCCGGCATACTGTCGCGCTACTGCGGCCGCATGTCGGTGGAAATTGTGCCGTTCACCCATATTCAGGAATCAATCCGCGAGAAATGCCCCGAGGGCTACCTCACCGTAATAATGCGCCGGTTTATGATGCGCATATCCGAACGCATAGCCATGGAGAACGGCTGCACAGCGCTTGTGACAGGCGAGAATCTGGGGCAAGTCGCAAGCCAGACGGCAGAAGCGCTGGCCGTCACGGAGCAGTGCGTGTCATTGCCTGTGCTGCGGCCTGTCATAGCGTTCGACAAAAAAGAGATCGTCGACCTCGCGCGCCTGATCGGGACATTTGAGACGTCGATCCTGCCGTATGAGGACTGCTGCACCGTGTTCACGCCCAGGCGCCCGAAGACGAAGCCCCGCCTCGCCAACGTCATCGAGGCAGAAGAGAAACTCGACGTCGAGGCGCTGATATCCGAAGCATTGGCCGGGATAGAGAGATTGCCCATTGCTTTTTGAGCAAAACGAAAGGAATGAACGTTTTCTATGACATATACTGCCGAAATCATCGCGGTCGGGACAGAACTGCTGCTCGGCAACACAGCCAATACCGACGCCCGGGACGTCTCCCAGGCTCTATCCGAACTGGGAATCAACGTTTTTTTCCACACTGTTGTCGGCGACAACCCCGAACGGCTGAAACAAGCGGTGGCAATAGCAAAAAACCGGGCCGACATCATTATCACGACCGGAGGGCTGGGCCCCACATATGACGACCTCACGAAACAGACGCTCGCCGAATCCTTTGGAAAAAAGCTGATATTCAACGAAGCGGAAGCGCAAAAGATACGCGATATTTTCAAAAGCCGCAACAACATAGGGTCAATGACGGACAATAACCTCCGCCAGGCCGAGCTGCCGGAAGGCTGCGTCATTTTTGACAACGCGATAGGCACCGCGCCGGGCTGCGCTTTCGAGGCTGAGGGAAAACATATCCTCATGCTGCCCGGTCCCCCGCGCGAATGCCGCCTGATGCTGAAAACCCAAGCCGTTCCGTATCTGGCCAACCTGTCGGAATCAGAAATACACTCACACAATATCCACATTTTCGGCCTCGGTGAAAGCGCCGTCGAAGCTAAGCTTTTCGAATTGATGGAAAAGCTGCGCAACCCGTCTCTCGCCCCGTACGCCAAGGATGGCGAAGTCATGCTGCGGCTTACGGCAAAAGCCGCCTCAAAGGAGGAGGCTGAGCGATTGATGGCTCCCGTGCTGGAGCAGGTCCGCGAAACGCTCGGCGATATCATCTATGGCGTCGATACCGATTCGCTCGAAAACACTGTAGTCAAGCAGCTTGCGGAGCGGGGATTGACGCTCGCGGCGGCAGAATCCTGCACGGGCGGCCTTATGTCGAAGCGGCTGACCGATATCCCCGGCGCGTCGCAGGTTTTTCTTGGCGGCATAGTCGCGTACAGCACGCAGTCAAAAACAACGCTTCTTGGCGTCGACCCTGAGCTGATAAAAGAAAAAGGCGCCTGCAGCCGCGAGGTAGCGCTCGCTATGGCTGATGGCGCGCGTAATAAGTTCGGGGCGGATATCGGCGTCGGGATAACAGGCATTGCCGGCCCCGGCAGCGACGGCTCAGGGCTGGAACCGGGCACGGTCTTCATTGCGCTCACCACTGAAAACGCTTCATTTTGCAAGAGTTCCGGCATGATCAGCGACCGCGACCGGGTACGGACAGGCAGCGCTTCCGGCGCGCTCAACATGGTGCGAAGATACCTGGCGGGGATCCTATGAAAAAGGAGAACGCCGCAAACGCTCTCCCCTCTTCTCATTTCGCTCAATAAGGTCCGAGATCCACCAGCTTCCCGACCACGATCATCCTTGCGTTCACAAAGTTATAATTGCATGTGCAAAGGCTCACGATCCTGTCGTCGGCGTCCACTTCCACGTCGCTCCTGAATACGGAGCGGCGTTTTATATTCGCGATATGCGAAAGGAAATTGTCCGCGTCGCTGAATCTGATCGGAGGCACTTCTACAGCCGAATCCAGTATGTATCCCGCGAACAAAACGACCGCGTAGTCCTTTTCCGGGGTGAAGAGATACATGACCGGGTGCTGTTCGTAGAACTCTTGGTTGCGGTAGTTATTCAGTATCCCGAACATGTCCCCTGATCTCATGTTATGCCCGTAGATCAATATGTTTTTGTCCAAAAACTGCGGGTTGTTGCGGTAATCCAGGAACAGCGACCCGTTTCTGTGGCTTGTCCCGTCAGGCAGCCGCCCGAGGAAATAGTCGTTATTGACCGCTTGCATGACGGGATAGTCAATGACTGTCCCTTCCATATAGAGCCATGCCGCCGTTATTCCCTGGAACCTCTCATTCAGATCAACGAAATCAACATATGGCTCCCATGGGTCCCCTTCTTCGACTTCGATTTCCGCATCCGGCTCGTCTCCCGCCGTCGCAGACGGCGTCGGAGGCGGCATGACCACCAGGCCGCCCGGCGGCAGGGGGCGCTTCGGGACGTCGCTCGTCAGTTCCGCGTAATACACCTGCGCCCGCCTTGTCGTGTATATTTCTATCCCGAGCCCGACAGCGCTCACTATCGTGGCCACTATGCATATAGCCAGCAGGATATATAATATGCGTCTTTTTCTTTTGTTCGATTTTTCGCTTTTGCTCATTTGCATCACCGTTTTTTTCGTCGGGCTTGTCAGTCGCCTCTCTGTGCCTTTTTGCATTTTCTAAGCGTTACGATCATTACGACGATCAGGGAGCCTGTCGTTATGATCGACACGACGAATACGTAACCCCACAGCCATAGTGTGCCTGTATCGCCTGTCGAAGGCATATCTGACGTCGGCGTATCAATCGGCGGCAATTCCGCGAGCGGCGGAGGACCATCTTCGAGGAGCTCATCATCACCCGGAGGGGATTCCGTAAGCGGATTCTGCGGGTCGCCGATTTCTGTTTCTGTCGTAGTCTCCGGCGGCGGAGTCGTCTGTCTGTCAGTGGCATAGTTGTTTGTCAATGTCACCCTCGTCGTGTTGTTCGCGGATACATTATATACCCCTTCGCCTACAACGTCAATAAGCGTGTAGTTCGCGATCCCGCTCGCACCCGTTTCTGTTACTGTGTAGCTTCCCGGCTGCAGTTGCCTGAAAGTGACCGTCCTGGCCGCGCCTGTTACCGTCGCGCTTCTATTGTAGCCGCCGGGTCCCGTCACATTGACTTCAGCGCTCCAATTGCCTGGCACTTCCGTAATGCCTGTGAACGCCTTTGTGACAGTCAGCGTGCCGTAGTAATCCGTAACTTCCGGCGGCGGGTTGTAGGTATATGTATATGAGTTATAGAAATCCAGGGTTTTGCCGGCCTCCCAAGCTTCATCATCCGATGCTTCCCTGCCATCCAGCCACCTTGAGCCTTCATTGGCAAACTCGCCTTCGACAAAGTGCAGTTGGTACATAGCCGGGTCGTATGTCCATGAGCTTCCGGCGCTTCCGGCTCTTTCGGAGATAGTGATGCTCCCTGTGAAGTTGGTCAGATCGGTCAGGCTGACCAAAGTCTCTCCGCGATTGCTGCCGACTGCGACGGTCACAGAGCCGCCTCCGCTTGCCGGCGTCCTCTCAATCTCGTCGATATCGCCCACGCCGTCCCATATCGTGCCGTCGTACGCATAATCGAATGTGAATGTCCCTCCGTATCCGTTGGTGGTCTTCACTATCCGGAATTCGGGAGTTGCCGGCGCGTAATAATAGTTGGTGAAAAATGCGTTGTGGCCTTCCAACCCCGCAATTGTCGCTTCTCCGTCTGCGATATTGATTGCGTACACCGTATGCCGATCGTAGTCCATTCCGGCGACGTTGCCCGGTTTCTCTTTCAGATAAAGGGTTCCATTGTATTCAAGGAATTCATTACCCAATTTGACCAAAGCTATGTAACCGTTCGAATTAGTGACAGGTATCCCTCCGCTGATTGCTTCCTGCTCGCATTCTTCATCGTAATACAGTCCGAACAGGAAATCGCCTCCGTAAGCCCCCCGTGTATTTACCATATTTTTCACGATGCGGAACCACGGGCGTCTGATCTGCCCGTAGTCGTTCATGAACGGGGCGGCGAATGATCCGTTTGGCGCGCTTTCAAGATCGATAGGGAAGGTATCGCCGGCATTTGCTGCCGTCCATGTCCATCCTAGGCCCGTGCCGGTTTCCCTGACAATGAACGGGCCGTTGCCTATTTCAGTTGATGGAATGGTGAAAAAGTCCGTATCAATGTATGGCAGCCCGGTAGCGCAATATCCAAGTATCTCCGACCTGGGCAGGGTCAAATCCCTTGACGCGGACCACAATACGCCGGTTTCTGCATTGGATGCAGAAGCTGTAATGCTAAACGTGAATGTATAGGAGCCTTCAAGCTCGTTAGCGTCATAGAAGCATATGCCATCTATGTGTTCATGCGCGTCAATGCCGCAAATATCGCCCCATACCCAATCAGGGTTATCCTCCGGATCGCCTTCGAGGCTTGTCGCCGTTGAAAGATCCAGAGTATTGATCCAGCCCCCGCATTCTTCGACATGCGCGTGTTCGTCGATATCGCAGAACCATTCTATCGGTACCCCTTGCAGGCTCAAGTCGTCATTGCTGAATGATTTTTGCAACGCCACCGGAACGTTGATCGCCCGGTCAACAAAAGGATTATCGGTTGTATTGAACGCGCAGGTGGCTACTCCCCATGATACGGTTACCGGGTATGACGCATTGTCAGTCGCGTACAGCGCCGATCTGGGGTTATATACCTCCTTGAGCAGATAGGTGCGGCCGGACGGGATGTTTGAAAACGTCACTATTCCCGGCGTCTCTCCAACAGTGGTCGAGTAAACGGTATCGCCTACTTGAGCGCCGTCGTACCAAAGAGCAAACCCGAAATTGTCTAGCCCTGCGCCCGGCTCGACGTCGCCGACTTTTTTGAAAGCGATCGAACCGGCGTAGCCCTGTACTTGCGGTACAAGAAACTGAGCGGTCACAGGCTCTTCCACGGTCCTCACGCCGTTGATTTCCTGTATCAGGGCGTAGGTCAGTTTTGTCATTCCGTTGGTCGCGCCGTCGGTTGTCCTGACAAGCGTGTTCAATACTATATTATATGTGTATGCGTAGATATATACCGTTTTCCCGCTCAGCGACGTTCTCGTGCCGCTTGTGTTCCATTCCTTTATGTCCCATGTAAGCGTATTGTCGGCGAAGCTAAGCGCGTTACTGTTTTCAGCGACTGAAGTATCAAACACTATGCCCGCCCCCATTGGATCGGAGACCGTCCACGCCTCGGCCCAGCGGGTCATGCTGGCGCTGATATTGCTGAACGCGATTATGAGCTCGTTGCCGGTATTTGCTATGTAGTGATAAGATTCGTTATATGCGATATAGTTTTTCAGCCATTGCGATGCGGGGATCTTTGTACCTGAATTCGGAACGGATACGCTGAAATTGTCGGTAGGCGTCCCCGCCGCTATGGTGTAGAGCTTTACGCCTGAATCTCTTATGGTATCAGCCACGGCGGTCGCTGAGCTTCTGCACAGCGGCACGTTTTCTTCTGTTTCTACAGTATTCGCAAGAAAGTCCATGGAGGCCATCGCGCCTCCCGTGATCGTATTCGCCGACGCGCTCAAATCTGCTTCTGTCAATACAGCTTTCATGTATGTCGGATTGCCGTCCGTGAGCGCGACGATGAATTGGTTCTGCACAAGCATGCCGCTGACGCTATCGCGTTTCAGCATGTTTGAGGCGAGCTGCAGCCCTCCCTGCAGGAACGTGTATTCATTCAAATCCGCCGTCAGGGCGTCGATCCGGCTTTTCACGCTTGCCATGCCGTCGGCAGAGTTGACGTTTATCCAGTCATGCCTGACGTTGGCATCAGATCCAAAAGTAACGAGCGATACCATCCGCCTTGCGTTGCCCGCGCCGACAATGAAGCTATCGAGGAAAGCTCTTGCCTGGGTCTTCGCTATCGCTATTCGGCTGGTACCGTTTTTGTACGTGTTATAATCCGTATTATTATATAGTGTGCCGAGCGTCGTCGTGTTCTCGATGGTATACATCATGCTTGTCGACATATCTATGACTATTACGACCGCGAGATCAGGAGAGTATTCAATATCACTTATCTCCTCAGTCGTTTCGACCTGCAGCGTTATCGCGAACTCGTTTTCATTTGTTCTGGGCGCTATCGTTTTCGAGACCGAAACCGTCCAGTCCTGCGGCTCTGCGTTTCCTGTGCCTATGGCCCCGCCGATCGCCCCTCCTTGATCGCCGTACCATAATTTACCGCCGCTATTAGTTATCTGGCAACTGCTGTCGCTGTGTTCGCAGTCGTCCGGGTGCGCGGCCAAGAGCGGGATCAGCGAAATTATAATAGCCACCGCGAGGAGACATGCAAGGAGCATTCTTGATCTTATCTTCTTATGCTTTTTCATACAACCATCTTCCCTCCAGACTATAATTCAGGCCCTTCCTATCTTCCTGCTTTGAAGTTGATGCTGTTTTTTCCTTGATTTGCAACGCTTTTGGCATATTTGCGCTTTTCCAGTCTTTCGACTGTTTTTCGCCGTCGCCTAATCCTTTTTATGATTTTTTGACGTATTTCGACCCATTTTTAGTGAAAATTTTTTTGTCGCAAAAACCGCCACCCCTATGCCGGGAATGGCCAATTTGTGCAATATGCATAGTTATTGTGACATTTCTAGGTTATTTTTGTCACTTTTCATCAATCCAAAAATGGGGAGTATGCCTATGATATAACTAACTTTCTCCGTTGTCAACCCTTTTTTTAAAATTTTTCCACTTAATATGGTCAGCTAATCGCCAATCATCGTCATGTATTTATATAATAGCGTCAAATATAACGCCCAAATAGCGGTATTTAGCCCCTTTCCGGGCGCAAATCAATGCAGTAAAATGTTTGCAAAGTCGGAAGCGTTGGTGTATAATTCACTAAGATAAAGCGCTGCGCAAAGTAGGAGGTGGACAAGGTTAGTATTACAGACGTTCATATAAGAGTCGATATGTTGGGCGGCTTCAGGATAGCATTCGACGGCGCCAAAATCACGGAAAAGGTGAAAAGATCGTCAAAGATATGGAAGCTGCTGCAATATCTGATCACATATAGGGGAAAGTCCATTCCTCAGGATGAATTGATAGAGGTTTTTTGCGGCAGCGACGTCGTCGGAAACCCGGGGAGCGCTTTGCGCACCATGGTTTATCGCGCCCGCACCGCGCTTGCCGAGAGCGGCATGCCGTTTGCGGAGGAAATGATACTTTCGAAAGACGGCGGGTATTCATGGAACAATGCTCCTCAGTGCACAGTCGACGCAGAGGAATTTGAATCATTGTGGAAAAAATCCGGAGCATGCGACGATGAAGAAACCCGTTTGGAGCTGCTTCTCAAGGCCATAGATCTCTACAAGGGCGATTTCCTTCCGAACTCAGCCGGCGATATGTGGGTAATGCCTCTTTCCAGATGGTATCGCACTATATATATAGAATGCGTCCACGCCGCGCTGGCGCTGCTGACGGATACCGGCCAGTCAGCAAGGGCTGAGGAGCTTTCCACGAGAGCTTTGCAGCTGGATCCGTTCGATGAAATAACTCTCGAGTTTCATTTGCGCGCCCTGCTGGCCCAAGGCAAGCTCGCAGAAGCGAATGACGAATACAAAAGAGCGGAAAATATGTTTTATGACGTTCTTGGGATAAGCTTCTCGGATAATCTGCAGGCGCTGCTCAGCCAGATCCAGAGGCCTGTCGTCAAGGACAACATACCCCTGGAATCCCTGATGGACGAGTGGCTGGACGGCGCGGATTTCCCCGGGGCCTATTACTGCGAGCCCAGCGAATTCCGAACTCTTTTCAGGATCGAAACTCGCTCAGTCCCGCGTTCCGGGCGAACTGCATATCTCGTCAGAATCGATACCAAACCTGAGCTGAACGCTAAAAACGGCGGCGTCATGGCGAAGCTTGGCATGCTGATCCCAAGCGTCCTGAGAATGGGCGACCTCTATACAAGGGCAAGCTCAAGCCAATATCTGCTTATGCTGCACAGCCTTACATATGAAAACTGCAAAGACCTTATCAACAGAATTCTGTATTCTCTCGATACAAAGCACTTGACGAAAGTCATTGCTACGACAATAAAAGCGGTAAAGCCGTTCGTAAGCTTTTAGCCTATGATCTCTATATGTAATCACCGGACTGCTTGTAGTGTTCATTTGATATCGCTCTTTTCAAAGAGCTGCGGCCAGTAAAAATATTATAGATGTCACAATAATGTGACGTCCTTGAATTATAGTAATAGCAGGCAATACAGGAGGGAATCTCTTTGGAACACGAAAAGAAAAACATAGTGACTGCAATGTCGATTCAAATGCGAGTCGAAATCATGGCATACCAGCCGGGCTCTATTAAGGGTACATTATATAGTAATTATCTTGAAGAACCTTATGTCTTCGTGGATTTGCTTAATATGATCAACAAAATGGAAGAAGTTTTTGATACGACGGGCTTCCCGCAGGCGTTTCTGTCCCCAAGGTCTTTTAAGGGCGGAAAACGCGCGTCAAAGAAGCAAAATGTGGAAGGAAGTGTATTATTGAACCAGAGTGAGCAACCGAATCAAAGCGGCAATAAATGCACGTTTGAAGTCGCTGTGAGGTTTAGGCAGAACGCTACATGGCAAGGTCAGATACTTTGGGCGGAAAAGAATATTAAGCAGAATTTCCGCAGCGTTCTTGAAATGATCAAACTTATGGATGAGGCGCTCAATGACAGCGCGGACGGCGAAAAATCAAAAGAGTGGTCGGACGCAAAATAAGAATAAATCTGACTGGTAAAATCACTACGGAAGTCTTTGCGCACGCAAGTCGTTTCGTGCCTGTAATAAATAGGAATTAAGGAGGCGTAGCAAAATGGCTAAACAAACATGCGCGGTCTGCGGCGCGGAAATCAATTTGATCCAGCAACAAAAAATGGCTGACGGGAACTACATCTGCCGCAAGGTTTGCGCAAAGCTCGCGATGAAAGGTTTTGATTTCGTCGGCGGAACGCTGCCGGAATTACAGGCTCACTTCAAACAGGTCGAGGAAGGCACCGCGATTTATAACAAGCTGTTCCTCAAACGCAAACCAAAACCCAAGAGATTCGGCAATGTCCTGGTGGCGGAGGATATCGGGCTGATAGCAAGGATCGAGAAGCGGTACAAGATTTTCGTTTTTGGCAAATCCGTACTAGCCAGCGTATACAGGATCGCCGACCTGTTCGGTTACGAATACGAACAGAGTTCAAAGGTCACGTTTGATCCGAACAGCAAAACCACCAAGACCAAAAAAATCCACTATTGCCATTACTTCTTTTGGGATACGTCCGGCGTATCAGATTTTTGCGATAAAATCTCCAGCGCGGCTACCCATAAAAGTATTGAAAAATATTTTAATAAACTGTTCGGCATTCAAAAGACAATCGGCAACATCGGGAAAAATTGGAAACGTCAAATTGACGCAGCCAAAGCTGCGGGCAGCGCGTTGAAGAGCGCCGTCGGCGGCGGCGATGACACGGATGATAAAGCCGAGGAAGCGCGGCAGGCGATAGAGCGCGCACAGTACGGCGACCGCACCGAGTGGATAGCGAAAGCCGACGCAGCGCTGCAAGCGTTTAGACAGAATTAAATATAACGACGATAGTTGCGGATAAAATAGTAGCGCTTGTGCTGTATCGCGACAAAACGAACTTGCAGCGATACTGGCCGTCGGCGAAATAATAGGAGACAGGGGGACGATCCTTCTGTCTCCTTGTCTCCTTGTCTCCTTGTCTCCTTGTCTCCTTGTCTCCTTGTCTCCTTGTCTCCTTGTCTCCTTGTCTCTCTGTCTCTCTGTCTCCTTGTCTCCTTGTCTCTCTGTCTCCTTGTCTCTCTGACTCGCAGCGCCAATCAGCTTCCAAACTCAGCAGCGGATAGCAGGTCGCGCTCGATGTTTTTTTGCCTCTGCTCCTCCAGCATCATGTCCTTGACCTTCATGAGCCGGGACGTGTTGCCGCGCTCGTTTTCCTCCAGCTTCATCCTGATGTACTTGATGGTCTCCTCAAGCTGGGGTATCATCACGTATTCCAGGGCGTTCACCCGGCGGCGGGTCTTCTCGATCTCCACGGCCAGCATCTGGGCGGTCTTCTCCGATTGGGCCAGCTCCAGCATATCCCGGAGGGTCCGGGACAGGCACAGCACCGCGTCGTCCAGTTCGCCAGAGGTGGTGGCGAATCCATAGGGGAAAATATCCGCCGGATCGTCGCTTTTCATCATGAAACGGTAAACAGGCACGTTGACCGACATGATATTTTTTGTGGAAAGCTCCAGGGACACGCTTTGCTTCGGATACATCAGCGCTTCCTCCAGCATCTCCGGCGACATGACGGCGCTGGCGATGGAAAAGCTGGCGTGGGCGCGCTCCAGGTTTTTTTCAACTTCCTTGCGGAGCTCCAGGTTGTGCCGCACTATCTCCAAAAACTGGCGCATCAGCTCGTCGCGCTTGTCTTTGAGCAGCTTATGGCCTCTAATCGCAGTAGCCAGGCGCCGCTTCAGCCGGGTTTGCTCCATACGCGTGGGGTTAACATTCAGGCGGGCCAATATTCATACCCCCTTCAATCATTTTCCGGCCAGTATTTATCGATCATGTCCTGCTTGATGCGTTTCAGCTCGTTTTGCGGCAGAATGGTCAGCAGTTCCCAGCCAAGATCCAGCGTCTCCAATATGGTGCGGTTTGTTTCGTAGCCCTGGGATACATAGCGTTTCTCGAATTCGTCGGAAAACAGGGCGTATTTCTTATCCACTTCTGTCAGCGCCGCCTCTCCCAGGATGGTCATGAGCTCCTTGGCGTCCTTGCCCCTGGCGTAAGCCGCGAACAACTGGTTCATGGTGTCGGCGTGGTCTTCCCTGGTCTTGCCTTCGCCTATGCCCTTATCCTTCAGGCGTGACAGGGATGGCAGCACGTCGATGGGAGGCGTCATACCTTTGCGGTGCAGCTCCCGGGCGAGGATGATCTGCCCCTCGGTGATGTATCCGGTTAGGTCTGGGATGGGGTGGGTCTTGTCGTCTTCCGGCATGGACAGGATGGGGATCATGGTTATGGAGCCCTCGCAGCCCAAGCGGCGCCCGGCCCGTTCGTACATGGTCGCAAGGTCTGTATACAGGTAACCGGGATAACCCCGGCGCCCGGGCACTTCCTTGCGTGCGGCGGATACTTCGCGGAGGGCCTCGGCGTAGTTGGAGATATCAGTGATGATGATCAGCACCTGCATGTTCTTTTCGTAAGCCAGGTATTCGGCTGCGGTCAATGCCATGCGGGGCGTAGCTATGCGTTCGATAGCCGGGTCGTTGGCCAGGTTCATGAACAGCACTGTGCGGTCGATGGCGCCTGTTTTCTTGAAGTCGGAGATGAAGAAATCCGCTTCTTCAAAGGTTATGCCGACGGCGGCAAAAACCACGGCAAAGGTCGTGTCTTCCGTCAGAACCCGCGCCTGGCGCGCTATCTGCGCGCCCAGGTTGGCGTGTGGCAGCCCTGAGCCGGAGAATATGGGCAGCTTCTGGCCTCGGACCAGTGTGTTCAGGCCGTCTATGGCGGACACCCCGGTCTGAATGAACTCATTGGGATAGTCCCGGGCGGCGGGGTTTGTGGGCAAGCCGTTGATGTCCATCTTCTTCTCAGCCAGGATGTCCGGGCCGCCGTCTATGGGGGCGCCCATGCCGTCGAAGACCCGGCCAAGCATATCGCCGGATACGGCAAGCTCTATGCTGTGGCCCAGAAAACGAATCTTAGACCCTGCCAGGTTTATCCCGGCCGAGCTTTCAAACAACTGTACCAGGGCGTTGCTGCCGTTGATCTCCAAAACCTTGCAGCGACGGGTCTCCCCGTTCTGCAACTGTATCTCTCCCAACTCGTCGTAGGTGACGTTTTCCACATCCCGGATGAGCATCAGGGGTCCGGCTGCCTCTTGTATGGTACGGTATTCCTTAATCATTGGCCTTCGCCTCCTTTCTCAACCAGGGCGTTGATCTGAGACGTCATTTCGCTTGCGATCTCATCGTAGACCTTCTCGTACTCAGCCTGATCTACATTTTTGGCCCGGCTGACACGGTCGCGGGCTGCGATGCTGAAAAGTGCATTCATATCGGCTCCGGCAGCAAGCGCCGCCCCGCCCTGATGGTGGTACTCCAAGATCATTTTCAACAGCCTGTATTGCTTGCCGAAGGACGTATAGGCGTCGGTATCCACGAAAGCGTTCTGCTGCAGGAAGTCCTCGCGAATCATCCTGGCGGTCTCCATTGTGAGCCTGTCCTGTGGCGAGAGCGCGTCGACGCCCACCAGACGCACGATTTCGTTTAATTCGCTTTCAAGCTGAAGGAGATTCATCGTCTCGCCCCGCTGCGCCATGAAATCCCGGTCTACATTTTCATTGAACCAGTCGGCCAGCCGGTCATCATACAGAGAATAGCTGTTCAGCCAGTTGATAGCGGGGAAATGGCGGGCGTAAGCCAAGTTGGCGTCCAGGCCCCAGAACACTTTGACGATGCGAAGGGTGCCTTGGGACACCGGCTCGGAGATATCGCCTCCGGGTGGAGACACGGCCCCGATAGCCGAGAGCGAAGCCGTGCGCTCGTCGCTGCCCAGGCAGCGGACGTATCCGGCCCGTTCATAGAACTGGGCCAGCCGGGAGCCTAGATAGGCGGGATAGCCTTCTTCGCCCGGCATTTCTTCCAGGCGGCCCGACATCTCGCGCAGCGCTTCCGCCCAACGGGATGTGGAGTCGGCGATGACCGCCACGGAGTAGCCCATATCCCGGAAATACTCTGCGATGGTTATGCCCGTATAGACCGAAGCCTCTCGAGCCGCCACAGGCATATCTGAAGTGTTTGCTATGAGGACGGTCCGGGTCATCAGGCTTTCGCCGGTGCGGGGGTCTTTCAGCTCGGGGAACTCCCGGAGCACGTCGGTCATCTCATTGCCGCGCTCGCCGCAGCCGATGTAGACCACGATATCCACGTCAGACCACTTGGCAAGCTGATGCTGCACCACGGTCTTGCCGGAGCCGAACGGGCCCGGCACTGCGGCGGTCCCTCCTTTTGCTATCGGAAACAGCGTATCGATGATCCGCTGGCCCGTATTCATCGGCTCAAAAGGAGACCGCTTCTCTTTATAAGGACGCCCGATCCGAACGGGCCACTTCTGAGTCATAGTCAGAGGTTCCTCGCTGCCGTCCTCCTTTGTCAGCGTGGCGACGGCATCCTTCACGGTAAACTCCCCGGACTTGATCTCCTTGATCGTGCCGGCCGTGCCGGGCGGGACCATTATCCTGAGGCGCACCACGGCGGTCTCCTGCACCTCGCCGATAATATCGCCGCCGATGACCTTGTCGCCGGCTTTGACTGTCGGCTCAAAGTTCCACAGCTTGTCATAGCTTATGGGGGACACCTGTATCCCTCTGGTGATACTGGGCCCGACCAGGGCGCGTATAGCCTCCAGAGGCCGCTGGATGCCATCGTATATCGTGGCGATCATGCCGGGCCCCAATTCCACGGATAACGGGGAGCCTGTAGTGACCACGACGTCGCCGGGGCCGATTCCGGCTGTTTCCTCATATACCTGTATGGAAGCCTGATCGCCCCTCATCTCCAGTATTTCACCGATCAGCTGTTGGCCGCCCACATGGACCACGTCAAACATATTGGCGTCCTTCATGCCGGTAGCGGTAATTAACGGACCGGCGACTTTCAATATTTTGCCTTTTTCCATATCGCTATCACCCGCCTATTCATTCTTTAGTATGTTGGAGCCTACTGCTTTTTCCACAGCCTTGCTTATATTTTCAATGCCGATGCCCAGAGATCCGGTTTTGCCGGGAATCAGAATGATAGCCGGACGCAGGGCGTTTGCGTAGCGGTCGATATCAGACGGTATCTCCCTGGCCAGTTGCTCTGTCAAATAGATCACGGCGCAGTCTTCCGCAGCCAGCCTGTGAATGGCGGCTCCGGCTTCCTCGCCTGTGTCGGCAAAAACCGTCTCCAGGCCTAATGCCTTGAATCCGAGGGCGCTGTCCCGGTCGCCTATTACCGCTATTTTAGACATAAGAATCCCTCAGCCTTTCTGTGATAATATCGGCGGCAAGCCCTGCCAGCCGCCCGGCGATCACCGTGCGGACCGACGTCAGCTCCGCTTCGACCGCCGCCAGATATCCAATCAGCGGTTCGGCGCCAAAAGCCACATATTTCGCTTTTTTCAGATGCTTTAGGAGCGCGTCGTCGCAGGCCATGTCCACGTCCGACAGGCTCGCCTCGCCCCGCAGTGCCCGTGCCCCGGTCTGGGCCGCCGCCGCCAAAGGCGACGTATTGAACACGGCTTCAACGAGATCGGGCGTTACATCTCCCAGCAGGCGGGAAACGGATACTCCGCCCCCCGGCATCATGGCGTATCGGAGCGCCTCGGCCCCCTTGCCCATCCGCCGCAGGCGGACCGCCGATCGCAGATTGACGCTGTCTATCATCAATGCCACATAGTCCGTCAGAAACTTTGAACCTACCGACTCCGCCATTTCCAGCATATCGGCATACATGGCCTTATCCAGGATCATATCCATAAGCTGCGGATCCCGGGTCCTGGCCAGCACGTCCCTGGCTTCGGCGATGCTCTCTGCCATTCGCTTGCTCATGGCGAAAAAGCTGTTTTCCTGAAGCATCAGCCTCAGTTGGCGCACGGGAAACCTGCCGCTTTCTATCAGCAGGTCTTCGGCGTCATCAAAGGTAGCCTCGCTTTTCAGCAGGGTTTTCAGGTTGTGGTAATCATACTTGATCAAAAACGCATCGGGCAGCCGTTTGTCCGGAGCAATGCTCCGCACCAGAGAAAAGGCTTCGCTGCGGCGGCTTGACAACGCTTCTTCCATCGCTGGCATAATCGGGCCGGCGAGCTCCGGCCAGCCATACTCGCCAAGCAGCTTCAGGGCGTCTTTCGTGGTCCCGGCCTCGCTCATCCGCTCCAGCCTGTCACGGGTCAGGAGGTTTTTCTCCAGGCTCTTGATGCGCGCGCTGGCATATAAATAATCAGTGTCTTTTATCGCTTTATTCTTTGCCAAACCCGTACCTCCTCACCCAAAAAGCGCCTGAGCCACGTCGAGGGTCATATCCTCCTTTAACAGCCGCAGGATGGTGTCCAATGTGCAGTTGACTTCCACGTCGCCGGATCGCATAAGAAAGCCTCCGTCGAAGCTCCCGGCGTCCGCGGAAATGGCAAGGGCGCCCTTTTTGCCGGCTTTGGCCAGTAGTTCATTGGCTCTGTCCAGCGCCTTGCGCCCTCGGCCATTTTGATCCTTCGCGGAAAAGACGAGCTCCTCGCTGCCTGTCGAAGAAGCCGCGACGGCAAGCTTCGCCAGCAGATCCGCGTACTCCGCCTCCGGAAGGTTCAAAAGGTTCTGCAAAGCCTCGTCGAAAGCCCGGGAAATCAGGCGCTGCTTTGTCGCAAGCATCTGCAGCTTCGCCTCCTGGTCGGCAGCCGAAGCGGCCCGGCGCAGGATCTCCTCAGCCTGGACCTTTCCGGCGGCCAGCATCCTTTCGGACTCCTCTTTTGCCAAAGCTGCGTATCTGTCCGCGATCGCGCCGGCTTCCGATTTTGCCTCAGTAAGGACTGCTTCTGTCTCCGACCCGGCCTCGTCTGTGATCCGGCCGGCGATTTTATCGATACCATTCATCGAAACATCTCCTATAAATCGGATTCACACGGCTATACCCATCCACATCAGGAAGGAAACCAGCAGGGCGAAAACAGCGTACGTTTCGACCAAGGCGGGATACATCATGGCCTTGCCCAGTTCTTCCGGGCGCTTGGTGATGATCCCCATGCAGGCGGCGGATGCGCGGCCCTGGGCGACGCCCGAAGTCAGGCCCACGAAACCCATGGTCAAGCCGGCGAACAGAAACCGCATGCCGACAGCGGGCTCCAGATTGATCACCGGGCCGCCTATGATGCCGATTTTCAGCAGAATCAAAAACGCGATGATAAGGCCGTATATGCCTTGGGTGCCGGGGAGGGCTTGGAGCAGAATCGTCTGCCCGAATTTGTTGGGGTCTTCCGTCAGGACGCCCGCAGCCGCCTCGCCGGCGATGCCGCAGCCCCTGGCTGAGCCGGTTCCTGCCATCAGACAGGATAACGCCGCGCCAAGCACGGCCAAAGTTGTGCCGCTGAAGAGACTTGTGATCCAGTTCATTGTTAGTTATCCCCCTTAATGATTTCAATGTATTTTGTTTTGTTATACAAAGGGGCGAACGGGCGTCCGCCCGGCTCAAAAAACTTGCCGAAGAATTCGATGTACTGCAGACGGCTTGCATGCACGTAGGTTCCTAAGATATTGATGACTACGTTGAACGCGTGGCCAACGGCAAATATAACGATGAAGACGATCCAGCCTACGACGGATCCCCCGCCCAGCGTGCCCATCGTGTTCATGACCTGGGCGATAACCGCCGAAGCAAGACCTAGGGCCAGGAGGCGGGCATAGGACAAGATATCGGACAGATAGCCGGTGGCGCCGTAGAGGCTGCCCAGTCCGCTGACCAGTCTGCTGACCGGGTTTTTCTTATCCCGGCCGCCGAACGCGACGATCCCCAGAGCGCCTATTGCGAAGACAACCAATCCGGCTGTGACGGGCAATCCGCGCAGGACGCTGAGAGCTGTGACGGGTATGCCCAGGAGCAGAATCATCCAGAATCCCGCGTCGCACAGCGCGTCGAAGGCGCGGCCATGTTTTATCAGCTTGTAGGCGCTCAAGCCGAGGCCGACCATTAGCTGGATCCAGCCGAAGGCCAGCGACAGGATGAACAGGTTCATAGGATCCTTCATAGGATCGAAGAGTATCGCAGGCAGCGTGATCTCATGGCCCAGCATGCCGCCGGAGACGGCTGAGACCAGATTGCCGAAGAAGCCGCCGAAGAGCAGCCCCCATATGCTGGTCGCGATACCGCAGTAGAACATGAGTTTCATCAGGCGCTGCATCACGCCGCCTTCCGGCGGCCGCATCTTCTTCAGGATGAGCCAGGCGGCTAGGGAGATGATGATGCCGTAAGCGAAGTCCGCCATCATCAGCCCGAAAAAGATGAAATAGAATGGAGCCATCAGTGGATTGGGGTCCAATCCGCTCTTGTAGGCAGGCAGGGAATAAAGCTCCGTGACCATGGTGAATGGCTGTATGATTTTCGGATTGCGCAGGAGGACGGGAGGCTCTTCCTCGTCTTCTTCCGCCGGATCCTCGAACAGCCAGGCGCAGCCATATTTTTCCATTATTGCTGCCACGCCTTCGATGGCGTACTTCGGCGTCCAGCCTTCGATGTACAGCGTCTTTTTCGTGCCTGCCAGCCCGGACAGCGCCTGATCCCTGTGGCTCTCTATGGTTAGGACGTCGATGGCCATTTCTATCGACGATTTCTTGTCCGCCATCGCGATGATTTGATCGACGGTTTTCTGTTTTTCTTCCGCGACCTCCAGGATACGGGATTCAAGCCGGCTGATATTGTCTTTTGCCGTGCCTTCGTAGTCTTTGAAGCTGACTACGGAAAAGCCTTTGGACTTCAGGGCGTCCATGGCTTCGTCATAGAGGCCGGCGTAAGCCAAAAGCAGGTAGTAGTGCTGCTCCCTGTCGCTGCTGACAAGGACGAGCTGCGCTGCTTCCTTCGAAGCGGCTTCGTCCAGCAGCTCCGCAGCAGGCGGCCCCCCCGCCGGGGAAACACCGAATGCGACCTTATAGCGTTTGCCTGACTCGATATCCAGCGGCACGTCCATTTCCTGCCATGGGAGCAGGGAGGCTTTCCCGGCGGCGAGCCTGCTTTCTTCTCCGGCGCAGGCTGTTATCCGCCTGCCAAGCTCGTTGATGGCTTCGGCAGCCGCGCACGCTTCCCTCACAATAGCTTCGTCCTGAAACTCCTGCCTGGTGACCTGCCTGCGCGAGCTCAGGAAGCCTGATTTCACAGCGGCGTATTTGTCCAGCAATTCTCTCGCGGAAGCAAGGACGCCGAGAAATGCTTCGGCTTCCGGAGGGGCGTTATATCTGCTTAGCACTTCCGCCCACTCTGACTCAGCCAGACGCCCGGCCGAACTGCCGACTTCCACGCATCCGTATTCCCCCAGTTCTTTCAGCAGGGGGCGGCTTGTCTTTTGCGGGACGATAGCCCTTAGTTTTGACATCGCTACAATTGCCATTCGGCGTTCACGACCCTTTCTACGATTATTGCAACCGCCTTGTCCATCCTGGGCACGGCTTCTTTTTCCAGATTCCGGCATTGATCCAGGCCTTCCCCGGCGGTTTTGGCGGTAGCTTCCGCCCCTTTCGCTTCCGCTTCCCGATGAAGCGCCTGCACCTGCATCTGCGCGGTTTCTTTGGCTTTTTGCACCTCGTCCCTGCCTGCGGTTTCAGCGGCTGCGACTATTCTTTTCGCTTCCGCCAGAGCGTCCGCGTGCTGCTTTTCGGCCTCTGTTTCCGCAGCGACGATAGTTTTTATGGCTTCTAATGACATATCTTGGCTCGCACCTCCTGCGCCGCTTGTCGCATTTTTGTTTTTTTATTTTTGAGTATTTGTTGAGTAATTCAAATAATGCAGTATTTCATGCCTAAAAAGGCGCTTTAAATGTAAAAAGTCATTATATTCTCTATTGCTGTTTTGCGCAATACAGGATTAAGCATATTCTAGTAAGTTGTTTCCTGAATATCAACATTGCACTTTATATAATATAATAGTATACTGTCAACTGCGAATATCGGTTCAGCGGTCGGAAAAGGATTCGCCTCCCGGCTGCATAATGAGAGGAGAAACAATGATCAGGACAGAAACGGTAAAACTCAGCAGCATTGCGGGACTCGCATACAGGCAGAAACTGACGGCGGGCGGCGCGGGATTGGCGATATTGACGCAAAACGAAAGAGCCGCGTATACGATTGACAAAAGAAACAGCAACGCCTTGCCATACGGGCCCGTCAACGGGGAAATATTCACAAGCGCGGTCGTTGGCGAAGCTCTTGAATTGACAAGGGGCCTGTCATACAAAAAACTCGGGACAGTGACAAAGATCTATGACGATTGCCATTTCGACGAGGCAGCCTTTGATCCGGAAACCGAAGAAGATAAACCCTCCGTCGATGTGATCGGTTCCAAGGAATACGAAGGTTTTATAATGGAATACACAGATAAGAACGGAAAGTTCTCATATCAGGTGATGAACAGGGATCTGATGAAGTTCGCAGACAGCAGCAGCGTTGTTGGCAACATGGTCGCAAATCACGAAAAAGACGACGAAATAGTGCGGTATGTGGTGAGATCCAAGGCCGTCGGCCTGTCCGGGGCAAAAGCCATGGACGACGGTTTCCTGACGGCTTTCATCGATGTTTTTGACAGCATGAATACCCGGTCGGCGTTCAAGGAGCTGAAATCGCATATCCGCGCAAAAATGAGTTCCCGGAAACGGTAGCTCTTCCGGCCGCTATGCATGGCATGTCATATGCATAGCTCGCTATGTACCTTATCGATATAAACGGGGCTGGGGCGCCGGGTTCAAATCCCGATACCCTAAACGGTACAGGGCAAGAAAAATCATCGTCTTGCCCTGCATGTTTTTCATCTTGATATCCGGCATGCCAATGCTGCCCCCCAAGGCGCCGGGATACCGGAATAACCCGGCTTTAGCTTGATTTAGCGGTTCCAAGCAAGCGTCAGTACACCTTCAAATATGTCCGGAGCATTGAAAGGACCTCATTGAAGTCTATCGGTTTTCCGACATGTCCGTTCATGCCGACCGAAAGGCATTTTTCAATGTCTTCGCGAAATGCGTTTGCTGTCATGGCAATGATCGGGACAGCCTTTGCGTTCGGCAGGTCGAGCGCACGGATAGTTTCCGTCGCTTCGTAGCCGTCCATTTCGGGCATCTGGATATCCATGAAAATAGCGTCGTATTTCTCGGGATTCTTCTTGAACATATCTACCGCGATCCTGCCGTTCTCAGCGCAGTCTATCGTCAACAGGGTGTCCTCAAGCAAAGTCAGCACGATTTCGCGGTTGATCTCGATATCTTCGACGAGCAGGACTGTGCATCCCTCGAATATATCGATCGTTTCTTTGGAAATTTCATCCTTTTTGTGCCCGAAGTCGATATACTCGTTGACAGAATCCACGATGTTTGACGGAAATATCGGCTTGAGCAGGAATTTGTCTACGCCGGTATTTTTCGCTTCGTCTTCTATCGTATTCCATTCCAGCCCCGACATCATAATGACATGGGCGCTTCCCGCGTCTTTTTCTTTTAAATAATGCGTCAGTTCCATGCCGTTCATCCCCGGCATCTGGTAGTCCACGAAATAGATGCTGTACGGACCGTTGTTCTCCCTTAGCCTTACCGCATCCTCGGCATTTTCCGCCGTATGGCATATCGCCCCGTACCTTTCCGCGATCTTGACAAAGTAGTCCAGTATGACGTGGTCGTCGTCAACCGCGAGAAAGCGCAGGCTTTTCAGATCGGGAGCGGAGTACTCTTTGTCCGCGACGCTCGTCAACTGCACCGTAAATGAGAATGTCGATCCGCTTCCCAGCTCGGAGTCGATCCATATGCGCCCGCCCATCATCTCGACGATGTTTTTCGATATGACCAGCCCCAGTCCCGTGCCGCCGAATTTTCGCGTCGTGCTGCTTTCTGCCTGCTGGAATGACTGGAACAGCTTGGCTTGCTGTTCCGGGCTGATCCCGATCCCGGAATCGGCCACTTTTATCTCTATCGTGCAGGTGCCGAGATTATCCTCCTGAAGACTGGCGCTGATAGTGATCGTCCCTCCGTCAGGCGTAAATTTTATCGCGTTGCTCAACAGGTTTGTGACGACCTGCGTCAGCCGCTGTTCATCGCCAAAGAAGCGGTTGGGGATTATTTTGTCTATGTAGATCATCAGCTTTTGCTTCTTTTCTATGACGCGCAGATTGTTCACCGTCACGACGCGCTTGAGCATATTCTCAAAGTTGAACTCCACCGGCGACAGCTCGAGTTTGCCCGACTCTATCTTTGACACGTCCAGAATATCGTTGATGACGCCAAGCAAGTGGCCCGCCGCTTCCTTGATTTTTGCGATGGCGTAGTTTTTGCGCTCGACCTGATCGGTATTCTCCGCTATGGACGTCATTCCGATTATGGCGTTCATCGGCGTGCGTATCTCGTGGCTCATATTGGCAAGGAAAACGCTCTTTGACTTGCTCGCCGCGTCCGCGTCCGCGCGCTGCTGCTCTTTCAGCAGCAGCATGTTCGTCGCTTCAGTTACGTCGACCAATGCGCCGACTATTCGGATAGGGTTGCCGTCGTCGTCGCGGATGGTCTCTCCGGTTGCGTGGAAATAGGCATATTCGCCGCTTTTTTTCCTGAGCCGGAACTCCGTGTCATAGGGCGTTTTGCCCTTTTTGTCCAGCACATGCCTTCTAAACTCCCCGGTCGTCCTGTCAACGTCTTCAGGATGCATTATCGTCTGCAATGCGCCCACCGTATTCGGAAAATCACACTCGTCTTCATATTCAAGCATATGCCTGAATTCGTTTGACCATGAGGCGCTGTTGAGCGGATTTGTCAGGTCCCCGCCAACGAAATCCATGTCCCACAAACCGATTTTCGACGCCTGCACGACCAAATCCAGTTTCGCGAGCTGGAGTTCGTTTTGCTCCTTCGCGTATTTCAGCGCCGTTTCACGTTTATGGATGTCGGTCATGTCGAAAACATAGCCTACCACGGCGAAGCTTTCTTCATACGGGATTTTTTTCAGCTCCACGACGATATTGCGTTTTTCCCCGTTCAATACCAGCTCGGTTTCGAAGTTGACCTGCCCGTCTCTCACTGTGTTTATCAGCCTGTCGGTCAACGGTATGGACTTCCTTCCATCCGGCTGGACGGGCGGGATGCTATGCGCCATGCGCTCGGCAAAGCCCGCAAACGTTTCCTCTTTTGTCTCAAACCCCATAAATTCCACAGCTGCGGAGTTGCACTCGATCATTCTGAGGCTGTTGTCGAACAAGAAATTTATCTGGGGATTCTCGTTAAGTATCAGCCTCATGCGCTCGCCCAGTTCCAGATTGTGTTTCTGTTCGTCGATCTCTTTCATGTATGATATGTCGGTAAAGCTCTCCAGCAGCGCCGGGCGGCCGTTGTAATCGATCTTTGTGACGGATTTGACTATGGGGATCACCGTGCCGTCCGACCTGACGAACTTCCGTTCGCTGCGGTCCACATCCTGGTGCAAATCCAGTATCGGGCAGTCCTGAGCGGGGCAGAAAACGTTCTGGCACATCCTCCCGATCATTTTTTCCCTGTCGCCTCCAAATATGCGGGCCGCGCCCGGGTTGACGTCTATTATCTCGCGGGTTTCGGCGTCTATGATCGAGATGCCGCTTTCCACATTCTTCCAGATCAGCTCGAACCTTTCGAGTATGCCGATGTTCTCCTTATGCTCCACGCTCGCGTCTTCTTTTGTCTTAAACACGCAGTTGCCGACGATATTTACGCCCAGGGCGATTTTGCGCGCCATTTTGTAGCAGGTGTCGCTGCCGCAAGAGCTGCAGTCAATATGCTTCTTTTCGAAACTGGTTTTTCCCAACTGAATATAGGCTTTTTCTATATCAGCTTCAGAAATTGTCGGGAACGATACCGGGATAGGTTTATAGACCCTCAGAAAATCCAGAATATCAAATGTCTCGTCGTACATTTTGTAAACAGATTCGTAGTATTCCCGCTTGCGTTCCTCCGTCGCCTTCTTTCTGTTGCCGTCCATCGTTTTGCCTATCTCGTACAGGTTTCTGTCATGCGAGACAGCCGTGCCGATGTTGCAGCCCTCCTCGCAGTTCAGCACGTCGAATATATCGGGCAGGACGTCTTCCGGCGTTTCAGCGTAAAGGTCCAGTTTTTCGTAGAGCTCGAATCCTTCCGCTTTCATTATATGCAGTTTCTTGCCGAGGAAGTATTCGATATTCTCCTTTAGGCCGCCCGGCATGGGAAACAGGGAGCCGAGCCCGCTCTCGTCGTGGTCAAATTCGGTTTCCTCGTCGGGGAATGGAATATTCTTGTTTTTTATGTATTCAAGCAGGCCGGCAAAGGTGACATTGTATTCAGCAAGCCCGGTGTCTTCAAATTCGATTTTTTTTGCGATGCAAGGGGAAAGCGCGGCAATGCTGTCGCTAATGCCCTGGTATTTCCTCATATATATGGAGGAGCAAGCCATCGGGCTGTGTATCGGGGAGAGCTTCGGGAGCAGGTCGTGGTGGTACATTTCGCAGTAGGAGACTACGACGGGGCAAGGCTGCGTGATTATGCGCATTGCCTGGTTTCTTTCGTAATAGCGGACATGGCCCCAAATGCAGATATCCGCCCCAAGCGAAACATCGTACACTTTTTTTACGCCAAGCCGCTTGAGGTATGTAAACAGACGCTTGTATTCCGGTATGTTCGCCTTGATCGACGGGGCTGCGATCAATGATATGGGGACGCCTTTCTCAAGGTCTTCGAAGAAACGCTCAGTATCGTCAGAATAGTACCGCGCCTCATGCTTGCAGGCCGAAACGCACCGGCCGCAGCCGATGCATTTGTCATGGTCGATCTTCACCTTGATGTCGCCGTCCACATCCTGATAGGTTACGTTCACCGTTTCCATCGGGCATTCGCGAACGCACCGGTTGCAGCCTGTGCAGGACTCATTCTTCGTCTTGATGATTTCCACCATAAAGCTGTCCTCCATTTCCCTTTTTGCCGGTCAAGAAAATGTGCCGATCATATATCTGACAGTCTATCGACGATAGTGTCCAGATTGAGTTTTTTCGCGTTTTCCTTGAGCCAGATTACAAGGTCGCCATCGTGCTCATATTCGTATGTGTCAAGTATTTTGAGCGTTGCGTCCACTGCTCTCATATTATATGCCGCGCAGGCGTCCCGGAGCTTTATAAGCTGTTTGCTGTCCGGTCTTTCTTTCTTTATCACCGGAATGTATTGCGTCCTTTTTTCCAGCATGTCTTCGATCCCGGACAGCAGCTCATTCGCCGCGTCCAGAAACAACGGGTTATACTGTGTTATAAACTCAAGATCGCCGTCTTTTGCCGCTTTCTCCAGTCTTTCCGCGGTATTGGCAAATTCGTCGGCGCAGATGCTGCGGCTGGCCCCTTTTATCCCATGCACGATCCTGCCGTAGTCGGCGATGCTATCCATATTGACATGTTCGCAATGGTCAAGCAGCGGAGGCGTGTTGATTACATAGGACCGCAAAATATCATAGTATATTTCTTCGTCCCCGTCGAACTCCGCTATCGCCTTATCCATATCCAGCCCGTAAATGCCCAATTTCAGCGCGCGGCGGTCGATCCCGCTCCTCCTGGTAAGGCCGACACGCCCTTTGGCCGCGCTTCGTTTTGCTTTGAATTGCAATTCCGCTTCTTTTTGCTGCTTTTTGTGCCGCTCTTCCTTGTTTTTGTCCCATATCCAATGATGGATGATCTCGTCGAGCCTGGCGCGTTCGATCGGCTTCGATATGAATGCCTGAAACCCATTGCTCAGAAACATTTGCTCGTTTCCGGCCATAGCATTTGCGGTCAGCGCGATGATCGGTATATTCGCGGCGTAATCCGTTCCGATTTCCCTTATTCTTTCAGTCGCTTCAATGCCGCTCATAACGGGCATCATGTGATCCATGAATATCGCGTCGTATTTGACTTTTTCTTCACGAATCACGTCGATGGCCTGCTGCCCGTTTGCCGCGGTATCGACCTTCATATGGTAGGGTTTCATCATACCCCGCGTGACGTCCAGGTTTGTCGGCATGTCGTCGACCACCAGCACGTGCGCGTAGGGGAGCTTGATCCGCGTCTTTTGCGAGTTCGCCCGACGCTTTTCGTCGATGTAGCGGAAGTTTTTCAAGTTCTTTGCCACTTCCGGGCCTATGGTCATGCTGTCTATGTACCCCTGCCTGATTATGACCGTGAACGTGCTGCCCTCGCCATATTCGCTTTCCACCGAGATGGAGCCGTCCATCATTTCCGCAATCATTTTCGCAATAGGAAGTCCGAGGCCGGTGCCTTCGATGCTCTTGTTGGCATTCGCGTCCAACTGCGCGTAATCCGAGAACAAGCTGCCTATTTCTTCAGCTTTGATGCCTTTTCCTGTGTCTTTGACCCATATAGTCATCCACACATCAACGCCTTCGCGCTCGCAGCTTATGCCGAGCTCAACAGTCCCCTCTTTGGTGTATTTGAAAGCATTTGACAGCAGGTTGTTCAAGATTTGCCTGATCCTCAGATCATCGCCAAAGAGTTTTGCGGGTAAACTGTCATCGATATCGAGGACAAACTGTATTGGGTTTTCGCCTATGCGCAGGATATTGCTTATGACCGTATCGTTGATCAGGCTCGGGACGTCGTATTCATCGGGCAGCAGCTCCAGCTTTCCCGCCTCGATCTTGGAAATATCCAGGATATCGTTTACCAAACATAGCAGGACTTCGCCCGCGTTAAAGACTTTCTCTATGTTCTGCCGGGCGTTTTCGTTGAGCCGCCCGTCCTCGAGGGTCACCCCTGACAACCCGATTATTGCGTTGAGCGGGGTGCGCATCTCGTGGCTCATTTTGGCGAGGAAGTTGCTTTTGGCTTCGTTGGCGTCATGGAGATTTTGCGTCATTTCATTGCGCAGCAAGGCGTTGACGATCATAAGGCCGCCGGAGTGCAGGATGTCGATCTCATCATCCGTGAATGTGCGTTCCCTGCGGCAATCGTCAAAGCTCAAAAATCCATAGAATTTGCCTTGATAGAACAGCGGTATCGCCAAAAGCGATTTGATCCCCTGCTCTTCAAGTATCGCGCGTTCCTGCGGCGCCATAAGGGAGACCGGGCTGTTTACGCACTCGTTTTGCATAAACAAACGCCACCATGCCGGGACCTCCGCATGGGGCAGCTTTTCGGGCGCGTCCTGTTTCCAAAGGCCGGTTTCCTGGTGCCACTGGCATTTATTTATGTAGCAAAGATTGCCGTCTATCACTTCGCTCGACCAGATGTGGATGCGGTCGACGTCCACGCACTCGGCAATCAGCCTTATAGCTTCGAGAAGAGATTCCTCAAAAGCTTTGTCATATTCGGGGGTAAGCAATAAAACGGAGACGTTATTCAACGTACGAAGCAGGTTTGTCTGAGCTTCAGCTCCACTAATCTCTTTTTCTTGCATACGAAAGGCCCCTTAATGCATAATAACAATACATTATATCATATTTGTTGAAAAAAAGGAATATTTCAAAAAATATTTAGATATTTTGCGAATGGTTTGTTTTTCTGTTTGTTTTACTGGCTGCGCCGGTGGCGGCGTTGGCGGTAGCTTTGCTGGTTGCGTTGTCTGTTGGCGTTGTCTGTTGGCGTTGTCTGTTGGCGTTGGATCGTGAATAAAATATGCAGTTGTTACATAATTATAATTATATATTGCATTTTATGTAACAATATGCTATAACTACTCTAATCAAACGGCGCCTGCGTCACAAAACTGTGACATAAGAGTGTTATAGTTACTGTGATTACACAAATATCGCACAGCGGACCTGAAAAATTAATGAGGGGAGCATATTAATGAAATAGGTGCTGACAGTAAAGGGGAAAAAGATCTTTGCAACGATGCTAGCAATAGTCATGGTCGTTTCGCTTATGTCAGGCCTGGGAGCCATCACCAGCGCTGCGGAAGGTGGCACAGGAGCAATCAGCATCACTAAGAAAGAGTTAGGCGCAAACGGACAGCAGCTTGTGAACAGGAGGGTAGCCGCTGACAGCAGCAAAGGCGACTCTGTCTGTCTGGCCGGTGATTTCAGCGCCAGCAACAACTGGTTCCAAGGCATATCGATAAACTATGCCGAGATGAAGGCAACGCACGACGGTATCGACTACTATGTTGTCGGGAACAACTATAATATTAGTACTGGCGCTTCGGTATATGGAACGGTCAACATTAGGATAATCGATGTAGGCGGCGTTGAGAAAATCGCTGTCACGCTCAACAATGGCATCGCCGGCAAAGAGTGGGGCCTAATTGCCAGCAATAACCAATCGAGTGTAAAACACCCGGATCTCAACCATGATTTTTCCGGCACATACGGAACAATAAACTGTCCGACGCCCGATGGTTCAGGCTATATCTATTTATACTTCCACGGCCACGGCTTTGGCTCTGTCAGATACACTGAGCCGGACGCTACATACTTCCAATTCCGGGTAGAAAAGGAAAACGCATCCGGGGATTATGAAGCTTATCCAATTAATGCAACTAATGTAATATTCAGGGGTGAAGGCGGCGTAGTTATTTACGACGGCGGCAATATCACACCCGGCGTGGGAACGTTCAGAATGAAGAACGGCATCACCGCGACTTTGAGCAACCTTCCTGCCGGAAAATATCAGATCATAGAAACAACGAATGATACTTATATCACAAGCGCCACGGTGGATCCGGGTGGTCCTGTAAACGGCTCGACTGTTGAGTTGACTATCAGTGACGACGGCTATGTACAGGTTGTGTTCGAAAACAGGCTTATCTCGTATGACCTGACGATAACGAAAGAGGTCGTAGCCACGCCAAGTGGCATTACTATAACCGACAATAATACATTCCCGATCATGGTTACGTTTTTCGGCAATAACTTAAACCAGATAACCTCTAACAATGGAAGCTTCCAACACAACAGCAGCAATACTGTGTGGAATGGTGTGGTCAGCGCAGCGATCCCCGCAACTTTCAGCGGTTTATCAGCGGGCACCAGATACACCATAGCAGAGCCCGGTTTGCGGCCCAGCTATACGCTTAGCACATCGTCAAGCACTAGTTTAGCGTTGGATGGCGACGGGTTGAAACCTCTGGACGTTGATGATTCAGAAGACCCCAGTGCTCCTTACAGCTACAGCGCCAACCTGGTGAATATATACGAGCCTGTGGCGGAATTCACGCTGGCGGCCGGTAAAACGGTAATTCGCGGCGTTCATATAGCTCCTGCGTCTTGGACGTCACTCTTCACTCTATACAATTCGAATGCGGCTGGAGAGCTAGAAAGCGTTGTCCAAGAAAATGTGCGAGCCACCGCCGGAAATCAAATAGCCGTGTTTAACTCGATAATACTGCATGATGATGATGAGCATTATTATATTCTCAAGGAAACCGGCGTTACCGGCAACGGTATTTGGACAGTCGACGATACAACATACTATATTAAGGTCGAAGCAGACACTTCAGATCCGCCGGAGGTTACATTCATTGGATGGAGGACAGCGCCCATCGTACCCGGTGAAGATGAGGTTTGGACATCTATCGCCACTAACTCCAGCATAGTTGACATATCAAACATTTTAAAATTTACAAACACATACAGGCCAACGCCTACAAGCCTGAGTCTGCCGATGAGAAAAACTGTTAGCAATACCTCGCAGAACGGGACTTTCAATTTTGAGATAATAGATTCGATTACCAGTGATGTAGTAGCTACATGTTCGCGTACCGGTTCTGGAAACTTCAGTACTGTTTTCACTCCAATCACCTTTGATGCCGTGGGTTTGTACACATATGTCGTTATGGAAGTAGATCCCGGCGCACCATGGACTGCAACTACCTCGCCTATCACGATTTATGTAAATGTAACTGACACTGGGAGCGGGACGCTGACCGTAAAAGCGTATAGAAACCAGAACCTTACCGGAGAGATAAACGCCGCAACAGACCTTGTTTTCAACAACACATATACACCGGTGCCACTGACTCCTACAAGGTTGCAGTTAGGCATAACCAAGACGGTAACCAGCACCGCCACGCCTCCATCCACATGGTCGTTTAATTTCGAGATTTATGAGTCGAACAGCAGCGGGAGACAAGGCACCCGCATAGGCACAGCCACAGCTACAAATAGCTCGCCGACAACAGTATTCCCTGAAATAGAATACAGAGCGACCGGCGGCCCATATTACTACCTGATCAGAGAAACCAGCCTCGGCGGAAACGGCTGGACTGTCGACAACAGGCAGTACCTTGTCGAAGTCACATTGCAATCACAAAGCAATGCGCTCAGGGTATCTCAAGTACGATACAGAATCCGGACAGGTTCCAGCGGCAGTTTTGGTAGCTGGTCGACCTATAACAGCAGCTCGATAGTTTTTAACAACACATTTACGCCTGGTCTGGCAAGTATTGATTTGATAGGCATAAAAACGGTAAACGCAGGCGCGGCGAGCAAAACATTCGGAATAACAGTAACAAACATAACAGGCGGCGCTAATACGCTCATATCCAGAACATATGTTTGGCCTGGCGCATTCACGCTACCGTCAATACCATATACTGTAGCCGGAGATTATGTGTACAGAATCGAGGAAGACGACCCGGGAACCGGCTGGGTCAGAAACACGCCGCCATATACGATTTATGTTTCTGTAACAGGTGAAGAAGGACAGTTGAACGCAAAAGTCTATACTATGCGCGACGGCTCTGAAGGGGCTTACACATACGATGATAGTTATCTGCTCACAGCATCAGACCTTGCATTTGACAACACATATACTGCTTCTGTCGGAGGTTATTTCGATCTGTCTTTGGTAAAGACTGTCACAAAAGTTAACGGTGAGGATCCCGCAAGGTTTAATTCTTCCGGCACACCTATTGTAAGGCGCGGGGATAAAGTGACGTTCACTATCTCTGTTAGAAACGAGGGGTCACTACCGGGATTCGCTGAAGAAATCTCAGATTACATACCTAGCGGTTTCGACTTTATTGAATCCGACAACCCGGATTGGGATTACGATCCTGATACGCGCATCGCGAAGACAACCGCTCTAGGCGGCGACGTATACCTCCTTAGCCCGGAAGCAGGTGAAACGCCCGCTGGCATGGAATCGATAGATATCGTGCTGACTGTAAGCGGCAGCGCACCGTCGGGAGGAACACTGAAAAACGTCGCCGAAATCACCGGGTTCGGCGGTGAAAATCACGATCCAATAGACGACGAAATCGAAGAGAACAACAAAGACGACGACGACGTGGTCCTGGAACGCGACTATTATCCGGATGATACGCAAGAAGAAGACGAGGACGACGACGACGACGATGACGATGATGACGGCAGAATCATAGAAAACAACGATGATGAAGACGAAGAGGAGGATGACGAAGACAACAATGGCGGCGGCGGCAATCGCCAGCCTTACATCCCCGGCGGCAGAGAACGCGAGGTTCCCCCGGCGCCCACGATCCTGGGCAATCAGCTTGTGGCGCTTGACGACGGCGGTTGGATAGAGTTTGACGAAGACGGCGTGCCGCTCGGCGAATGGCGCTGGGACGATCCTCTGGAAATGTGGATATTCGAGGAGTATTTGCCGCTTGATTCGGCTATGCCGCAGACGAACACTATCGGATCAGCGCAGCAGTGGCTCTACGGAATCTTTGTGTCGATGCTTTCCGCAGCCATAATAATGCGCTACACGCCGCGCGTCGGTAAAGCATCAAAAAAGAAGTAGCGGCAATCAAATAAGCGCTATATCCGGATCCGCGCCAACACGGCGCGGATCCTTTTTTCCCTGATTTTTTGCCTGTCGCAACTCTTCAAGCAGCGATTGTCACAACTCTTCAAACATTTAGTTGTAAATATTAATCAATTATTGTATAATAATGTAGAATTGCGCCCGAATGCGGGAGCAAGCGACATATCTAATATTTCGACAGAGAGGTTAGCTTATGAAAATCAAGAGTCTGGGGCTGAAGATATCCATAATCGTGGCGGTAATGATCGCCGCTATTATTTGTATCATCTTCTTTATTGTGTCCGTGCAAAGTACTGCCTTGATAATGGATCTTACAGCGAAAGAAGCTTCTGCGGCGAATATCTCGTTTTCCAAGCAAATCGAAAGCCTGGCAAAAGAAGCCGAAAGCGTCTCCCATATCATCGCGACTTCAAGCGAAGTCGTCAGCGCTATGATGAATAACAGGATCGACGCGGAGCTGAAGCAAGTTCTTACCGAACTAGGCATGGACGTCGATACCGTCATGGTGACTGATACGGACGGAAACGTGCTGATGCGAATGCAAAACGACCAAAAGGGCGACAACGTGATGAACCAACCCATCGTTTCAACCACGCTGAATTCGGGCACGGGCATGAGCACGATCGGATCCGGCTCAACCGTCGGAATGTCCACGCGCGGCAGCGCCGTGATAAAAGACCATAGCGGAAACATAATTGGAGCGGTCTTCTGCGGCCATGATCTTTCCAACCCGAGACACGTGGACGAAGTGAAGGATTATACCGGCAGCGAAGTGACGATTTTTGACGGCAGCACGCGCCTTATGACAACCTTGATAGATGAAGGCGGCAACCGTGTCGTTGGCACCGAGGCGAGCGGCGAGGTGATCGACACGGTAATAAATCAAAGAAAAGATTATTCGCTGCAGATCCAGCTTTTCGGAAAAGAGTACTATGCGCATTATTCGCCGCTGATAAGCGAAGGCGAAGTCATCGGCATGCTCTTTACCGGCGTTGGCATAGACGATGCGCTAAAAGACCAGCAATCCATGATGAACATGGTGCTGATAATCGGGATATTGTGCGGCGTCTTGTGCATAGCGATAGTGTTCGTGTTCAACGTATTCGCAGTAGGCCGGCCCCTCAAGAAAATCGGCATTTTTGCCCATAAGATCAGCGCCGGGGATATCGGTGTTTCTTCATCCACCGCTGCTGTGATCGACGTGCGGTCATATGACGAGGTCGGTACTATGGCCAGGGAACTGGAACAATCATATGCCCAATTGCGCGGGTACGTGGGAGAAATCAGAGACCGGATGCAGGATTTGGCGGACGGCGACCTTACAACCGAAAGCACATTTGATTTCCAAGGCGATTTCGTGCTGATAAAGGATTCGATAAACGACCATATCCGCAACCTCAGCCAAATAATGGCCGACGTCAATTCCTCCTCGACGCAGGTGTCGAGCGGCGCCAAACAAGTCGCAAACGGCGCGCAGTCGCTTGCTCAGGGGTCGACAGAACAAGCCGCGTCAATACAGGAACTGTCGAGTTCGATTGCCGAGATAGCGGAAAAGACAAAAGTAAACGCCGAAATAGCCGGCAAAACCGCGAAGCTCACCGAAACGATCAAGGACAACGCAGAAAAGGGCAGCCATCGCATGGACGAGATGATAACTGCCGTCAAGGATATAAACGAAGCGAGCCAGTCCATCAGCAAAATCATTAAGACTATCGACAACATCGCGTTCCAGACGAACATCCTTGCGCTGAACGCCGCTGTGGAAGCCGCGCGCGCGGGGCAGCACGGCAAAGGCTTCGCCGTCGTGGCGGAGGAGGTGCGCAACCTCGCGTCCAAGAGCGCCGAGGCAGCCAAGGAAACAGGCGACATGATCCAAAACTCGATGGACAAGGCGGAGCTGGGCACGCGCATCGCGGGAGAAACTGCCGAGAGCCTGAAGGAAATTGTGACAGGGATAAACGAGTCCACCCAGTACGTCGCGGAAATCGCTATCGCGTCAGAGCAGCAGTCGATGGGCATTTCTCAGATAAACGTTGGCATCGACCAAGTCGCGCAGGTAGTGCAGCAAAACAGCGCAACCGCCGAGGAAAGCGCCGCCGCTTCGGAGGAAATGAGCGGGCAGTCCGACATGCTGCAGCAGCTTATCTCTCAATTCAAGCTCAAAAACAGCGGCTCGTCGCCGCGCAGCCTGATGTCTGAGAGCTATTCCGCGCCGGAGCAGTATCCATTGCCAAACGCGCCAAGCGAAAGCAGATTCTCTTCTTCGTACGGCAGCTCTGATTTCGGTAAGTATTGATAGAGAAATAACAAAAGCAAGACAGGAGAACGGTCCATACAGGCGGACGGTTCTCCTGTTTCATTGGTGCAAGGGCGCAAGGGGACGGTTCTCCTGCTCATGCAAGGGGACGGTTCTCTTGCTCAGCAAGACACGGGGACGGCCCTCCTGTCTTACTGCTGCAATTCGCGATCCCTCAAATACTTGCCGATTTTCATGTCATCATTTTGTATGTGGTCGGTCAGCCATGTCATGCAAGTCTCGCGGATTTCTTTTATCAGGAAATCCGTCGAACCATTCTCCAGGTATTCCTGCGTCAGCTTTTCAATCGTATTCTTGAAATCGTCGTGCAGGAGCTTATGAGCTTCATACTCGGGATAGCCGACTCTGACTTGCAGGGCTTCTTCGTTTTCAAAATGATGTTCTGCGTAATCCACAAAGAATGTCATGGTCTCCCGCAGCGTTGCCGCGTCTTTTCCCAAATCATATTGCATCAAAAGCCTGTTCGTGATTTCGCACAGGCCTTTGTGCTGCCTGTCGACGGTCGCGTCGCCCAGCTCAAATCTCGTATCCCAGACCAAAGCGTCGGGGGAGCCGGACAAAAGATATATCCGCAGTTTGTTGAAGACAGCATCAAAATCCAGCGGTTTGCTCAAATGGCTGTTCATGCCCGCGTCAAGGCACTCGAATATGTCTTCTTTGAACGCATTCGCGGTCATGGCAACAATTGGGACGGTTTTTGCCCTTGGATTGTCAAGGGCGCGAATTTGCCGCGTTGCGTCCAGCCCGTCCATTTCAGGCATTTGCATATCCATGAATATCAGTTCATATTTATTGGGAGCCGCCGCAAACATTTCCACAGCCTCGCGGCCGTTGACGGCGCAGTCTATCGTCAGGAGAGTCGGTTCAAGCAGCGCCAGCACGATCTCGCGATTGATTTCGACGTCTTCCGCAAGCAATATGCAATGCCCCTCGAACTGGCCCTCCAATTCGTATTCCTCAGTCTCGGCGTCAGGCTTGCCTTCGCCGCGTCTGGCCTGCACCGTAAAGCTAAAAACCGCTCCTTTGCCAAGTTCCGATTCGATCCATATCTTCCCGCCCATCATCTCGACGATGCTTTTCGATATTGCAAGCCCAAGCCCCGTGCCGCCGTATTTCCGGGATGTGCTGTTTTCCGCCTGCTGAAAAGATGAGAAAATGTTGGCCTGCTGTTCCGGGCTGATGCCGATGCCTGTATCGGCGACCGTGACCTGTATCGTATAGACGCCGTTCTCCTCGCCAACGCACTCCGCGCCCAGTTTCACGCTGCCGCCCACCGGCGTGAATTTAGTCGCGTTGCTTATGAGGTTCGTGATGACTTGCGACATGCGCTGATCGTCGCCGTACAGGAACTGCGGTATGTTTTCGTCCATATGCACCGTGAATTTCTGGCTCATTTCCTCCATGCGGAATTTGTTGACAGATACGATGCGTTCGATGATCTTTCCAAACTCGAAATCCGATTCGGAAAGCGCGAACTTGCCGGCTTCTATCTTTGACATGTCCAGTATGTCGTTTATGACGCCCAGCAAATGCTTGGAAGCGCCGTCTATCTTTTCGAAGCAGTCGTTCTTCCTGTCGAGGCCGCCTGCAGTTCTGCCGATCGAAGTCATGCCGATGATGGCGTTCATCGGGGTGCGGATCTCATGGCTCATATTCGAGAGGAACACTGATTTTGCCTTGCTGGCGATTTCCGCCGACCTTGTCGCTTCTTCCAGCTTTTTTATTAGCTTGTTTACTATGAATGAAATGAATATGGTAAAAATCAGCAGCGTCACAAAAACCGACCCCAATGAGACGTCGCTGAGAAACGCGCTCTCCCGCACCAAACCTCTGATGGATTCGTCTATCAAGTCTTGCGTGGCAAAATACCCGGTGGTATCAAGATCGATGAACAAAACATAGCGGACCCTGTCGCCCTCTATCACCGGATAGTATATCCGGGCGTTCTGCCTGTCCATTTCCAGCTTGATTTCTCTGTGCCCGCCAAAAAAATCGTCGATATCGGACGTCCCCCGAGGCACATTGACCCCCTTGGTATAGACAGTCTGCGCCCCTTCGCCCTGATTGCTTGTCAGCGTCATCAGTTCGAAATCAAAGAGGTTCATAGAGCGGATGCTTTCGTTATTGTCTATGAAACGCTGCAGATATACTTCTATGACGCTGGCGTCCAGCGCCGATTCCAGGATGCCGCGCCCGTCCGCTCGCGGAATGGCTGTGAATTTGAATATCTCCCCGGTTTCCGCCTTGACCTTCAAGTCTGACGGCAAGTAAACGGACTCCCCCGTTACCAGCATCCGGTAGCCTTCCCAAATGTCAAACAGCGAAATGCCTATGGATTCGGGCTCCGTGCTCAAGGTGAAAACGCCGTCCATATCCCCCAGGTACAGATCCGACATGCCGGTATCCAGCCTGATCCGCTCCAGGTCTTCCTGCGTGGTCATGCCCCCGGTAAGCCGGTCAAACTCGTAAAGGACCCTCGCGGCGTTTAGCATGCTTCTGTCGATCTCTGCTTCCACCACCAGAATATAATTGCTTATGTTATCAGCCAGGTCCTGTAGTTCCTGCCCGACATTCCTCTGGGAGTTTGCATCCAGCTCTATGTGTATCAAATCGCCGCGTTTGCCCATCTCGCTTATGCTGAACAGCATAAAGATCACAAGGATGCAGGAGACTACAACGATCATGAGGACGAAAAGCTTGATTATTCTGGTACGGACATTCATCATTAAGCCTCCTTGCATACGATTGCGCGCGCTTCTATGGGGGTATTTTTGCATAAACCAGCCGGGAGCCGATCCTTTGCCAACAAAGCAATTACAATATATTCTTCCGAAAATACTATACCACTTAATGCGAATAATAGCAACAATGCAGCAGTCGGAAGAATGTGGCATTATCCCGACTGCTGCGAATAAAATGGAAGCCGACCGGCCCAAAGCTGCTTTTGCCGCACGCTTTGGAGCTTCCATAATGAGGGGAGCCACCCGGCTTTTCAATCGTCATGTCCCGCTGCGAATTTATGCGCCACTTTGCGGAACACATCCACCAAAGCCGGGTCGAAATGGCTCCCGGCGCCGTCCTCGATAATCTTGCGCGCTTCCTCGCCGGAAAACGCTTTCTTGTATGGGCGCTCGGATATAAGCGCGTCATAGACGTCGGCGATCGCCATCAGCCGCCCTTCCAGGGGGATGTTTTTCCCTTTGAGCCCCATGGGATAGCCGCTGCCGTCCCATTTTTCATGGTGCGTCCCTGCTATCAGCAAAGCATGGTTCAAAAAGACATGCTCCTTTGTCATTGCCATGATCTGCTCTATCGCGTCCACGCCGACCGTGACATGGGTTTTCATAGTCTCGAATTCTTCCTGCGTGAGTTTGCCCGGCTTGTTCAGGATCAAGTCGGTGATGGCGATTTTGCCTACGTCGTGGAGCTGCGCGGACGGCAGGAAAAAGTCCATGTCCCAATTTGAAATCTCGTCCGCATATACCTCCTCGTCGTTCATTTCGTCGACAAGTATTTGCAGATACTTTTGCGTACGGGCTATATGCCCTCCAGTCTGCTTGTCGCGGAACTCCACAAGCTCTGCCACGGTGGCTATCACCGAGTTTTGCAGATCGAAGACTTCTGTCGTCTTTTCATAAACTTTTGCTTCCAGGTTTTCTGCGTAATCCCTCAGCGCCGCCTGGTTTTTCAGCAGTTCCTTCTTTTGCCGCACGATCAGGAGCTGGTTTGCGATGCGTTTGAGCAGCAAAGGCCCGGAAAAAGGCTTGCGCACGTAATCCGCCGCGCCCAGGTCAAATCCTTCCATCTCGCTTTCGTAATCGTCCTTCGACGTCAGAAAGATGACCGGTATATCCGCGAAATTCGGATCGGCTTTCAGTTTCTTGATTACCTCGTACCCATCTGTTTCCGGCATCTGGATATCCAGGAGTATCAGGTCGGGAATGATATTCTCGAGGATTTCGAAGAGCTTGACCGCAGACGAGGCGAGATAGACCTCGTAGAACGTCTTGAGCAAATCCTTGCCCATCGTCAAGTTTGGTTTCATGTCGTCCACCATAATGATTTTATAACGTGTGCATGCCAATATTGACGCCCCCTCCCTTTTCCAAATCAGACAGTTTTTCAACGATTTGGATGAAGTTAGTTTCCTCGGCGTTTTCCTGCAGCCACGCCGCGAGGCCTCCGTCAGCCGTGTACTTATAGCGCTCAAGCTCGCCTATGAACGCGTCTACCTTATCCATATCATACTTTTTGCACGCCTCCAAAAGGCTTGCCAACAAATCCGCGTCAGGCATGTCTTTTTTTGGCCTAACGTTCTCCGCGTCCGTTTTCCCGATCAACTTGCCAAGGCCTGATATCAGTTTTTCGACAGATTCGATAAAATCCTGATTGTTCGCGCTTATGAAATCGAAGTCGTTGGCTGCGGCTGCTCTTTCCAGGGCTTCCGCGCGATCCCCGGTATCGTTGGCGCAAATAGACCAGCTCGTCCCTTTCACGCCGTGCACGGTAGTGCCGTAATCATCCAGATTTTCATATGTCGCGTCTCTGATTATTTCAAGAAGCGGCGGGATATTGGTTACATAGGAATGCAGCGCGTTGAGATATATCCCTTTATCGCCGCCAAAGCGCTCCAAACCTTTTTCCAGGTCTATTCCGTCAATAGCCGGCTCAAAGAAATCGGGTTTGGAATCGGGGGCATAATTATTCTCGCCATCGTCGCCCGCTTCAGCTTTTTCCGCTGATCTGTCCCTGACCCATTGCCGTATGACGCTATCGAGCCGCGAAATCTCGATAGGCTTTGAGATAAAAGCCTGGAAGCCATTGTCCATAAACATCTTCTCGTTTCCTATAACGGCATTTGCCGTGAGCGCGATAATGGGAACTGTCTTTGCGTAATCGGAGCCGATTTCGCGAATGATCCGCGTAGCTTCGACGCCGTCCATCCCCGGCATCATGTGATCCATGAATATCGCATTATAGCGGAATTTCTCTTCACGAACGGAATCTATTGCCTGCTGACCGCTTGTCACGCAGTCGATCTGCATTCCATACGGCTTCATCAATCCTCTGGCAATGTCAAGGTTAGTCACTACGTCGTCCACGATCAATACGCGGGCATATGGCAGCCTGATCCGTATCAGCGAGGCATTCTGATTGCGCTTATGCTCGGAATAGCGTAAGTTTTTGAGGCTGTTTACCACCTCCGGACCGATCGTCGAATCGCTGACGAATGTCTGCGGGAACCTGACCGTGAAAACGCTGCCCTTGCCGTATTCGCTTTCGACAGAAATAGACCCGTTCATCAGCTCAACCAGCCTTTTGGCGATTGAAAGCCCCAACCCGGTTCCAATGATCTTGCGATTCGCCTGCATATCCATCTGCGAATAATCGTCAAAAATGCTGCCGATATATTCCGGGCGTATGCCTATCCCTGTGTCCTTGACAGATGCCGTCGCAAAAACCGCGTCACCTTCCCGTTCGCAGTGGATGCTTAATTCGACCGTTCCTTCTTTCGTGTATTTGAATGCATTGGACAGTATATTGTTGAGCACCTGCTTGATTCGCAATTCGTCGCCGTAGAGCCGGGACAACAGATCCTCGTTTATGTCCAGAATGAAGTCAATCGGTTTTTCGCCCTTGTGCATAATGCTCTGCGTCACTATGTCGTTTATCAGGCTTGGCATTTCGTATATAGTGGGAACAAGCTCGAATTTCCCCGCCTCGATTTTTGAAATATCCAGTATATCGTTGACTGTGCTGAGCAAAACCATGCCCGCTTTATTGATTTTCTCTATATTCATCATATGCGCATTGCAATTCTCTTGCGGGCGCCTATCCCCAAGAATCAAGTCGGACAGGCCGATAACTGCATTCAGTGGCGTCCTCATTTCATGGCTCATATTGGCCAAAAAACTGCTCTTGGCGTCATTTGCCCGCGTTGCTTCATTGCACGCTTTTTCCAATTCCATCGAAGTGTTATGCAAGTCGATCATCATTTTTTTGTATTCCCGCAAGTCGCGCACATAAGCCGCGACGGCGTGCCTTGCGACGTTATGCTCGTCGTTGTGGACAATGCGGACAAGCGTGACTTCAGTCGGGATCAGCGTGCCATCCTTTTTTTTGTGCATCCATTCAAAGACATATTTGCCTTCTTTCAAGACTTTTTTTACATTTGCGACGGCCGCGTCGGCGGAAACCTGCCCGTCAGGCTGATACTCCGGTGAAAAGTCATGAAAATCATCTATGTATTCTTGCTTGTTGCTGAGGTCGAACATCCTGGTAGTCTCTTCGTTGCACTGGAAAAGATTTGAATCACTGTCCCATAAGCTGCAGGAGTATGGCATTGCGTCTAGTATGTGCATTGTCTGTTCATTTTCGTTTTTGATTTGCGCGGCTTGCCTTTGGATCGTCAAAAATGGCTTTGCGACTACTCCGGAAGCAAAAATCGAAACAACTGCGCCCAAAACGAGAAGAAGCAAAGTTGAAAGCGTCAACCCGTTCTGCAAGTTTGTCAAAGGACTTTCCTTAAGCGGGGCTGTTACGCCGATATGCCACCTCGCTACGGAGCCTGAGACGCGCTTGTGCACGCAGAGCCGCTCCAGGCCATCGAACATATAATTGCCGGATCCGGAGTCGGCTGAAATCACTTTTCTATAGAACTGTCCCGCCGAATCAAGATCGGCGTCGGTCTCCGCCTCTGCTATCAAATTGCGCTGCTCCAAAACCAGATCGTCGCGGTAGCTGGCGATAAATGTGCCTTCCGCATTGACTATGAAGATGCTGCCTGTCTGCCACAGCCTGTATCCAGAGAGGATCTCTGAAAAAACCATCCCGGGAATAGTCGCGGCTAGTACCCTGCCCGGCCCGATCGGCACGAAAATATGGATAATGAATCTTCCGTTTTCCCCATTGTAATGCGCTGAAGACAACAGGCTTTCGCCATTGAAGGCCGGCTGCATATAGTCGCTTTCCAAAAAAAACACGTCGTGTCTGATGGGCTCGCCGAAATCAGCGACGGTTCCGGCCCGGTCATACACCGCCAAAGATATGAAATCGCCGAATTCTTCCATCTGCGCCGCCATAATTCCCGTCATCTCGGCGTCCGAAGCGGCCTCCAGCCTCGCGGCTACCACTTCGGCATTGGATTTCAGCAAACTGATTTTTGTCGAAACCAGCGTGTCGGCAATTTCAAGGGCCAGAGTCAGCTCTTGTTCCATTATTTGGGTCATGTGCGTTTGCGTGAAGGACAAACTTAAAATAAGGCTTGCCGCCGTAAAGGCGAAAACGACCGCCATGATTATCGAACCGGCCTTTATGCGCATTGACATTCTGTGCCCTCCTTTGCTGCAGTTTTTTGCGGGGCGGGGACGCTGTGGGGCGGGGACGCTGCGGGGCGGGGACGCTGCGGGGCGGGGACGCTGAAATCCAAATTATATGCTACACTATGTGGTAACACAAATGTCAATAGACATAATTGTTAAGTTACTGAGAATAAATGGAATTGTTTGGCCGGCGTCAAAGCAGTGGGCTTTGGGGTATCGTCTTTCTCGTTTTCCGGCCGCCAACGCTTCGATTTCACAGCAATTTCGCGATATTCCGCCTGATCCTCCCCACTTTGCCCACAGGAAAAAACTAGAATCGCCGGCTCAATCTCCCCTGCCTTATGCCTCGCCATATAGTGGCTATTCCCTCTTCCTTCATTTGTGCCACGCAAATGTTTGCATTGCATATACCGTTTTTTTGTTATACAATACAATAAAAAACATAAGGAAGGCGGGGTGCATATGGCGAAAAGCGGATTGTTTTCCGTCAGCGAGTTTGCGGAATTCTCGAGGACGACCAAAGAGACGCTGCGGCACTATGACAGGATAGGGCTGCTCACGCCTATTTCGCGAGGGGACAATAACTACAGGTATTACTCAAACGGGCAATTGGCTGTCATCAATGTAATTCGCACGCTTCAGGAATTGGGCATGACGCTGGACGAAATAAAAGAAATCAAGGACAAGCTTACCCCCGCGCTTATTGATGAGCTTTATGAACGCCAAATCAAACTTATTGACCAAAAAATCGAAAGTTGGGTCCGCGCCCAAAAGCTTTTGTTCACGCTGCGCAAAACTATCCATTCGGCTCTATTCGCGGACGAAGACAACATAACAATACAATTCCTGCCGGCAGAGGCAATCGTTCTTGGGGATCTGAATGATTACAGCCGGGGCAGAAGCGACTACGACGCTTTGCTGAGTTTTTACCATTCGATGCAGGAAAAGTACCCTGATTTGGATTTGAATTATTCTGTGTGGGGCGTCTTTTCTGAGGAGAGGATCAAAAACGGGGATTGGGTCTGGCCGGATCGGTACTACTTCTACAACCCGGAAGGGCGCGACAAAAAACCCGCCGCGCTCTATGCCATAGGCTATACGCGCGGCGGGTACGGTCAATGCGGCGAATTGTATGATCGCGTCATAAAGTATATTGGCGAGCACAATTTTGAAATATGCGGGGACGCGTATGAGGAATATCCGTTGAACGAAGTTTGCATTGCCGACAGCAACAACTATCTAATACGCCTGATGATCACAGTAAGGGAAAAAACTACAAAACAATGAGGATTAACCGGCCTGAAATTGTTGCGTTTCGGATGGCAGTAACTCCTGTTATGGGAGTAAAAGCGGTAAATGTCAACGTATCGGCGCTACTTTTAGGGTAAAAATAGGCAGAGCGTGGAGCCCTGCCTTTATGATTGGTATTAGTTAGAAATACTATTTCGCTTTTTATACGCGACATATTCTTTGCGTTCCTCGGCAATATCCCAAATCTCCGACATGGCGACCTTTGCTTTGACGGTTTTTCGAGTCAAATGACCACCGGACAAAATGAGTAACCCATCAGGTTTTGTGATGCGATTGATTTCTCTCAGGAAAGCGTTCGTGTCAGAAATATGGTGGAACATATCTATTGCGAAAACTATGTCAGCAGCATTGTCCCCAACGCCGGAATCGTAGCCATGCGCCAGCTTCAGGTCGCAATTGCGGAACTCGCCCGATTCCAGTTTCCTTTGCGTTTCCTCCAATGCCATTTCTACCAAATCGACAGCGATAACCTTGCCGTCTTTCCCTACTAGCCGCGCCATTTCGATTGTGTAGCGACCGGGGCCGCAGCCGTAGTCCACAACGGTCTGCCCGGGTTTTATGCCAAACGATTCCGTCCTTGTCCGCACATGGGGATATACATGGTCGGCGATTTTCATAAAGCCTTGCATGAGCCGAAATTCATTATTATTCAACTTCCTTTGTATCATCACAACAAATTGCCTCCGTTTTCTTTTTTCGCGCACCGGAAATGATGCGGTTGATTTCAGCTTCACTGAAACCTATGAATTTCATTAAGGAGTTATGGGCTTCGGGAGAGTTTTTCTCGAGCGCTTCATGTATCTGGAGAAACACTTCCTCGCCGATCCCGAGCGGGGCAAGAGAAGCCATAATAGTCTTAATGTCGATTCCCGAAAGAGGAGATTCAGCGCCTGGCGCTTGGTGCAGCAGTGCGGCGATTTTTTCCTGGCTTTCCCTTATCTCTCTGGCTTTGCTGTTGAGCATTGCAAGCGTTCTCTCCAGTATCTCCCGTTCTTCGCTGTTTTCATGATTTAGTATCTGTTCGATCTCCGCAAGCGGAACCCCGGCGTCACGATAGGTGCATATCTTTTCCAGGCGCTCCGCCGAAATGTCCGAGTAAAGGCGATAATTTGATTCGCTGCGCGCTTCCGCTGCGAGAAGCCCTATTGATTCGTAATAAAGAAGCGCAGTACGCGACAGCCCTGACTTCTCGCATAACTTCCTGATTGTGTACATTTTTCTTCCCCCGCATCATGAGTATAAACTATAAAGCAATAGACAGGTCAAGAGCAAAAAAAATTTTTAAGAATATCAAGTTTTTACTTTTGACTCTATGCCGATTTAAATTGCTACTTAAAGCCCCCCTAGAACGATTTACGAAATTACTTCCCAATGTCCCGTTTTATCTGAACCGGCACGCTTTACCTTCCCCTCGTTTTTCAGAGCGGTAAAATCACGCTTGATAGTATACCACAAACTACCCCAAAATGTCAGCGCAAATCAAGAGCAGAGATGATGTCAGCCAATTTTTTCGTTGACCGAGGTTCTCTCCAAAAAGGTACGTAATTCATCCCCCACCTGCAGAGGCCGGGGACTTCTTTCGCGAAACGTTAAAAAACTCAAGAGTGACATTTATTCGCCCTAATGTCAAGCGGATGAACCGTCCCCCTGCTTCATCTGCGCTAGCGGATGAACCGTCCCCCTGCTTCTTGACAACCGAAAAATTTTCTGTCACAATATTGAACAATTACAACAAAGGAGGGGTTCGAGTGAAAACATTGCAATCGGCAGTTTATACTTGGCAATGGCGTGTTTCTGTGTATTTCACTGAGCCACGTCCTGTTTAGTTTGTAATTTTCTATATATTTACTTGAACAGATGTAGCGTGTCAGTGAAATGCTGACACGCTATTTTTATTTTTTGGAGGTATTAGCGTGAAACTCAAGATATGCGGATTAAAAACTTTACAAGATATAGACTGCGTCAACAAAGCAGAGGTTGACTACGCCGGTTTTGTCTTCACGCCCCACCGCCAACAGATCAGCGTTGAAACGGCAAGAGCCTTGAAAACGGCGCTCGACCCTAAAATCAAATCGGTAGGCGTTTTCATCGGCGAACCATACGGTTTTATCAAAAGCATCGTAGACGAGGGGATCATAGACATGGCACAGTTTCACGGTGGCCATGAATACAAAATGTCTTGCCCGACGATAAAAGCGTTCAGGATTAGAACAGCGGCAGACATCAAACCTACAGATTGCAATTACGTGCTGTTTGACTCATACAAGAGAGGAACACGGGGATCCACCGGGGGAATGTTTAACTGGCGACTCATAGACGGGTATCACGAAAAACCGTTTTTTCTCGCGGGTGGTATCGGTATAGACAACATACGGGCGGCTATGGAGTTAAATCCATACTGCATCGACATATCGAGCGGCGTCGAGGAAAACGGTGAAAAATCATTGAAAAAAATTATGGAGGTTGCTTATGAGTGCAAGATTTGGTGAGTTCGGCGGGCAGTATGTTCCCGAAACGCTTATGAATGCGGTGATAGAGCTTGAAAAAGCCTACGAACATTATAAAAATGATAGGGATTTCAACGGCGAATTGTCCGCGCTCTTCAATAACTACGCCGGACGACCTTCCATGTTATATTTCGCCGAAAACATGACGAAGGACTTGGGTGGCGCGAAGATTTATCTCAAACGCGAAGATTTGAACCACACAGGCTCCCATAAGATCAACAACGTGCTGGGTCAGGTCCTTCTCGCAAAGAAAATGGGAAAAACCCGCCTGATAGCCGAAACCGGCGCGGGGCAGCACGGAGTGGCCACGGCTACGGCCGCCGCTCTTTTCAAAATGGAATGTGAAGTCTTCATGGGAAAGGAAGATACGGAGCGGCAGGCGTTAAACGTGTACCGCATGAAGTTGTTGGGAACGAAGGTACACAGCGTAACATCCGGCACACAAACGCTGAAGGATGCCGTGAACGAAACCATGCGTGAATGGACGCGGCGCGTACACGATACCCACTACGTTCTGGGGTCGGTTATGGGGCCGCATCCGTTTCCGACGATGGTGCGCGATTTCCAAAGCGTAATCAGCCGCGAAGCGCGGGAACAAATACTTGCGTTTGAAGGCGAGCTGCCCAAAGCGGTTATCGCCTGCGTCGGCGGCGGCAGTAACGCGATAGGCGCGTTTTACCACTTCATCGGCGACGAGGGCGTCGAATTGGTCGGCTGCGAAGCGGCGGGAATGGGTGTCGGTACCCCGCAAAACGCCGCTACGATAGCGAACGGAACTCCCGGAATCTTTCACGGCATGAAATCGCTGTTCTGTCAGGACGAATACGGGCAGATCGCTCCGGTTTATTCCATTTCCGCAGGACTCGATTACCCCGGTATCGGCCCCGAACACGCCGACCTGCATAAAAAAGGCCGTGCGAAATACATCGCGGTCACCGATAAGGAAGCAGTGGAAGCGTTTGAATACCTCGCAAGAATCGAAGGTATCATCCCCGCCGTTGAATCGGCCCACGCAGTAGCGTATGCCATGAAATCGGCGAAAGACTACGACGGTTCGATTATCATAAATATTTCGGGGCGCGGCGATAAAGACGTCGCTTGCATAGCCCGGTACAAGGGGGAAGAATTATATGAATAAACAATTTGTCAGTTTTGTAACAGCAGGTGATCCATTTCTTGAAAAGACAAGGGAATTCATCGAAGTCTTAGCTGAATATAGCGACGTCATTGAAATAGGTTTGCCGTTCTCCGACCCCATTGCCGAAGGTGAGGTTATACAAGCCGCCAATATGCGTGCCTTGCAAAGCGGGACTACCACCGATAAGGTTTTCGAGATGTTAGAAGCCGTTACCTTCGATAAGATGGTGATCCTGACTTACGTTAACCCTGTCTTCGTCTACGGTTACGACCGGTTTTTCAAACGCTGCGGGGAATGCAAGGTATACGGAGTCATCATCCCCGACCTACCATTTGAGGAACGAACCGAAGCACTGGAGTATTCCAACAGATACGGCGTAAATCTGATCACACTGATAGCTCCGACTTCAGCGGAGCGTGTGCAAATGCTGGCGAAGGACGCGACGGGATTCATTTACCTTGTTTCCTCGATGGGCGTGACCGGTACCCGCAACGAATTTAACATTAACCTAACCGATATCGTGAAGCAGATACGAGAAGTCACAAGCGTGCCGATATATATCGGTTTTGGCATATCCACACCCGAACAAGTGGCAAAAATGCGCGAAATCGCGGACGGTGTAATCGTAGGCAGCGCCTTCGTGAAAATCATTTCCCAACACGGCGGCGAAAGTGCGCCGCACATTAAAAAATTTATAAAGGAGTTAACCAACCATGTATAAAGAAGTATTATCAAAAGTGACGTCCTTTCAGGAAATGAAAGGCGAAGATATCAGCGCCCTGATCGCAGAGATCAACGCCGGCGAAGTGTCCGATGTTCAAATTGCCGGGTTTCAGGTAGCGTTACTTATGAAAGGCGCTACACAGGACGAATTAGCACATTTCGCCAAAGCGATGCGCGACAATTGCGTGCCGCTGCGGCCGAAAGTCTCAAACGAACTTATGGACACATGCGGCACAGGCGGCGGGCTTTCGACTTTCAACATCTCGACCGCCACGGCGATTGTCGCGGCGGCGGCCGGCATCCCCGTGGCGAAGCACGGCAGCCGGTCACTCGCCAGTTTGTCCGGCAGCGCGGATGTATTGGAAGCCCTCGGCGTGAAGATAGACCTGACGCCGGCACAAGCAGAGAAGATGATCGAGGAAATTGGGATCACGTTTTTATACGCCCCCTTATTCCATCCGGTCATGTGCAAGGTTCTTCCGGCTGAAGCCGACTTAGGAATCAAGACGATTTTTTATACGATCATTGGCCCATTGATAAACCCCGCGTTTGCCCCGCGGCATCTGCTCGGTGTTTATAAACCCGACTTACTCGACACGGTGACATATGTGGCGAAAGAACTCGGCTATATAAACGCCATGTTCGCGCATGGTCTTGACGGATTGGATGAAATCTCCCTGCTCGGCAAAACACGCATCAATCATTTGCGCAACGGCAAAGTCACGACGTTTGAAATAGAACCGGAAGATTTCGGACTTACGAGATGTGCATTGGCCGATATTAAATCCAGTACGCCGGACGATAATGCGGCAGTGATAAAAGGTGTGTTTGAGGGTACAATCAAAGACTCAAACAAAGACGCCATCGTACTCAACGCGGCGGGAGCTTTGGTTGTCGGCGATAAAGTTGACGATTTCAAGCAGGGCGTCGGGCTGGCGCAAAGCATAATCGAAAGCGGCGACGCCCGAAAGAAACTGAATGAATTGAGGGAGATGTCAAATGCTTTCTAAAATCATTATAGACTTTAAACCTATATCGCCTCAGTACGGCGACTTGTTCAAGGGGAGAAATCCCCTTGACGTCGCCCGTCGGCTTGAAAAAGCAGGCATATTGGGGCTGTCGGTCGTCACCGAAAACGAACACTTCGGCGGTTCGTTGGATTTGCTGCGTTCACTGGTCAAAACTGTAAGCCTTGCGGTGTTGCGCAAAGATTTTATAAAAACCGAAGACGATCTATATGAAACCCTCGATTACGGCGCAAAAGGCGTCCTGCTAATCTGTGCGACGATGGAAAATATCGGCGCACTGCATGAAAAAGCATTGTCCATCGGTCTGAAGCCTGTGGTCGAGGTTCACACGCAGGATGAAATGAAACAGGCAGAAAGCATGGGCGCGAGGATTATCGGGATCAACAACAGGGACATAACCGTTTTAGAAAAAGACAGCGGCACAATCAATTTAACTCTTGATTTGATAAAAACGGCGCCCAAAGGAGCCTACGTCATCAGTGAAAGCGGCATATCCTGCCGCGAAGACGCGCAGCGCGTATTGGATGCCGGAGCGAATGCGGTACTTATTGGTACCGCGTTTTGGCAGGGTAAATTTACTATTTAGGGAGTATGGTAGTCACTTTGAAATTATTTACGATTCGTATTTTGAATATGCTGACCGGTATTTTTTGTATGCGCTTCCAGATTATGCGTTTTGTATCGTATCACAAACCACTCATGTTTTTTCGCCGCAATACAAAATTCCACTTGCCCAATATTCATCTTTACATTTTCTGAAATGTTGGGTATAATAATAACGGTGATAGTTTTATGAGTTATATTACAGTAACGATTGAACGCGAAGCAGAGAAGATGTCGGCTCTGCTCTGTCTATATGAAAAACAGCTTGACGCGCTTCCAAAAGGCTCCCTGCGCGTCAAAGAAAGAAACGGCAAAAACTATTTTTACCTCTCATACCGTAAGGATGGCAAGGTTGTAACCGATTATGTCGGTAATGATGAAACCACTCTTAACGGCTTGAAAGAACAGCTTGAGCGCCGCCAAGACATTGAGCGTTTACGCAAAGCAATCAAGCATGAATTGCGCCTTATGAACAAGGCGATGGAGGCAGCAAGATGATAATTTATCACGGTAGCACCGTAATTGTGAAACAGCCTGCCATTCTGCAAAGGGAGCGCATGGTGGACTTTGGCACCGGATTTTACACGACTTCAAACAAAGAGCAAGCACTCATTTGGGCGCAAATAATCGCTGCCCGCAGGGAAATCTCAGATCATTATCTTTCTGTATATGAGTTTGACTTTGAAAAGGCTGAAAAGGAACTAATTATTTTACGGTTTAGTGCACCGGATGAAACGTGGCTTGATTTTGTTTGCGCTAACCGCAGAGGCCGGGAAATAGCAAAACCTTATGATATGGCTTTCGGGCCTGTCGCAAACGATAGGGTTTACACAGTGGTTCAGCTCTACGAGAACGGCGTTTATGATAAAGATGAAGCAATAAAGCGGCTTAAAGTTGACGCATTATATAGTCAAATCCTTTTCCATACCGAGAAATCATTGGAATATTGCCGATTCACGGGGCATGAGGATTTTGGGGGGGCGAAGTAATGGAGAAGAACAAATTTGAAATAGTATTGCAAACAATATCAACCGGGTTGGTTGGCAAGATCATTTCTGATTCAGGATTGAACGAGGATGTTGCGATGGAAAAACTCTATTCATCTGAACTCTATTCCGCTCTTGAAAGAGAAGAAACAAAAGTATGGCATTACAGCGTTCCATTGTTGTATGAGCTATATAAACAGGAAATGACCACCGGCAGGCTTACACTTCCCGAATTTTAATATAGGAGGTCTTAGTAATGAGCAACACAGCGCATTTCAAGGTTTTTTGCCTTGAACGATATAAAAGTGAGCACAACATGAAAGGAAAAGATGCCATCCGTCTATTTAAGGAATACGGCGTATTGGATTATCTCGGTTCCTTTTATGATGTTCTTCATTCGTTTGGTGATAAGTATCTCGTTGAGGATATAGACCTTTTTATTGAAGCCCGCCAGTCTGTTCAATGAGTTACTATAAACTTTGGCAAAATATAGTTTTGAGTTTTCATCTCAAAAACTCTTGGATTACTATCCACCCTATCTTTTTCAGTTCATCATATCAAATTAACCGGCATTATCCATACATTATCAGCAAACGGTAAAAGTCCTTTCGCAAGGCAGATTACCGCTCCCTCTCCAATTTTTTTTGCCGGAATATTATTGATGCATTTGAATGCGTTTATTATTGACTTTTTAGGATCGCTCGTTACCTTAATCTCTATCGGATGAAGAATGTCGCCGTCTTCGATCAATAAGTCAATCTCGTGGGTGTTCCTGTCCCGATAATAATACAGAGGGGGTTTGACGATTCCGTCGTTATAATAACTCTTCAGCACTTCGGCAAATACAAAACTCTCGAATATATGCCCCCACATAGCGCCGTTTAAAAGCTGCTCCGGCGTGTTCCATCCAAGCAGCCAGCAGACAAGTCCCGTATCGAGAAAATACAGCTTGGGCGTTTTTATAAGCCGTTTTTTGAAATTATTATAGTAAGGCTCTAAAAAATAAACAAGGCCGCTGGATTCAAGCACAGACAGCCATGCTTTTACGGTTTTTACATCTTTGCCACAAATTTCGGCTATCGTAGTGTAGTTAAGCATCTGACCCGTAAGCGAGGCGACGGACTTAATAAATTTAATAAAAGCAGATTCGTCCTGTATGTTTAGGACATCTTTTATATCTTTTTCAATATATGCTTGGAAATATGAACTATAATAATCAGACCAATCTTTAAGATCACTTTGGGTTTCATATAACTCAGGGAAAAAGCCCTTGTGTATCCGTTCGGTAATATCCGAGTAATTAAATCCCGGATGGCTGTTGGCTATTTCTTGACATACCAATATTTGCCACTTCTATCAGCGCAAAACTCTTTCCCAAGTATCTCTTCTCTACCATATCTTCGCACCAACTCCGCTTTTGCTATTAGTATAGCATCTTCTGAAGATATCACTTCACGTCTATTAAATGGCCTAATAATTATAAGCATTTGAGTTATAACTATAACAGAAAGTGCTGCTACTGTTAAAATAAATATTTTCTTCTTTATCATAGCACTCGCACTCCTTAATTGAAACTATATCCATGCCACCAGTATACAGTCCTATCGTTACGAGGGGTATACCTATAGTTATATGGTCTGTTAGGGTAGAAATCCGATTCCGTTACCCTGACTTGATTGTGGCTTACAAGGTAAACTGGCACTTGATTGTCACTCGATATCGAAAGGTCACCCTGAGAAAACTTGTTTGTGTTGCTCCACCATACGGTTGGATGTGTGTGTATTCCAGCTACTAACTCAAATCTAGGGTCAATATCAGCAGGAGTAGGAATCCCTCTGGGTGAAGCGCCCTGTAGCCGGGTCGTAATGCCTTGCCCTCAGGTAGTAGGTTTTTGTCTCGTCATCCCAGTATTCGCCGGAGTATAAGTATTTGAGCAGTGGTTTTCTTTTTTTACGAAAACCACTGGCATTGCCGTTCTATTTTATTTGATTGTTAGCTTATCGCGCCAACATAAAGGTAGTAAACTGTAATATTGGGTACTTTGCGTCCATTGACTGCCTTCGATTCGCCAATGGTGTTTTTCATAATCATCTCGCATTGTTGGATGGTTGCCGTAATGTGAATCTGTATAAACACTTAAGCACATATGTATAGATAAAGACTTCCATTTTTTTCTTGTATAAGCATATAGTACGTTTCACCTGTTGTAAACGACTCTCCGTATACGTCTGCTGCTACAAAGCGCTCTACATAATCGTCCATGTCAATTGACTTGTACCCGTGCATACGCTTGATATTACTTATGGTAGAAAAATCAGCGCTTGATGTATATAGTAAAATGTTTTGCTTAAGTTGGTTATATTCTTCCATTGTTAATTTGAGTTTTGCATACATGCGAATCCATCGTCCACGATAATCAATAATTTTCGCGTCATTTAAAGATATCCTTTGTAATACATCAGGGTCTAATATTCGACTTAACTCGTGTGTAATCCTACTTTCACGAAAGAGAAAAAATGGGGCAAAAAAAGCGAAAACTATCAGTAATGCAGGCAGGATTGCTAATAATACTAGTTTTTTATTTCTTAACATAAAAATATTTCTATTCCTTTCAAACGAAATGCTTTACAATCACGAACGCTTCAACTTACAAAATCGTATATGCGGCCAATGAGAGTCGCTGCATGAATAGGACCTTTTGTATTAGGGATTATTCGGGTGACGATTACAGGTTCACGCAGATTGTTTCTTCCAATTGTATATGCAACAAAGCCAGCTGGGTTCCGTGTTGAATCAGATGGTCTGTTTCCCTTGAAGTATTCAGAGTTTACAATTGTATGGTATGGCATAGGGGCATCCGTTGTACTGTCCACCGTATCGCAAAAGGCGGCGACTAGCTTGAAATCCCGGTGCGTATCGCCGGTGAGATAGATCATGTCCAACACCCTCGCCTATATTTCAGAATACCCTCATTGTGTCATATTGCCTGTCTCCCGGCAAAGGTGCGATCATCTCGGCTCGTTCCGTTCCGCCCGGATATGCTGAAGCCGCCACAGCGCCATCGGATGGTTTTCTATTCGGCTGATAATATCATCGTCCTCAAAGAGTAGCTGCGGTTCGTACCGACCTGCGGTAAAGTGTTTAAAAAACGCTGTTTCTTTTTCGGTCAGCGTCATATACTCGCGCAGGAAAGCGGAAACCCTGTCGCGCGCCGCCTGCAAGTCAAACCGTTCCGCGTTGCGTATCATCGGGAATAAGTCTGTTTTTACCTTGTGCGGCGTTATTTTTTCTATCGGTTCTACGCTGAAGCCGCTTGCAGCTATGTCACCGGCGACCGCCATATAAAACACCGCGCATTTGCGGAGCATGGTTAGGTCGGGTTCATCAAACAGATTGAAATAAACCATGTTATTCAGGTCATACAGGTCACGCGCCGCGCCACGGCTGGTTAAGGCCACTATTTTACTGGCGAATATCTCGACCGGTGAAAGTGTCCGAACCGGGAAATCAGGGAATGTCCCGCCTGTCTGCGCTGTGACTTCAACAGCCGGGAGCGCGTGACAGCGCAGGATATAGTTGATCTCAACCTTTATGTTGTCAGGATTCCCCGCCGCGTTGGTGTACGAATAAACAGAGGGATCAAGCGCGTGGGTATGTTTGGACTTGTCTTTCAGCACATAGCCCTCGTTGACTGCGTACCGCACCAACAGTTCATTGATCCGCTCACGCTTGGCCGCCGTTTGCTCTTTCGTCAGGTTCTCCGCAAAGTCCAGATCAATATCGACAGAAAGCCGTGGAAGATTAAACACAGTCAGATTGATGGCTGTGCCACCTTTCAGCGTAAGCACCGGGCTTAACTCCGGCTCCGCGTTGATATACTGCAAAAATTCGGTCAGCCGGGTCATTTTTTCAAAGGCGTCACGCACAAACCCCAAATCCCGCGCTTTTCTACCCAGCGCCAGCTTATCATAAGTCGGCATTGTAACTCACCCCTTTATTTGTCAATTTCATTAAATCAGAGGGAACCATCAGCCGCCACTCACCGTTGTAGCTGCCCTCGGCGTTCCCGGTCAGGTAGCGTGTGCTTTTTCCGATATGGCCAGCGCAAACGTCGAAAAAAGCGTCGCTTAGATTTAGAGCGCGCTGGAAATGCCGCAGGATATATCCGGCTTTTTGGTACAGGACTTGCTTGCTGTATGCTTTGAGGTATGACAGCA
>Ga0082212_10000448_pt1 | contig 59850 bp, 57 predicted proteins | sample TergutNt197P3_FD_71548 | JGI IMG/M metagenome (GOLD analysis project Ga0082212, IMG submission 71548) | Neocapritermes taracua P3 segment gut microbial communities from Petit-Saut dam, French Guiana - Nt197 P3 | ecosystem: Host-associated > Arthropoda: Insects > Digestive system > Gut ... | reverse complement strand
GGGCTGTATTTTGGCGGGGGGGATTCGTGATCCAAAGTTCGAATCCCCATCTTTCTGGTTTTACTAACCATTCACGGAGCCGACCCTTCGTCATCATCCACAAGTAATACAACTATCGGGTCTACGCCGTGTTACTTCCTCCCATCAACCCGCTCGATGTCTCGCGGGCCATTATTTGGCGGGGGGGATTCGTGATCCAAAGTTCGAATCCCCCAAACTTTTTCTACGTGGAGTTTTACGAAGTAAAACTCCCTGGTTAAAAATCCTCTGGATTTTTAACCGACGGAGCAGGGGGGATTCGAACCCCCGGAACCTTGCGGCTCAACGGTTTTCAAGACCGCCTCCTTCAACCACTCGGACACCGCTCCTGCTTGGAGATAAAGGGTCGCAAAAACCCTTCGAATCCCTCTTTCTCCTTCATTGCGGGCAAATAAAATCTCTACATATAGAAATTTTTTGGCCCTACGCCGTGTAACTTATTCCCAAAAACATGCTCAACGTTTCGCATGCTGTTTTTAGGCGTCGGAGAGAGAGGGATTCGAACCCTCGGAACCCGCAAGGGTTCAACGGTTTTCGAGACCGCCCGATTCAACCGCTCTCGCATCTCTCCAGGATCAGCGGCTGTTCTGCCGCTTATTACCATCCAAATTTTTGACTCAAAACCTTTTGAACCAGGATTTTGAAAGGGTAAGTTCTACTATATACATTATCCCATAAGCAGATCAATCACATACATCTCCAGTTTTTCAAGATTACGTGATTTGACACATTCTTCCTGGAATTTGTAATCGAATTTTTTAACCTTTTCCAGCAAGCGTTCAAATATTTTCTTGCTGTTGATAATATGCCGGTAACAATCGTCGGCCGGTTGGGAACGCATTGCCTTTACATCGAGGCCGACACATTCGCCTGCTTCGCCGAAATTATTCTCGAAGAGAACTTTTACCTGGTTAAAAGCCCCGCGTAGGTTTTCTACACCAAAAGTTTTGTCCTGATCATAACGTATACCGCTCTGGTCGTTAAGGTGGACACCCCAGAGTTTTCCCCAGGCAAGTACAAAAGCCATATCGGCGGCTGGATCAAGCCCCGACAGAATTGAATGGGCTGTTTCAATGCAAAGGCCGACACGGGAAGGGTCACAGGTCTGGGCGGCAATAGCCAAACCATGCCCTGCCGTACCGCAGAAACTCTTGTCAATCGGCTCATTTGGTTTTGGTTCAATCAGTATCCTGACATCCGGATCGTACTGTAAAATTGTATTCATCGCATCGCGAAGCTGCCGTATCTTTTCGACAGGGTTCTTGCTTTCCGCACACAATGTACCTTCCCGGGCAAGCCAAAGCTGGAGTTTATTGGTACCAAGCGCTTTTGCAATATCTACCGAACGCAGGGACCGCCAAATCGCAAAATCGTAATCCTCTTTATTGCTTGCCGTATAGGCGCCGTCATTTGTATGCGAATCAAACCACAGCCTGGGGGCAACGAATTCTGCAAAAAGACCGTTCTTATCCAGCAGTGCCTTAACATCTTTTGCATAGTCAACAATCGCCTTTTCGTTCATGTTGTTCATATCTGGAACGGCATCGTCATCATGGAACTGTACCCCGTCCATACCTATCTCGGCATATTTTTTAATTTTTTCTTCCAGCGAAATTTCCGGCCTGATTCCGGGGCCGAAGGTTTCGTGTCCCTCATGTACATTCCATGGTCCTACGGTAAATCTGAACTTTGCCATTGTTTCCCTCCGTGTTTTATACTTCAAATTCCCCGATCGGGGCCCAACCTGCTTCAATGAATGTTGAAAGTGTCCGCTGGGTAGTGCCAAAGGTTATAAACTCCGATGGCTTCAAGCCGTCGCTCTCATATGCGCGCACAAATTCGGGTATCGTCATAAGGCGATCGATCACATCTTTGGAAACCGGTTCTGTATAATGTTCAACATGCTCCGTTTCCTTTTCGATCATCGCCTGGATGTTTGCCGCAATGGACATGGTCATATCCACCCCGGCCAGTGCGACTGCATGATAAGCGCCGCGCATACCTGCCGGCATAAGGCAGGATTCATACCCGCGCTCTTTGCAGATTGCCTGGGCGCGCTTGATACATGCCGTACCTGCCTGTATGATGTCGCTCTCCTTAACACTGGAACGCATATCGTGCGCAACGTCGCGCAAATAGTCGTCTATCCGCCCTACCATGATTACCGAAAACGCCGCGCCCGGCTTTATGCCGGCTTTCCTTGCTCGCTCCCTGCCAAGCTGCTGCCGCCTTGCAATTTCGACGGCCTGCGGGGTTGTAAAGCTCACCGTGCCGACAGTCGTAAGGCCAATCGCCGCAGCTTCCTCCATTACCTCAATGCCGGCGGCTGTAGCGGGCAGTTTAAGGGCGATGTTCGGCGCCCACGAAGTAAGCCGCTTACCCTGCTCGAACATCTTATCGGCGTCGCCCTGTAAATTCGGGTTAACCTGGGCGCAGACATACCCCTGGGCGCCGTTTGTTGACTTAAACACAGGTTCAAACTTTTTTGCGATCTCCACTGTAACAGAGCGGATAATCTCTTCGATTTTTTCATCGCCCTTAAGCCCTTTGGCGCCCTGCAGGTATGGCCGCCAAAAATCGGGGGCGGCAAACAGCGAGCGCCGTACAAGCGGGGGGTTTGTCGTAACGCCGGTAGCGCCGTTTTCAATCGCCTCATCCATACCGGAAAGCACAGCCGAGTCGTTCCACCAGAACGAAGCAGTGCCGCTTAGCCATTTAAGATATGCATTCGTTACCATAATATTTTTCTCCTCTTCAGCAATGTCATTTGTTATTAAACACGCTCGACCATTCCGCCCCAGGTACTGACATCGCGTTTTTTCGATTCTTCGTCGAACCAATGTTTTGTAACCGTCTTGCATCGGGTATAAAAGCGCACGCCGTCAATGCCAAGGACATGCTGATCGCCAAAGAAACTGTCCTTGTTGCCGGAAAACGGGAAATATGCGCTTGGCACCGGTATCCCGACATTGACCCCCACCATGCCGCCGTCGGTAAGAAGCTCAAACTGGCGGGCATAGTAGCCCGACTGCGTAAAGATCACAGAGCCGTTGGCATAAGGGCTTGCGTTCATTATTTTTAAACCTTCATCAAAATTCTTTACACGCTTGATTACAGTAACCGGCCCGAAAATCTCACGATCCCCGATTTCCATCCCAGGTTTAACATGATCAAAAATTGTAGGCCCCACAAAAAAACCGTTCTCGAACCCCTTAACAACACAATTACGCCCGTCAAGCACGAGCGCCGCGCCCTCATCGACACCCTTTTGGATCCAGTCGCACACAAACTTTTTGTGTTCAGCCGTTACAAGGGGGCCCAGCTTTGTTGCCGGATCGTATGCACAGCCGATTTTCATGGCCTGTGCCTTTTCTTTTAATTTGGCGACAAATGCATCTGCAATGCTTTCCTCTACCACGATTGCCGGAAGCGCCATACAGCGCATACCCGCGCAGCCGTACGTCGAGTTGATAACAGCGTTCACTGTCGATTCAAGGTCGCAGTCTTCCAGAACAAGCGCATGATTTTTCGCTTCTGTCTGGGCCTGCACGCGCTTGCCATGCGCTGCAGCAACGGAGTAGATGTGCTTGCCAATATCGGTTGATCCGACAAAAGTTACTGCCCTAATCCGCGGGTCGGTAAGGAAGAGTTCGGATTCCTTGCGGGAACAGGTCAAAAGGTTGACAACCCCTTTGGGAAAGCCTGCCTGGCAGAACAGTTCCATAATCCGCATGGAAGTAAGCGGCGTGTAGCTTGCCGCTTTAAGCACAACGGTATTCCCTGTCGCAATGGCGAGCGGCACCATCCATCCCCACGGTATCATCGCAGGGAAGTTAAACGGGACGATGCCCGCCACAACACCCAATGGCACGCGGTAGGACGCCGTGTCGAACCCCGTAGTCACCTGGAGGCTTGCAGACCCCTGAATGATCAGCGGGAGCGAACAGGCAAGTTCGGTAGGCTCAATCGCCTTGAGCACGTCGCCGCGCGCCTCGTCTAGCGTTTTGCCCAGTTCTTTGGCGCACAGCGTTGTTAATTCATCGGTGTGCTTTATAAGAAGGTCGCGCCACTTGAACATAAGCTGCGCCCGCGCCGAAAGCGACTGCCGGCTCCAGCCCGTAAAAGCCGCGTCTGCCGCGGCGATTGCTTCTTCCACCTCCGCTTCCACGCAGCAGGGCACTTCGGCGATCACATCGCCTGTACTTGAATCCGTTACCGGCATCCATTTACCAGTCTTGCTTTCTTTCCATTCGTTATTTACGCAGTATTTCTTTTTTTCTGCACTCATAATTTTTTCCTTTTTCTGTTATAGTGTTTCGAGTATCTTGTCGATCTCGTCGAATACAATCTGCGGCGTTTTGGCGCGTATCATGTAATACGGGCGGCCTGCTGCGAATTTGGTACAGAAACGGCCGCGTGCCTGGCGGCGTTCGTCGGTGTCTACAATGGGCATAACAAGTCCGCTCTTGCCGCAGAGCAGCTGGTTTAAGCCGAAGAAGTTCATAAGTGAATGGTAAGACTGATAAGCCGCTTCGAACTGGATCATCCCGGTAACCTGCGTATCAAAGTGGCCGTCGATACCCGGCATTACTGCAAGATCAATATGCGCAGGATCGTACGTCATTTTCATTTCCGGTTGTTTGTCCCAAAACTTCAGCACCCCCTGATCCTGGTCGGGCAGGTCGCTACGCTCGGTGCCTTTGGCGCGCTTGCGTATGTAGAGGTTTTTTGAACCGTAAAGGGCAAGGCCGGTATCGTCGGTGACGGTAGTCTCGGTAGAAAAGATCAGCGCCCCGCGGCGGCAGCCTTCCAGCTGGCTCATGGATTTACCGTGGTTGTTTTCGCCGCCGACAAGCAGTATCAATTTACCCTTGTACAGCACCGACGAAGAATGGAAGGGGTGCAGGCCGCAGCTGTCCATTTCGTTGGCCAGCATGGTAACCATTATTTTATTCAGCTCGCCTTCTTCCCAAAAACTTTTAAGGATGAGCTGTTTGTTTACATACTCAATGGATTTTTCTTTCTCGTCATAATGCCAGATTATGTCCGGTTTATCCTTTGTAATTGTTTTATCGATCTTAACCGTACCCAGGCGGTAGTTAAGGAACGTGTCGTCTTCAACAAGCTTATCACGTTCCGGCCCGCCAACCACGTCAAAACGGATGATCGCTTTATCGCTGGAGATCTGCTCCGAATAAACTTTCATTTTTTTCCCTCCATAATCATTCTGTTAAATTTCAAACTCCTCAATCGGGCTCCAGCCTGCTTCGATAAATTGCGAAAGCGTGCGTTGTACGGCGCCGTATCTGATAAATTCTTCGCTCTTCATCCCGTCCGGTTCATAAGCGCGTACAAATTCGGGGATCTTCAAGAGGTTATCTATAACGCTCTTTGCTACACTCTCGTTAATATGCTCGGAAAACTCTGTTTCTTTACTCAGCATATCCTGGATATTTACAGCAAGCGACATAACGATATCGGCGCCTGCAAGCGAGGTAACATGATAGGCCCCGCGCAGGCCGGCAGGTATGGGTTTTGACTCATAACCCAGCTCCTTGCACAAACCATACGCACGTTTAATACAGGCTGTCCCCGCCTGTATAATATCGCTCTCCGCTATATTTGCCTTGCAGTCTTTTGCGACATCGCGGAGGTAATCGTCCACCCGCCCGCACATTATCGCAGAGAACACTGCGCCCGGCTTTATGCCGCTTTTTTTCGCACGTTCAAGCCCGCGCTGCTGCCTCTTGCCGACTTCGAGCACCTGCGGTACAGAAAAACTCACCGTCCCAACCGTAGTTATCCCCAGCGCCGTTAGTTCTTCTATAGCTTCAATACCGGCAGCTGTCATTGGCACCTTAACCGCGACATTCGGCGCCCAGAGCGCAAGCCGTTTACCCATGCTGAACATCGCTTCTGCATCGCCCTGAAGGTTAGGGTCTACCTGTGCGCAGACAAAACCCTGCGTCCCTTTTGACGCTTCAAAAACCGGCAAAAATTTCTTTGCTATCTCCGCTGTCACGAGGCGGATTATCTCTTCGATCTTTTCCGCCCCTTTTAACCCCTTTGCGCCCTGTAAAAAAGGCCGCCAAAAATCCGGATCCGCATAAAGCGATTTTTTAACAAGCAGCGGGTTGGTCGTTACACCGGTAGCGCCGTTTTCTATTGCCTGATCTATGTTGGAAAACACCGCATTATCATGCCACCAATATGATGCTGTCTGGCTAAGCCATTTAAGATATTGATTTGTTACCATAGAATTTCCCCTTTATTTATAAAATTTCCAGTTCATTGTAATATCCGCCCAACAAGCGGTATTATTCCGGCAGGCTCCAGTTAAAAAATTTAAGGTACGGGGCGCTGGCGCGTTTGCGGAATTCATCGATGTTAACGCCCGACCAGTCAAGGACCCCCTTGCCGGTTTTGTAGCCCAGGTCCCCGCGTTCAATTGCCTGGCTTACCAGCTTATGGGGCTCTTTGGTGTCGCAAAGGCCAGGGTAAACAGTATTTTCTATACTGATCACCATATCAAGGCCGGCATAATCAAAATGCTCGAAAATTCCAATAGCTGTATAGCGGGGAATAAAACTTGTCTGGAGCGCACGGTCTATGTCCCTGGGAGAAGCAATACCCTGCTCAACCATGTAGGCAGCTTCGCGGTACAGTGCATGCTGCAGGCGGTTGGCGACAAAACCGGGTACGCTCTTGTACATAACAACAGGAGCGCGGCCGCAGGATTCAAGCACATCGCAGATAAATTTTAAAGCCTCGTCCGAAGTATGTGCGCCCTTAACGACTTCTACGCAGGGCACCAAATGCGGCGGGTTCCACGGATGCGCAGCGGCAAAGAGTGCCTTAAACTCCGGTTTGGAAAACCCGCCGCACAGCAGGTTCGTATCCATGGCAGAAGATGTCGAGGCGATGCCGCGTGCCTTTTTACACCACTTCTCCAACTCCGCATAAACCGCGTACTTGACATCTTTATCTTCAAACACGCACTCGTATACAAAATCTGCATCGGCAATACCGGCATAATCCTGCGTAACAAGGAGCAGCTTTTCGCAAGCATCAGCCTGAGCGCGAGTAACCAGGTTATTGCCGATTAGATCGTTAAAGTTCGTGCGGTACCGTGCGAGGCCCCCTTCCGCTTCCTTGTCATTAATAGCGTACATTACAACGTTATACCCGTTGCCGGTAAACAATGATGCAAGGCTCGCGCCGATCATCCCCGTGCCAATAACGGCGATCTTGTTTACATTTTCAAGTTTCACTCTTTACCCCCGCTTTGTATCGTTATGCATTATTGGTTGTTTATAAGGTAATCATAAACCATCCGGACGTTACAGGTTTGGATATAGTCCATTGCATCATCCTGCCCAATGTCCACCGGGCAGCGGTCGGCAAAACTGATGCGCTTGACACATTCCTCCTTATCCCAGCCCTTTGCAATACCGTTTGCAACGGCACCCAGCCAGTCGTGCAGGAACGCCGTCTGGTACTTAAGTTCCTTGCGCCCAATAACAGGCCCGTGCCCGGGAACAATAAAATCAACTTCAAGAGTGGAAAGAAAGTTAAGGGTTTTGAACAATGCATTAAAATCGACGGTATGCAGCCAAATCTGGCATTCGGAAAATACCGTGTCGCCGACAAACACAACGCGCTCCTTTGGGATAAAGACACTGCTGTTCGCGTCGGAATGGCCTGGGGTATAGTAGCATTGGAACTCATGATCGCCCAGTTTAAAAAACAGCTTGTCGGAAAATGTTACCGTCGGGGTATTTAGGATATAGTCCTTCTCGGCGGGCATTAACGGAAGCGCTTCAGGGTCCTGCCGTTTAATAACATCGACGCTGTAGTCGTAGGTTGTCTGGTTAAAGGACGGCGGTATTTTCCAGAATGATTTTACAAGGTTTTCGTGGGCTATTACCGGGCATTCACCGGCAAACCAGTGGTTGCCGAAAATATGATCGATATGGGACTCCGTGTTGATCAGCGCCTTGATTGGCCCGCGCTCCAGGGCAAACTTGCGCATCTCCAGCAGCTTGGTGATCCACTGTGCCGTATCGATAAACACCGATCCTTCTTTGGTAAACACAATGCCGGGATTACAGCCGCGTATTTTTGTTTCTGCATAGACGTTTTTGGTTATTTGTTCCATTTACTCACCCCTTAAATTCAAAGTTCCGGTAAACATTACCCATTGTATTTTTTTTCATTGTGCATATTTTCTTCAATATGCTTGCGCATCGCTGCCTGCGCCGTAACAGAGTCATGTGCAGCCAAAGCGTCGATCAGTGCCTGGTGCCGCTCCGTAATCTGGAGTGCCGTCTTGTTTTTAACCCTTGCGCCCTTTATGTGGGACCAGCTTGCAAAACGCAGTGTTTTGGAAAGCTTCGCTATAAGATCATGCCCGGAAATCCTGATTATTTCGTCATGGAACTCATTGTTCAGTCGGATGCGGTTTGCATCATCACCAGCTTTGGCATTCGCAAGCATTTCTGCAAGGATTGCTTTAAGCCTGGCGATATCACCCTCGGTGCATTTTTCGGCGGCAATTCCGGCAGCCAAAGATTCCAGCGCCGCACGTACTGTTGATGACTCATATATATCTTTATCGGAGACAGCGCGTACCGTCGTCCCCTTGTAGGGCTCCCGAATTACCAGGCCCATTTCTTCCAGGCTCTTAAGGGCTTCCCTTACAGGCGATTGGCTTACATTAAAACGTTTGGACAAGGCGCTTTCGCCAAGTTTATCGCCGGGCATATATATACCAGACATTATTTCATCAATTAAACGTTCCCTAATCTGTTCGCTGAGTACCATTTTGGTGATTTCCATTGAATCCGATTCTCCCATTGTTTGCTTTGGTACCAGCAATTACGGGCGGCAAAACGCCGTTTCACCGCCCGTTTAAACCTCTGTTAACTGAGAATCTCGACAATGCCGCTGCTGCCATCGACCTTGATACGGTCTCCGGTTTTAATAAGCTTGGTAGCTTTTGCAGTGCCTACGACACAAGGTATGCCGAACTCACGGGAAACTACCGCCGGGTGCGCCAGGGCGCCGCCTGTATCGGTGACAAGCCCTGATATCTTGGAGAAGCTTAGAATCCATGCAGGGTTTGTCATTTTGCAGATCATGATTTCGCCTTTCTTAAGCTGGTCGAATTCTTTGGGTGTTGCTACAACACGGGCTACACCTTCGACCACACCGGCGGAACCGGGTATGCCCTTGATCTGGTTTTTGGCGCCCGCTGCTTTTCCTTCTTTTTCCTTCATCTCTTCATCGAAGATCTGCGGATAGCCCCAAAGCCCCTTGTAGATTTCCTCGTACAGCTGCCAGTGATCGACTGTCCCGTACCAATACCGCGGGTGCCGCTTGGCAGCGGCAGCCATGTCGGCGCGGCGCTGTTTTACCTTGTCTTTTACCGGGTAGTCCGATACGCCAAGGCAGCGGATCTCTTCGTACTCTAGCATAAAGATGTCTTCCGCATCGTCGAGCTTTCCTGCTTTTACCAGCGCTTCGCCGATTGATCGGAACATAATCCGCATATGCGAATAGATCGACTGGTCGATGTAGAAATGGTGGTTCGGCGTCAGCGGCATCATCTTAAGGCACAGATTAAGTTTTTCATTGAAATTTTTAAGCTGGGCCGGGTCTTTGATCTTCCCGCGGGCGCGTTCAATTGCTTCGTTCTGTGATTTTATACAGCCGTCGTAATGGGTATTAAAGTTATAGTCGGTCTGAATATAGCCCTTTACCGCTTCGTAGATTGGCGTTGGATCCTCGAACCATGTTTTGTGGATATACTCGTGGGAATAAATTGCCTTAAAGCCGTATTCCTTGCGGTACGCTTCGAACATCTTGAACAGCTCCTCGCCGCCGGAAACGCCCTTTATCCCTTTCATAATCGCCGCACATTCGTTGTTCAGGAAGAAGTCCTTTGCTGCCGCATTCTTTACGATCGCCTCTTTGATCTTCCACAGTTCGCGCAGGGAGTCCCAGTTGCGGTCCTGGCTGGAGATGGTAATCTTGCTAAGGTCGTCGTCTTCGGCGCCAATGGCGTCTTTATAAGCCCCCTGGAATGCCTGCGATGCACCAACCTGGGCAAGGTTCATTATCCAGTGGATGCGGAACGCGCGTTCCTGTAAATCAAGGCAGTCTTCCATGTGGATAAGCATCTCGGGAATTGACTTATTTGCCCAGTCAAAACCTGTCATATATTCGCCCCACTTTAAGAGGTCGGGGATATATTCCTTGTTCCACCTGTCAAGAAACTGATCAGCATAGATGGGCATTACTGTGGAAAAATACGCAAACAGGCCGCCGATTTTATCTTCGTCTGTATTGGGCGGCACTACGGCGGTGTAAACATACCCGCCTATTTTCTTGGCAATCCATGCCCTGCCTATGGGTGCGCCGAACCTCCTGTACAGGTACTCGCATGTTGGTCCCCACCATCCGCCAATATCAAAATACAGCGGTGAAATCGGGTTCGGACAATGCAGATCGTCGTAGAACCACATCAGGTCTTTCTCGACGTCGTCCTTCCATTCCACCGGAAGTTCGGCATCGCCGAAGAAAGTAGCATAGATTTTTCTTTCTTTGCTCATAATTTACCTCCATTCACTTTTTCCGGCCGCACTGCGGCAATTATCGGTTATACATTATCGATAATGTATAATAAGGAATTTTACCCCTGAATTTGGCATTTGTCAAATAAAATTTGAAAAAAGAATGTGCTCGCTTTTAACGGGAATTGAAGTAAAGCGGCGGCCGCACGCGGCACTTATGGCGCTGCAGATAGCCGGCGGCGTCGGGGCAATCCCCGGCTCCCCTATCCCCTTGGCACCATACGGCCCTTCCGGGTGCGGCTGTTCAACCAGCGCCACCTCTGTCTCAAAGTCCGCATCCATCGAAGTGGGGACCTTGTAGTCAACCATATTCCCGTTCATAAGTTCGCCATCACGGTAGATCATCTCTTCCATCAGGGCATTGCCCGTGCCCATAAGCACCGCGCCCTCTATCTGCTGGCGGCAGGCAGATGGGTTTATCGCCTTGCCGACATCGTGGGCCGCGCCTATTTTTATTACCCTTGTACGGCCTGTCCCCGGGTCAACTTCCACTTCGGCTGCCTGCGCGCCCATCATCCACATAATCGTTGGGCGCCTGGACTGATGGGTTTGGGGATCCGGCGTATCGAACACATCTTTTGAGCCAAAGCTGCCAACCGCGATAACCGGCGGCTCTTCCTTTAAAATGCCGCTCCTGCCCACGTCGTCGATGTGGAGCGAAAGCGAAGGGTCTTTTACAGAACTGAACACACCGTCCTTAAACTGGATGCCGGAAACATCGGTTTTCCATTTTTTCGCGACAAGGTTTTTAAGCTGTTCAATAATGAGGTTCGCCGCCTCTAAAACAGCATTGCCGCTGTGGAATGTGGAACGGCTTGATGTAGTGGTTTTATCATATGGGGTAAACGCGGTGTCAACCGGCGACATAACAATGTGTTCGGCATTCATGCCCAAAACCGATGCGGCAATCTGCGGCAGCACTGTCTCTACCCCCTGCCCCATTTCCCGCGCACCGGAAAGTATGGTAACCGAGCCGTTCTCGTTCATACGGAGCATACAGGAAGTTGTAGAAGGCGTGCCGGTAACTTTTATGTAACACGCTATGCCCTTGCCCCGCAGTTTGCCCTCCGCCGTCGTCCAGCGGAGCGGCTTGCTTTGCCAGTCAATGGCTTTGGCAGCCTTTTCCAGACATTCTGCAGCTCCGGCACTCTGCATTATTTCGCCGGTAACACTTTCCATGCCGTCGCGCAAAACATTTTTTAGCCTGATCTCCAGCGGGTCCATGCCGAGTTTTTCTGCAAGCGCATCCATCTGCAGCTCGTGGGCATGAGCCACTTCCGAAACCCCAAAGCCGCGGTATGCGGTACCGAGGGTCTTGTTGGAAACGAGGCAGTAGCTGTCAACAAAACTATTGGGTACGTGGTACGGGCCGTTGGCGGCAAAACCGGCGTTGTAGTTTACCCTTGGCCCCAGCGTCGCATAAGCGCCGGTATCCCACCAGATTTGTATGCTCTGCGCCGTTAGCTTGCCGTCCTTTGTTGCCCCGGTTTTCAGTTTGAACTTTACCGGCGCCCTGCAAAGCGCTGCGGCAAATTCCTCGTCCCGCTCATTAACCATTTTAACCGGCCTTCCCGAAGCGCGGGAAAGCGCAACCGCTACCGGCTCCAGGCGCGGCTCGACCTTGCAGCCAAAGCCGCCGCCAATCTCTGTGCAGGTTATCCGTACACGCTCAAGATCATAACCGAAAGCGCCGGCTATCATGGAACGTATCATAAAAGGCGACTGTACCGGCGAAATGATATGGCAGGAACTCCCGTTGGCATCGGCTATGGCGGCGTGCGTCTCGATTGTAACATGCTGGAGCATACTGCAGTAAAATTCATTTTCTGCCACAACGTCTGCCTGTTTAAAACCTTCGTCAATATTTCCATGTTTAAGCACAAAGGTATCGACAATATTTGTACCGGCAACCGGGTGTACACCGCCCAGTATTTTATAGGACGGCCAGTCTTCGTGTACCAGTACATCAGCTTTTAAGGCATCTTCGATTGTTTCAACCACGGGAAGGACTTCATATTCTATTTTTATTTTTTTTATTGCTTCTTTGGCAGTACGCAAATTGTCCGCAGCAACTGCAGCAACCGGCTCGCCCCAATAACGAACCTTGTCCTTTGCCAGCACCGGCTGGTCTGCAATCATACTCCCAAACAGGTTTCCGTAATCGGCGCCCGAAATTACTGCGCGCACACCCGCAAGCGAGGCCGCGCCGGAGACATCTACGCCGACAATTTTTGCATGGGCATGCGGGCTGTGTAAAATGGCGCCGTACAGCTGGCCGTTTACATTTATATCCGCGCCGAACTTTGCCTTTCCCGTAACTTTTGCTTTTCCGTCTTTCCTTGGCAGGGATTCCCCAACTGGGTAGATACTCACGTCCGGTCTCCTTGTAGGATATTTGCTGATAATAATCCAATTGTATGATAAAATGCATTAAGTGAACATGGGTAAACCCGGGTAAACCGGAAGGATGTGTAAAAGGATATATCAATGGATAAAACTTTAAAGCGTGATTTGGTTATTGCTGCTCTGGAGCATAAGGGAGGGAAGGTCCCGCACCAGATAAATTACACGGTCCCATATGTAAAAAAAGCACAGGCGGAACTGGGGAATGTGAACCTGGAAGAAGTGTTCCAAAACACGATGATGCTTGCAAAGTACAAAAAAACAAAAACACTCAGCGAAACTACCGAAATCGACATTATGGGGTTAAAATGGAACAAAGACTCAGCCGACGGCGGCGATGTCGGAATGCCGATGGAACCCCCCATAAAAAGCGCGGAACTATTTGGCGACAAGTTTGACGGCTACAGCGTCCCTGCGCCGGATCTTGATTTTGCCCGCGCACAGGCAAAGTCGCTGGCAGATGATACGCAGGGTATGTTCCGTATGTTTGGCATAACGTTCGCTTTGTACGAACGCGCCTGGGGGCTGCGGGGCATGGAAGACCTACTGATGGATTTTTTGTGCGAGCCGGTTTTTGTAAAGGCGCTGCTTGAACGCATTACCGAACACCACCTTGCTTTGCTGGATGCAGTACTGGGCTATGACTTTGAAGCTGTTTATTTTGCCGATGACTGGGGATCACAGCGCGGGCTTATTATGGGCGCCGATACATGGCGAAAATTTATTGCGCCCTGTTTTAAAAGGATTGTGGAAAAAGCAAAATTAAAGGGGAAATATGTTGTGCTGCATTCCTGCGGCGACAATACCGATATAATCGGCGACTGGATCGACATGGGCGTTGACTGTTACCAGACTGTTCAGCCGGAAATATACGATTTAGATGCGCTAAAGCAAAACTTTGGCGCGCATATTTCGTTCTATGGCGCAATAAGCACGCAGCAATTTATGCCCTTCGCAACTGCAGCCGAAGTTAAGGGACAATGTTTTAAGGTAATGGATATCCTGGCAAAAGACGGCGGCTATATCCTTTCCCCTACACACAACATCACGCCGGATATACCGCTGGAAAACGCCCTTGCCGTAAGGGACGCAGCAAATGAATATACCTATTCTGTTATTTAAAATCCCGTAAACAGCCTGCGCGTTATGGGAAATGGTGGTTTAAATAGATTAACAATTAGCTATAGATTTTATCCAGTATAACGAACGTATATTATCTATTTTCCGGTTGGGTTTTTTGCTGCCGCTTTTGCTGGCGCAGCTTTTTTCGCGGCTGTTTTTTGCTTTGGCCTGAGCGTTGGTTTTTTTGGCCTGGTAATTTTCTTTGATGTTGGTTTTTTTGCCATACATTGCCTCTTTTTTAAGCCAGTTTCGGCTGGTTTATCAGTTATTATTGACCGACAGTACCAATATATTCTTTAAGAAGGAAAGGTGCAAGTATGAGTCAAATAACGTTAGATATGGTGTGCCCAATTACTAACGGCGCTACGCGATTTCGGTTCCTGGCACCGTTACGGCTTTAAAATTACTTTAAGAGAGTTCTCCGCGCGCCGGTCAAAAATGTCAAGCGCCTTTGCATATTCGCGGAGCGGGAACACATGGGTAATAAGCATCGCTATTTCGTCCTGGCATTTGCCGGCAATACTTATTGCTTTTTCCAGCGTATTGGGGTTGGCCCTGTTCCCGACAAATTCGATCTCGTCCAGAACCAGGCGTTTAACAGGGATAGGCACATCGTCCTTGGGGAAACCGACAACGGAAATGCAGCCCCCCCGAGCAGCCGCAAAACATGCGTTGCGTACACCCTCTGTTGTACCGGTTGTTTCGATAATGCGCTTCACGCCAATGCCGTTTGTGCGTTTCATCACCTGTTCGACGACATCTTCGCTGCGGTAATCAACCGGCTCGGCGCCGAGTTTTTGCGCCATTTCCAGGCGGAAACCACTGCCGCTGCAAAGGATTAGCCCCGCGCCCATTGCTTTGGCGCAGAGTACCGACATCCAGCCCTGGGCGCCCGCGCCGTTAACCAGCACGGTATCGCCTGGCTCAAGGCCCGAATGCATAACAACGTGCAGCGCGATACTCAGCGTGTCCATAAGCGCGGCAACATCGTGGCTCATACTGTCGGGGATTTTTGCAATGGACTTAATGTTCACCGCAATATAGTCCGCATAGGCGCCGGCTGTCAGGTGCCCGTACATTTTATGGACAGCTTTTTTACCGTAGTTTAGGCAGATTGTAAAACGGCCTTCCTGACAATTTTTACAGTAGCCGCAGCCGACATTGGCAATGCCGCAGACACGGTCGCCTTTCTTCCAGCCAAAATGCTCCGCCTTTGGGCCAAGTTCCTCGATAACGCCGGACCATTCATGCCCCGGAATAAGCGGGAATTCCTGCGGCCAAAAGCCGGGGAAATCGCCGTGTATAATGTGCGGGTCGGTGCCGCAGATCGAGACAGACTCCACACGGCACAGGACTTCGTATTCCGCAGGCTCCGGCTTTTCTACTTTTGTATATGAAAATTGATTGGGGGCGGTAAGAACTATCGTATTCATTTCACTCATCGGTAACCTCTTTAATCAGGTGAAACACATCTTTACTCAGGCCAATGTACCATTGGAAGGCCTGCCACAGGCGAGTCAAAATATGGGATAGAGTCGCCTCGCAGGGAGCCGATGTAAACGGTTTTTAAACCGGGCCCGCCGAACGTAACGCTGGCAGTCCACGGCGCTATACCCTGCCCCGTTGCAAAGAGCAATTCTTTTGTAACCCGGCTGGCATAAAAAGCGTCGTCAAGCGCCTGCACCTTATCATGATCGCCCATATCGAGCAGTATTTTCCCTTCCCCATCCGGCGTAATCACGAATACCTTGTCGGAGTATACCATCGTCCCCCAAAGGTTGCCGTAAGCGTCAAATGCGATGCCGTCGGGGTATGCCCCCTCTCCCCATTCATTCGGCCCGTAAACTTCCCTGCCGCCAAGCTCGCCGTCCCTGCCGCAGCGGAAGCGCACAACACGGCCGCCTTTTACGCCGACCGTTTCGACACAGTATAAATATTCTTCGGCAGCGTCAAAGCGCACTTCGTTGGTAAAGTGGAGCCCATCCGCAACAATATGGATGCCCCGACCATCGTAGCGGGCAATGTAACCGTCGTCGAGATCGGGGACCAGCGCGTGGAGCCAGTCTTTTTTCATTGTCGTGATGGTGATCCACAGGCGGTCTTTCGAATCGCGGAGTATAAAGTTAACCTTGCCGATTTCTTTCCCGTTTACCGAATCAAACAGTACATTTGTTTCGCCTGTACGTTTCATAATTTCCACGCAGTCAAGGCCGAAGTTGGAGATAAGGATGTCGCCATTACGTGCAAACGCCATGCCGTTGGGCAGGGTGCCGGTAAAGAAACGTGAATTGTCGCCCTTGTTAATGTCAACACTGCCGGTCCGTTTTTGGGTGATAATCTCCTGGCTGCCGTCGTTTTTTATATGCACTACACCGCCGCGCGCGTCGGCGGCCCAAAGGCTGCCGTCCGGTTCTGCAAGGATGCACTCGGGCCGCTGCAGCCCTTCTCCGGCAAAACAGGCTTTTTCCGGGTCCAGCTCAAAACCATAGAGCGGGTTTGATTGTTTCAAAGCTGTTTCCCCCCGTCAAAATCCACATCCTTATGGAACTGGTACTTACTTAGATCCGTGGCTTCCGAGAAAAAGCAGGCGACTTTCATTTCCTCGTCCCCCGAGTTACGAACCATGTGGACTGAGTTTTTTTCAAACAGGACTGCGCTCCCTTCCCTAACCGGCGTAATTAAACCGTCAACATAAACATGGCCATTGCCTTTTATAAAATAAATCAGTTCCTCGCAATCGGGGTGCGAATGGGCCGGCTGCACGGTACTGCCTGGTTCTACACGCATTATACAGCAGGCGCAATCTTCCGATGTAAGGCCGTGTCCCGGTCCTGCAATCCAGCGCAAAAACCTTCCCGGCACTGCCTTTTCTGGTACTTCGTTCTCGTGTATCACCTTCATGTACACACCTCCGGAAAAAGAAAAAAAATGTGGGTTTTAACTGAGACAGCGCAATCAAACATGATGTGGCTGTCCAAGAAGTTGCGTCAACAAGTTGACGGTTACTTCTCGGACAGCCCTTGCTTTTTCTCCCGTTTCGTTGAAACGGTACGAAAATGCTACAGTAAAGAAGGTGTCCGAACAAGTTATCTAAACTTTTCGGACACCGCCGCCCATCATGTTTTCGGGATTATTTCATCTTGGAACACATGATGTTAAACTGGATGGTAACCCAGCCAGCCGCGAAGCCGATGGCAACGTAGAGCAGTTCTGTAATACCAACAAGCGCATACTGTCCAACGGTAAAACCGGTGAAAGCGCCTGCGGCGGACAACGAGAAATAGAGACCGGTACCCATAAACTCTGCAGCAACATTGTTGATAATTTTAACCTTATCGACGTACATCATCGGTATAACAACGATGACTACCGCCAAAGGTACCGCCCACCACGGCACAAACCCGAACGCAATGGAAAGTACAAACATCAGGATCGCCGCAATGATACCCGGAATCATCGAGCAGAAAGCATTAATCGCGCCTTTTATATTGGCACCGAAAAGGAAATAAGCCGCCCAGGAGATAAACGAGATGTACGTTACAGGTTGCCCCAAAGCGGCACACGGCCAGCCGTTCATTTGCCAGGTGATTAGTGTAACCACACCTGCAAGAACAGCTGTTAATAACGCATAACAAAACATTTTTTTGCCAGTCATAATCTTTCCTCCATAAAATTGTTTTAATTCTCCAGCGTAGTAATTGGCCGCGACTGGAGTAAATAGATTTTTTCACCTTCTACGGCCCATTCAAGATCCTGCGGCTTATCGTAGAAGTTCTCGGCCTGTATTGCCAGATCCACAAGTTTTTTGCGCTCATCTCCGGTTAAAACAGGGGCATTGCGGAGATCTTCCGGTACTTCTGCTTCAACAACCCCGCCCTGCTCTTCTTTGCGGATAACCATAACCTCCTTTTCCGCAACGTATTCGGATTCAATTTCGTAGGTACCCTTTTTGATCAGATAGTTGTCCGGGTTTACAATGCCCTGTACAACCCCTTCGCCCAGACCCCAGGAACCTTCGATCATAACGGTATCACGATCCTTGTTTATGGGGTTGGCGCTGAACATGACACCGGCCTTTTCCGAATTGACCATCCTCTGAACGACAACCGCTATGGAGATATTCCGTTCATCGAATTTCTTTTCATGCCGGTAGAAGATTGCGCAGTCGTTATACAGCGACGCCCAGCACTCCCTTACATAGTTAAGAAGATCGTCCTCGCCTATTACATAGAGAAACGTTTCCTGCTGCCCTGCAAAACTCGCGTCATCCAAATCTTCCGCAGTGCCGCTTGAACGGACAGCCACCGGAACGTTGCTGCCCAGCTTTTTATAGTTGTCGATTAACAGTTTTGCGGTATCAGCGGGTATGGGTGCACCGGTAAGCCATTGGCGTATAGCCGCGCCGGTTTCTTCCAGGCTGCCGCTGTCATCCCAGTCCATGGAGTCAAGCTTCGCAAACACCTTGTCCCAAAGGCCGTTCTCTTTCATAAAAAGGTCAAACGCAGCGGCGCAGACAATAAACCCTTCTGTAACCGGGAACCCATTCTGGTACAAACGGCAAAGGCTGGCGCCCTTGCCCCCGGCAATAAGGCCTATGTTTTCTTCCGGAAGTTCATTAAACCATGCAATCAATCCCATAACTCCCCCGAGTTTTGTAAGCCCCTGCGGGTATACAATGGTTCCCTTATCGTTTATGCATTTTCGATAATATATTAGTCAGGATAAGGCCGGTTTTAGCGATCTGTCAAGAAATTTCTTTGATTTTTTGGGAGGCCAGCATTATTGCTTTGATTATCCGGTTATAGCCAGTACAGCGGCAGATATTGCCTTCGATACCCTTGCGGACTTCGCTTTCGCCTGGGTCCGGGTTTCGATCCAGCAGGGCTTTTGCAGTCAGGATCATGCCGGGTGTGCAAAAGCCGCACTGCACTGCCCCGGCATCCAAAAACGCCTGCTGCAGGGGGTGTAATTCGCCGCTGGAAAGCCCTTCTATGGTAAGAACCTGCTGGCCGTCTGCTTCCACCGCCAGCACAAGGCAGGAATTGACCGCTGCCCCGGAAAGGAGCACCGTACACGCGCCGCATTCCCCCTCGTTGCAGCCGATTTTTGTGCCGGTTAAGCCCAATTCATCGCGGATAAACTCGGCAAGGGTCATGCAGACGGGGACAGTCCGTTCGTATATTTCACCGTTTACAACGGCCTTTATTTTTTTTTCGGTCATAATGCCTCCCCCTTTGCGCGTTTAACCGCAAGGCCGACAGTCCGGACAGTAAGCTCCTTTGCAAGCGCTGTCCTGAATTCCGCCGTAGAACGCCAGCTTGTGCGGGGTTTTGCCTGCCTGGCCGTCAGCTCCGCCGCTTCCTTGAGTACGGCCTCCCCGGGGACTTTGCCGGTTAAAAACGACTCGGCATCCGTAGCCCGCATGGGAGTTGGTGCGGCGGTAGTCAGGGCGATGCGCACGGTTTGGATACAATCACCGTCCAGGACGATGCGGCAGGAAACGCCGAACAGCGCCAAATCCATGGCATTGCGCCGGGTAAATTTTGTATAAGCGCTGCCGGTCCCTTTTTCCGGTTCAGGCACAATTATCTGTTTTAAGAGTTCACCCTCAGCGAGTACCGTCTTCTTTGCGCCGGTAAAAAAATCGCAGAGCCCGACCGTCCGCTCCCCGTTTATCCCCGCAATTACACAGGCTGCGTCAAAAACAAGGAGTGGGCCAATGCTGTCCGCCGACGGCACCGCGTTACAGATGTTCCCGCCGACGCTCCCCCTTGCGCGTATCTGCGGGGAACCGACCTGCGAACAGCCCTCAAACAGGGCAGTGTAATGTTCCTTAATATGTGAGCTTGCCTCAAAAACACTGTGGGGTGTCAGGGCGCCGAATTCCAGGCCGTTTCCGGTCCGGAAACAGCTGAGTTCTGCAATGTTTTTAAGGTCGATTAATACCGGGTAGTATTCCTTGCCGCTATGCATTGCCGGTAAAATATCGGTGCCGCCCGCCAGGAATTTGCCGCCTGTTTCAAGCTTCATCCGGCACGCCCCGGCGATTGTCGTTGGGATTAATAATTCAAATGCAGGTAACATTTATGTACCCTCTCTTTCATGGATTCCCCTATTGTTTCCTATAGTTCAATAATATCCCCGTCGTCCGGCACAAAAACCTCCCCTCCAAAAACACTTTTCGCTTCCCGCGTATAAAGTTCCCTGCGCCGGGCCAGGTTATTGTCAACCGTATGGTAAAGCAGAAGGTTTTTAACCTGCATCCTCTCGGCTACCAGCGCCGCGTCCAGCGCCGTTGAATGGAATTTTTCGTGGGGGTGGTAGAAGCCGCTTTCGGAATCGAGGCACATCGCCTCGGACAGGAGCCAATCTGCGTTTTTAACATACCCCGCATTATCTTCGTTGAACGGCTCATCGCCAAGGCAGACAAGTTTTTTCCCGTCTGGCAGAATTGCCGAAAAGCCGAATTGTTTTGCTTTGCGCGAATGGATGTCGAAGAATTCAACCCGCATACCGTTAATGTCTGCAATGTCGCCGCTGTTAACCTGGCATATCCCGACACCCTGTTCAATGTAACCAATGTGCCTGGGCGAGAGGATAAGGCGGCAAATAGTATTGATAATGTTTACCAGCTCGTCATGGCAGCGCACAACTACCCCCCCGGAATACCGGCCTTCCAGCATCTCCTCGGCAAACGTGCGGATAACCCAAACTGCACCAAGGACATGATCGGAATGTGCATGGGTAACAAACATATCTTTTATCGCGCTGTACGGGATGCCCGCTTCGTTAAGCCGGGCCATAATACCATTGCCGCCGCCCGCGTCTACAAGAAAGTACTCCCCGCCGTTATTAAAGGCAAAACAGGTATTGTAGCATTTAGTGGTCAGTGCTTCGCCCGTACCCAACATAATAAGCTGCATTGGATAATTGTAACATAGGCAAGCGGTAAAAACAATAATGGGAACCTCTAAAAACCTGTTGTTTTTAGAGATGTCCTAATTAAATAAATAATTGCATGTCTTGTCCCATTGTAGTAGTATTGTTAGTACATGAAATTGATCAGAGTGCAGGAAGCTGCCGGGCAAACCCTCTGCCATGATGTTACACAAATTGTAAAAGGCGGGGCAACATTGGATGCTGCATCGTCAGATATTGAATCATTTGATGCTGCATCAGGCGATGTTACAAAAAATGTACTGTTTAAAAAAGGCCATGTAATCTGCAAAGAAGATATACCAACCCTGTTAAACCTTGGCGAAGACCATATATATATTTGGGAAGACGACGGGAATATGCTCCACGAAAACGATGCAGCGGAAATTCTGCGCTCCTTATGCCAGGGCGAAAACATGCATGCAACCGGGCCGCATGAAGGTAAAATAGAATTGATTGCCGATACGGACGGCCTTTTAATGGTTGATACCGGACGCCTGCGCGCTGTAAACAGCCTGGGGGAGATGATGATCGCTACCCGCGTATCGGGGTACCCCGTACATAAAGGCGATAAACTGTGCGGTATGCGTATAATCCCCCTCTCGATAAAAAAAGAAGCAATGGAAAACGCGCGCCGTGCTGCAGGTGCATCACCCTTATTAACACTGCTGCCCATAAAGCCAAAAAAATACGGCCTTGTTATTACCGGGAACGAAATATTTTACAAACGTATAGAGGATGGTTTTACCCCTGTCATACAAAAAAAAATGGAGGGGTATAATTGCGAAATGATCGCCCACGAAATTATGGGCGATGATCATGAAAAAATTACCGCGTCAATTAAAAAAATGCTGGATAAAGGCGCAGAGATTGTACTCTGTACCGGCGGCATGAGCGTAGACCCGGACGACACTACACCGCTTGCAATAAAAAACGCCGCCCTTAGCGTTGTTAATTACGGGACACCGGTGCTGCCGGGGGCTATGTTCATGCTTGCCTACACCGCAGACAAAAAACCTGTATGCGGGCTCCCCGGCTGTGTTATGTACTCGGGAAGGACTGTTTTTGATCTGGTACTGCCGCGCCTCCTGGCAGATGTCCCTGTTACTGCCGAATGGCTTGCCGGTTTGGGGAACGGCGGGCTCTGCCTTAATTGTACGGCTTGCCATTTTCCCAATTGCGCATTTGGGAAGGGGGCGGAATGATTATGACAGAAAATAACCCCGAGAGCCTTCTCTCGCATTGTACAAGCGGCGGGTGCGGGGCAAAGATCGGACCGGGGGAACTTTCATCCCTGTTAAAAAATATCAGCGTCCCAAAAAACGAACATCTGCTCGTAGGCTTTGATTGCTCGGACGATGCTGCCGTTTACGAGTTGGACGATGACAGGGTGATTGTATCGACGGTTGATTTTTTCTCCCCCATGGTGGAAGACCCTTTTACCTTTGGGCAGATTGCCGCCGCCAATGCGTTAAGCGACATTTACGCCATGGGTGCGGCGCCGATACTGGCGTTAAACCTTGTATGCTTCCCCGAAAAACTTCCAAAACCCTGGCTGGCAGAAATACTTGCCGGGGGTGCAAAAAAAATCGCCGAAGCCGGGGCTGTACTGGGCGGCGGCCATACCATTTACGACAGCGAAGCAAAATACGGGCTGGCCGTTACAGGAATTGCCGGTAAAAAAAATTTTATACGCAACAATAGCCCGCAAACCGGGCACAATTTAATACTCACAAAACCTTTGGGCACCGGAATTATAATGGCAGCATCAAGGGAAAAAGCGGCAAGCTGGGATGCAGTGGAAAAAGCCATTGGCTCCATGTGCAAACTCAACCGCTATGCCGCAGAAAAAATGCAAGGCTATACAGTAAGCGCCTGCACCGACGTTACAGGGTTCGGCCTCCTCTGCCATCTGCTGGAGATGTGCAGCGGCCGTGTTTCCGCCGAACTTTGGCCGGATGAACTGCCCTTCTTCGCCGAAGCCGCCACTTATACGGGGGGCCCTTTCCTTACAGCCGGATCCAAACGCAACCGGAAACACTTTGCCGGGAACGGCGATGTAGACAAACTGCCGCCTGCAATGCAGGAACTTTTGTTTGACCCCCAGACATCCGGCGGCTTGCTGATCTGTGTTGATTCCGGACAATCTGCCGGACTGCTTACCGCCATCCAAAAGGATGACCCTGCCGCACGGATAATCGGGCGCATAACAGGGCAGCAAGATAAAAAAATAGTATTCAAAAATGCCAAAAATTGATTCGCTGCAAAAGAAACACGCATTGCCGCATTTGGGCGGAATTGTCGATTACCTGAATATTTGCGATGGCAGCGTTATCGCCGTCGTCGGATGCGGCGGAAAGACTTCGCTCATCGGGCTTTTGGCAAACAAGCTGCGGGAAAAAAAAGTGCTGGTTTCAACAACGACAAAAATGTTCCCCATACAAGGCATACAATGCCAGGGGCTGTTAAACAAGGCAAGCGGGAAGCTGGAGGCTTTGCCGGCAGAGGCCCTTGCATCACTAATACCACAATATGACATCACGCTGCTGGAAGCCGACGGTTCGCGCGGGCTGCCCTGCAAGGGGTGGCTGCCAAACGAACCGCTTGTCCCCCATTACTGTACACACACCGTAGGCATTGTAACCATAAGCGCGCTGGGCAAGGCAGCAACAGAAACCATTGCCCACCGCCTGAGGGAGTTTCTGTCTCTGACAGGGCTTAAGGAGGGCGAAACAATCACAGCGCAGGCGCTTGAGGCAATGACCTGCGCCCCGGGGGGGATGTTTGAAAGCAGCGCGGGAAAACAATACCTCCTTGTCAACCAGGTCGAGGATGAAGCTGCAGCAAAAGCCGCGCAATCTTTTTTAAAAAACATAAAACAAAATCACCTAAACCGTTTTGAAAGGCTGCTCTATGGGAGTGTCCTTCGGGACACATGGAATGAGGTGTAATAATGAACATACCAGCTTATAAGGAAAAAATTGTTGTACGCGGCGGCGGCGACCTGGCAACCGGTGTGGTGCAAAAATTTTTCCGCTCAGGGTTCCGCGTAGTAATACTGGAAACACCCGCACCAACCGCAATACGCCGCAGCGTTGCTTTATGCGAAGCCGTGTATTTAGCAAATGCTGAACACTCAGCACCTGCTGGATCCGGCGGCTTTGTCCAGGTTGAAGATTTAAGGTGCCGAAAAGCTGCCGGCCCCGCTGAACTTGAAAGCTGCTGGCAAAAGGGGATTGTCCCCCTCCTTGTCGATCCGTCGGGCGAATCACTACGGGCTATACAACCCGCCGCAGTAATAGACGCGATCCTGGCAAAACGCAATCTGGGGACAAACCGCAGTATGGCGTACATTACCATTGCCCTGGGGCCGGGCTTTTGCGCAGGAAAAGATGTAGATGCCGTAATCGAAACAATGCGGGGGCACGACCTGGGCAGGCTTATTCTGGAAGGGTATGCAAAACCTAATACCGGGACACCCGGTAATATAGAAGGAAAGAGCACAGAGCGCGTGTTACACGCTGCGGTTTCCGGAACAATTGTTCATAAAAAGCACATCGGCGACCTCGTTGAATGCGGCGAAACCCTTTTTACCATCGGCGGAACAGAAGCAAGCGCGCCGTTTTCGGGGCTTTTACGCGGGCTTATCCGCGAAGGCATATATGTAAGCCAGGGTATGAAAGTCGCCGACATAGACCCGCGTACCGGTGTCGATTGGCGGACAATTTCCGACAAAGCCCGCTGTCTGGGCGGTGCCGCATTGGAAGCATATTTTTATCTGCAAAAAAGAAAAGGGGATACGGATGGTACATGATGTTTTAACATTTGCTGCCAAACAAATATCGGAAGGCAAAAAAACGGCGCTTGTTACCGTTACCGGAACAAACGGCAGCTCACCCGCGACAGTGGGGCAGATGATGGCCGTAGTAGAAGACGGCACGACTCTGGGTACAATCGGCGGCGGCGCGTCGGAACACCGTGTTGTACAGCAGGCATTGGAAACAATAAAAAACGGCGACACGGTTTTCCATTTTTCCCTTGACCACGGCGAAGAAGGTATGTCCTGCGGCGGCAGCATGGCGGGTTTTGGAAATGTCCTGGACAGCAGGGCAAAGCTATGCATCTTTGGCGGGGGGCACATTGCCCAAAGCCTCGCGCAAATTGCCGCCATTGCCGGGTTTCCCGTAACAGTGGTCGAAGACCGCAGTGAATTCGCTTCCTGCTTTGATAGCGCCAGGTACCTAATCTGCCAGCCTGATGAATATGCAGCCATCGATCCGGTTTCGGCTTCTGATTATGCTGTCATCTGCACGCGGGGGCACCAGACAGACGCCGATGCGCTCCGTTACTGCCTTTCCAAAAAGCCGGAATACATAGGCATGATAGGCAGCAAAAAAAAGGTTTCCGCCCTGTTGGAAAAATTAACCGCCGAGGGCATAACACAGGCAGAAATCGGCAGCATATACGCCCCCATCGGGCTTGATATAGCAGACACAATACCGGCAGAAATAGCGGTCGCCATTATTGCAGAAATAGTACTTGTAAAAAATAAAGGCAAACTGCAGCATAAGAAAGCAAACACAGCAAAGGAATTAAAAGCATAAAAATTGAAAAACAAAGATTCAGTTGCGGCTATTTTAATGGCTTCGGGGTACTCGGAGCGTTTTGGCAGGCAAAACAAACTCCTCCTGCCCTTCCGCGGTAAACCCCTGGCACGGTATACACTGGAACTTGCAGCTGCTATGGATTTTTCCGGCGGGGTTTATTATATTGCCGCATCCGATAAAGTGGCTGCCCTGGCTGCGGGTATTCCGGGCATTAATGTAATAAAAAATACCGCGCCGGAAAAAGGCCTGCGCGAAAGCGTCCGGCTTGGCATAGAAGCCTGCGGACTTGCAGCCTGCCCGGCTGCGGATTATTTTATTTTTTTCCCCTGTGATATGCCCTTCCTGGATACCTTTACCGTGCAGCGCATTCTGGATGAACGGGAGCCGGGCTGTATCGTGGAGCCTCGTTTCCGTGAAGAGCCGGGTAACCCCGGTTTGTTTTCCGCTGTTTTCCGGGATGAGCTGCTTTCGTTAAAAGAAGGGGAAACACCCAGGCTGATCAAAACCCGGCATCCGGAAGCCCTTAGAGTAATAGAAATTACCAATCCCCAAATTCTCCGTGACATTGACGATGATGAGACTTTCATACAGTTACACCATACGGTAAAATAAACCATGACAAAAAAACAAACCTCAAACAGCACATTTTTTCATTTTGAACGGCCCCGGTTGAACGATTTGTTTACGGAAGCAGTGCAATACCCGGTAATAACGGTATGCGCAGGGGCAGGTTACGGTAAAACAAGCGCTGTCCATGATTTTGCGGAAAAATATCAGGCAGCAACAGCATGGATACAGCTTTCCGAACGCGATAATGTCGGGGCGCGTTTCTGGGAGACTTTTATCCACACCCTGACGCAAGTCGAGCCGTCTCTGGCCAAGGCAGTCTCCTCCTTAAGTTTCCCCGACACACGGGAAAAAATAAACCAGTACCTTCATTTGCTGCGCGAGCATCTGGAGATGAAACAGCGGATCATCGTTATGGATGATTTTCATTTTATCGAGGAACCTTCTGTGCTTCGCTTTCTTGAAGAATGTGTTTTTAATAAATTACTGCCGGGTACTTCGGTAATTCTTTCTTCCCGTTCCACACCCCGCATCAATATCGCGGGTTTCGAATCAAGAGGCATGTTGTTCAGCATTAACGAAAATGACCTCCGCTTTACCGAAAGCGAACTTGCCCAGTATTTCCACCGGCTTGGCATTTCACCGGAACCGTCAAACCAGCACGAAATCATGCAGGACACCAGGGGCTGGGCATTCGCGATAAACATTATTGCACGGTCATATCAAAAAGCGCCGGGTTACAGCGGCTATATACGCGATGCGATGAAGACAAATATATTCCGTTTAATGGAAACCGGTATTTGGGACGGGATTTCCGGAGACCTGCAGATTTTTCTGATTCGGCTTTCCCTTATCGACCATCTGTCGTTCGAGCTAATCTTCCTCTTGGCTGGTAAAGACAAAAAACTGATTGCCAATATGGAAAAACAAAACGCATATATATACCGCGACAGCTATATCAACGCATACCTCATCCACCCCTTGTTTCTGGAATTCCTCGCAGCGAAACAGGAGCTTCTTTCGGCAGAACAAAGAAACGAAACCTACAGAATAGCAGCTGCCTGGTGCAATAAAAACGGGTATAAGGTTGACGCGCTGTCATACTACGAAAAGACAGGGGATTATACCTCAATTGTTTCCGTCCTAAGCGAGCTTCCTGCACAGATTCCAGCAGACATTTCGCAGTACGCCGTAACTATTTTTGATCGGGCACCGGCAGAGGTATTTGATACCGTAGAAGGCCTTGCCGTTATGCACCTGCGCGTACTTATGTTTCAGGGCCTTTGGAAGGAATCAGTTCAATTGGCTGAGTATTATGAGGTAAAATATTTAAAACTGCCGGAAGACGATCCGTTCAGAAACCGCACCTTGGGCAGCCTCTACTACAGCTGGGCGTTTTTACGCGGCTTAATGTGCGTAACAAATGATCTCTATGATTTTGATCTTTATATAGAAAAATTTTGTAACGTTATTTCAGAGCCGGTACACCCGGGAAAATTCGGCAACAATAATCCGGGGCCATGGATTAACTGCGCCGGTTCTGTGCGAAAAGGCGCCCCGGAAGATTACATCGCCGCAATGAGCCGCTCCATAGCCCATCTGTCGCATCGTTTTGGCGGGTTAAAAACCGGGACAGAGGAGCTGGCACGCGGGGAGCTTAAATTTTTTCAGGGCGATATACGCGCCGCGGAATCTTTTACCGCCAGGGCCCTGGATCGCTCAAGGGAAAGCAAACAATTTGACGTAATCCACCGCTCCCTGTTCTATATGCTGCGTATCGCTGTCTCGCAGGGTGATTACCCAAAGGCAGAACGGGCGCTGCGTGACATGAAAACCCTGCTGGATTATACTAAATATTCCAACCGCTTTATCAATTACAATATTTTCCTTTCTTGGTACTTTTATATATTGGGGTTGCCGGAAAAAATAACAGGCTGGTTTAAGGAGAATTTTTCGCCCTATGTCCATACCGGGTTTATAGAAAATTTCGCCAATCAGATAAAAGCCCGCTTCTGTTATATGACACGCTCTTACCCCCCCCTCTTGTCTTATATGGAAGAAATGAAAACACGGGAATCGTATCTGTTTGGGCAGGTGGAGATGCTTGCAATGGAAGCCTGTGTGCATTATAAAATGAAAAATAAACAAAAAGCTTTCGCCGTTCTATCGTATGCATACAACACCGCTTTTCCCAACAGCCTTTATATGCCTTTCATTGAGCTGGGCAAAGACATGCGGACTCTGACAGCCGCTGCGTTAAAGGAAGCAGAGGGCGCCAATGGAACCAGAACTTCCGGGGAAAATGAAATCCCCGGCGAATGGCTCGAAAACATCAACCGAAAGGCAGCCTCCTACGCCAAACATCAAAGCCACCTTGCCGCAGAATACAAACGGCTTAACGGCATAACAGACGATTCGCCCATTTCGCCGCGGGAGGCGGATATACTACTCGACCTTTCCCACGGCCTTTCGCGTGCAGAAATCGCCGCAAGCCGCGGCCTCTCGATCAATACGGTAAAAATGGTGATCAATAACGTCTACTCCAAACTGGGCGCAGAAAACCTTGCCGGCCTTATCCGTATAGCAGTAGAAAGAAAATTGATATAAAATGGGCATGGAGAGAATAACTAGTTAATCGCCATGAAAAAGCAAATCTTTTTTTTAGGAATAGCCTTGCTCGCGGGCAGCTATTTGGTAAATGCGGCAACGGTTGTTTACGACGATATAAAACTTGTTCCCAACCCAAAAACCGCCAATGCGGACGCTTTTGTAAGCAACCCAGACGGCATTCTAAGCGGCGAAACTGTCCGAATGCTCAATACACAGCTTGACGAACTCGAAAAAGAAACCAGTGCGGAAGTTGCCGTTGTTGCCGTTAATTCCATCGGTCAGGAAGTGATCGAGGATTTTGCCAATAAGCTGTTTAACCACTGGGGTATCGGCAAAGCAGGCGCCGACAATGGGGTATTGGTTTTATTCGTACTCGACCAGCGGGCAATACGTTTTGAAATCGGCTACGGGCTCGAAGGGGCGCTGCCCGATGCGATATGCAAACGCATTCAAACACAGGCGATGATACCCGAATTTAAAGACGGCAATTATGACGCAGGCATTTTGGCAGGTGTGGATATTGTAACAAGAATCATTAAAGATGAGCCTGTCCCCGAGCTGACATCGGAAAACAGTAACTGGAGTTTTTTTCTTTGGGCAACGCTTATCATGCTGGCCGCCTTTGGGCTTGTCCCGTTTCTGGTACTGCACAATAGAATAACAAAGATAACTCAAAACAGGAAGTATGAAAACAACGCCAGCCGCTATGCAGCGATCAAGTCGCAAAAAGACATGACGCTTGGCTGTACGCTCTTTTTATTGATCCCGCTACTTTTTTTTGGGATATTTTTGCTTATTGCGGCATTTGCCGTTGGAAAAATACAGATTGCTTTACCGGTGCTGGTCCCGCTGCTTGGCGGGCTACTGCCAGTAAATATTTGGGCAAAGAAAAAAATGAAAAATATTCGCCAGGCCCCAATTCCCTGTAAAGCCTGTGGCGGGACAATGCAGATCGTTCCGGAAGCGGCGGGCAGCCGCAACTTAAACACCTCGCAGCAATTCGAAAAAAAACTGCGCTCGGCAGATTACGATGTATTTAAATGCCGCCAATGCCAAAAAGAGGAGACCTTTACCGTTGAACTAAGCTCCAAATATTCCCGGTGCTCAAAATGCGGTACAATAGCGTCTGTCAAAAAGAGTCAAAAAACAATAACGAGCGCAACGTACACCAGCACCGGTGTAAAAGAGGTAACTTATTCCTGCCTGTTTTGCCAGCACACCGAAACGAAAAATGAGACCATTCCACGCAGAACATCGAGCAGCAGCTCTTCCGGCGGCAGCAGAAGTTCTTCGGGGGGCAGTTTTGGCGGCGGCCGTTCCGGCGGCGGCGGTTCAACAAGCCGGTGGTAATATTTTTCTGGAGATGATATGACAAAGAAAATAATTATTCCATTGGCAGCAGCGGCAGTTCTTGTGTTATGGGCAGTCTTGTCGTACAACAGTATAATTTCGGCGGAAGAAAACGTAGAAGGCAAATGGGGCAACGTGCAAAACGTATATCAGCGCCGGGCCGATTTAATCCCCAACCTTGTAGAAACTGTTAAAGCCTATGCCGAACACGAAAAATCTATATTTGAAGAAGTAGCCAATGCCCGTGCAAGGGCAATGCAGATGACGATCAATACTGACGACCTTACTGCGGAAAAATTGCAGGAATTTCAGAATAGACAGGGCGAGCTTTCTGCCGCGCTGGGGCGGTTAGTTGTTATTTACGAAAACTACCCGGACCTGAAAGCAAGCCAAAATTTCCTGGAATTGCAGGCGCAACTCGAAGGAACGGAAAACCGCATTAGTGTTGAGCGCAGGAATTTTAACCAGGCAGCCCAGGCCTACAATATTAAAATCCGCCGTTTCCCGGCTTCTGTACTGGCAGGTATGTTCGGTTTTACCAAAAAACCGTATTTCGAAGCAGAGGCAGGAAGCGAAACGGCGCCAAGGGTGCAGTATTAGTGAAAAAACCAATCATCATTTTAGTAATTATTGCGGCCATTGCAGGCTTGTGTTATGGGCAGGGAACCAACGTGGAAAAACCGGAAGCCGAAACCGGCTATGTGGAACGCCTCTTTGACGGCGGAGTAGAATATCGTAAAGGCAACGTCCTGTATATTTTCAAAGACGGAGCATTAACAACTGTCATACAACTTGATTGGAAAAATGACGAGTATGGAAATTCACTTTCATGGGATTATATTTACAGCGACACGCCAAAAGAAATAATATATACAAGCAAAAGCGGTGACAGGTCGCAGTCCAAAACGTATCTTAAAATCACTTTGGAAAAGACTGTTTACAAATATAAATATCGTTCCATAGACGGTTGGCAGACCAAAGAATACGAAGCATCCACTCCGCTGGATATATGGATAGCATTAGCTATGTCGTTCAGTTGGGACGAATTTAACGGGTTAATTAGCGGCCCTTCGGCAATACCGCGCGACGGCTCTGATAAAACAATAACCGTAGCAACCGTAAGCGGAACATTTTCTGTAACCAATTACAGCAGTAATGAACTAAGGAAATTTATTAAAGAAATTACAGATTATTTATGGAGTATTGAAGAAAAGGCAAAATAGACTTTCGAATAAACATTCAAATAACAAAACACTACAATCACAAAAAAACACTTTTTAGCCCCTAACTTCACATTCTCTTTAGCGGCCCTTCGTCATTTTTAGGCGTATTTTGCGATAAATATTTTTCCCATGGAGGTGCAAATTGTGAATTTCTTCCTGCTATTTTTAATAATGAGGAGAAATTTATGAAAATTAAAACAAAGCTAAGTATTTTAATGATTACAATAATGGCCGTCGTGGTTGCGGGAATCTCGGCGCTGCTGCTGCGGCAGGCATCCGGTATAAGCATCGATTTAAGTAAAAGGGGTATCAGGTACCTTGCAGAGCAGAGGGCAGAATTCTGGAAGGCGCAGGCGGACGGTTATATCCGGGTGCTGCGTACATTGGCAAACGAAATGACAACTTATGAACTTATACCGCCGGAAGAGCGGCGCCGCCGGTACGATGATATGCTGCGCGGCGTCATTGAAGAAGAAAAAAACATTATCAGCCTGTATACGGTTTGGAAGCCCAATGCGCTGGACGGCATGGACGAACAGTATATCGGCCGGATGGGTTCAGGCAAAACCGGGCAGTACGCCATGGCCTATACCAGGGAAACCGGCGAAGTACTTTCCCGTACTACCGTTGATTTGGAAGCTTCTATGGCGTATCTTAATGGCCCTGCCTCAATGAAGGACCGGGTGGAACACCCCATCTACCGTGACATAAACGGGAAGGGCACCTTTCTTGTAAGGATGATGGTTCCCATTATTAATCCCCGCACAAATGAAATTATTGGAGGCGTGGGTTGTCTTTTAACAATTGATATGATGCAGGGTATACTGGAAAAAATAATTCATGACCACAGGGAAATTGCAATAATGGCTATTTATGCAGGCGACGGGCTTATTTTGGCAAGCTACAAACCGGAGCGTATAGGAAAGACACTCCCCGAAGTTGATACCAGCTACGGCAGCGACATTGAGGCGGCATACCAGGCAGTGCTTGATCGCAAGGTTTTTACTACCAGGCAGTATGTACCCGACCTTGAAACAAGCCTTGAAATAGTTATGACGCCTTTCACCATCGGCAACTCGGAGAACGGCTGGACAATTATGATTGCAAGCGAAGATTCGTATATTCTGGCCGAAGTAAACACCATGACCAAATTTACCATTGTGATTGCATTAATTGCCCTGGCCGCAGCGGCTGTAATTGTATTTATTACTCTTATGGTTGTTACAAAGCCCATTGTTACCGTAACGAATACACTCAAGGATATTTCCGAAGGCGAAGGGGACCTGACCCATACCATTCCCGAAAGAGGCAACGACGAGATTGCCGGCCTTTCCCGTTACTTTAACCGGACACAGGAGAAGATAAAAAAACTCGTTATCACCATTAAAGAGCAGACGGCAGAGCTGTTTACCACTGGCAATGAACTTGCCGTTACCATGAATGAAACAGCCTCTGCGATTAACGAGATTGCCGCCAATATTCATAGCATTAAAAGCCGTGTGTTAAGCCAAAGCGCGTCCGTAACCCAAACCAACGCCAGTATGGAACAAATCTCTATAAACATTAACAAACTTAACGGGCATATAGAGAATCAGGCATCGAGTGTATCCCAATCGTCATCGGCAATTGAGGAAATGCTTGCCAATATCCAGTCGGTAACCCAAACCCTTGTAAAGAACAGCGAAAACGTCAATGAGCTGTCTTCCGCTTCCGAAGTTGGCCGGACAAGCCTGCAAACTGTGGCAGACGATATTCTGGAAATCGCAAGGGAATCCCAGGGGCTCCTGGAGATAAACACGGTAATGAAAGACATCGCCAGCCAGACAAACCTTCTTTCGATGAACGCCGCCATCGAAGCGGCTCATGCCGGGGAAGCAGGCAAAGGTTTTGCCGTTGTAGCAGACGAAATCCGCAAGCTGGCCGAAAGTTCCAGTGCACAATCGGGAATTATCAATACTATCTTAAGTAAAATAAAGGCATCTATTGACGAGATCACTGAATCTGCCCGCGATGTTCTTGCAAGGTTTGAAGTAATTGACACAGACGTAAAAACCGTATCGGCCCAGGAGGCAGGCATACGAAGCGCCATGGAGGAACAGGGCGCAGGCAGCAAACAAATTCTGGAAGCAATCGGCAATCTTAATGACATAACCGGGCAGGTAGAAAAAGGTTCAATGGAAATGCTTGAAGGTTCCAGGGAAATTATTAATGAATGCAAAAATCTGGAAAAGGCAACAGCAGAGATTTCCGGCGGAATGAACGAAATGGCTATCGGGGCGGAACAGATTAACACAGCGATAGCAAGGGTAAACGATATATGCGTATTAAACAAGCAAAAAATCGACCTTTTGGTAAAGGAAGTTTCTTTGTTTAAGTGTTAAGGGCATTACCCATCCTCATACCATATTTCAACGCTTTACCCCTGGTTGACTGCTGAAGGTATAAAATAAAGGGGGCAAGGAGCGAACAGGGCTCTAAAAAACCGGATAAACCGGTTTCAATTTAGCAGATTGATATTAAGTAACCCTGTTCTACAGCACCCCTGTAAAAACCAAATCTACATACACAGTCCTAACATTTTTCGAGTTCGTTGTTCAAGTACTCGCGGATCCAGTTAATAACCGAATCGGACCATCCATTAATGTGGACAACACCTTTTTCATAACCCACGCCGTTCTGATAAGAGGCAACATTGATTATCACAAGCAAGTCCGAATTTGCGTCAGAGTAAACCCCGCTGTCCATTGTCTGTTCGTCGGTAATAACAACCATTACCCTGTTTCGTCGATCTTTCGCGACGCCGCGTATAGATTCCCACATATTTGTACCGCCACCGACGTTTTTACTTATGGCGTCACGCAGAGCAAATCCCCGGCGTGGCGGAATTTCATACAGTTTATCATTAAACGCAAACAGTTTTATATCTGTACAAATTTCACGAAGCAGGACAGCAAGGCCGGCGGCAACATCGTAGCGCATAATATCCGATTTCCTTGAAATTCTGCTGTCCATTGAACCGGAAATATCAACCAGTAAAGCGATTTTATCCTTAATGGGTTCCTCATTTCCCAGACATTTGAACATTGCGCTTTCAAGCACGTCTTCAAAACCGGGATTGTACGATGCGGCGCTAATAAATTGATATGGAATTATCCAACCCCACCTTCTCTCTCCAAAAGATTCACGGATGAGGTCTTCATCCACGCCGACTTCCCGCATTTTTCTGAGATTACGCAGAAACGCCAGGTCTCCAAGCTTGTTAAATTCTTTACCGGTTTCCTCATCCTGCGCCCTTTCGATTAATAGACGGGTAAATTCCCTGGCCTTTTTCTCATTATCATTGCCGCAGGCGCTTATGGCTACTTCCCATGTATCAGGAACCGCAAGCTCATTGGAAACTACGCGCTTCCAAAGAGCGGACTGCGCTTCATTCTGCGGAACAGGCCTTGCAATGCGAAACACGTCGCGCAGCTTAACAGTTTTGGCACGGTTGTATTTTGCAAAAGCGTATTCATTGAATTCGGGAATTTTCATTGACAAACCTTTTACCAATTGGTGGCTAAGCGGTTTTTTACCGTCTTTCCAGTACAGAGCCAGTAATTCTGTTATATCATCGACACGGGTGCATGCTTTTGCCACATCGTCTTTTTTGAGCCATTTCTTTTCGGCAAACAGAATTAATAGATATAAAGGCATATGGCGCAGTTTTGATTTAAACTTTGCGTCCATTAGAACACTTCTGGCCTCTTCCTGGGAAACTTTTCCGATTAATTCTTTTACCCTGTCTGCGATAGCTACTCCATCTTCATAAAAAGAGTCTTCCCAGAGCAGGCAGGACATAACGGAACGCTTAAGTTCATCAACCGGCTTTATGGCTGAAGCCGGAGCGCCCTCATGCGTTTTACGGGAATTCTTTACTTTTGTGTTTACACTTGCCATAAGTCCCTCCTTGGACTTTATTTTAACGGGGGTTGGAGTCGAACCAACGGAGGTGGGCTTATGAGACCCACTTGAATGCCCATTCTCCCCGCAAGAAAAAACCCGCCCTTTTACAGGCGGGTTCATTTGCATTATACGCATATATACGTTAAGCCGATGATCCCACCTTACCTGTTTCATCACAGCCTGGGTTTGAAAAGGTTATACTTGCAACCGTCGATAATTGAATCACTTGAATTCCGAAATCTCCTTCAGAAAAAAATAGCATAAATTTTATTTTTTGTCAACAGATTCTTGACAAATTATTAAAAATAATTAATAATTATTTTACTATGAAGATGATGTTAACGCCAGGAACAATTTATTCCAATAAACAAGGTCATAGTTGTAATCCTACTAATGACCCAGGGGGTGGTGTCGTCTAAATACAGCCGAAAAGGTTTTGTCTGTATTTTACAGGCGGCAGCCTGACCTCAAAATGAGGTCTTTGGGTTTGCCGCCTTTTTTTTATTCTCAGATAATGGGGAGCTTGTACAAGGCGCCACAGGAGAGGTGTGTTCTGTTATACGACAACTTTTGCAAATGGAGGATAAACATGATAGAAATAACCGGCAGATACAATACTGCCAAGGTTTTTACTGATACCCTGGATGAAAAATCCCGCGAGCAAATTGAACTTTTATGTGAGCAGTCTTTTGTCCGCGGCAGTACTCTGCGCTTAATGCCCGATGTCCATGCAGGAGCAGGTTGTACAATTGGTACAACCATGACCATTACCGACAAAATTGTTCCAAATCTTGTTGGCGTTGACATAGGCTGCGGCATGGAAACAATAATTATCCCCAAAGATGACCCGGTTTCCAGGGAATTTGATCCGGCAAAACTGGATAAATGGATCCACAAAAAGATACCCAGCGGCAGAAATATACGCCGGGAAGCTCATGAATTTGCTGAATCAGTCCCTTTGGAAAACATTCGCTGCCATGCAATTAATCCCCATAGGGCAAAATTGAGTGTCGGTACACTTGGAGGGGGAAATCATTTTATAGAAGCAGACAGGGATGAAAATGAGAATCTGTACCTGGTTATCCATTCAGGAAGCCGTCATTTGGGTCTTGAAATCGCGGAATGGTATCAGGAAGAAGCATGGAACCAGCTCAACGGAAAGCGAAGAAGTAATATTGATGCCGAAATTAAGTGCCTGAAAGCCAACGGGAGGGAAACAGAAATACAAAGCCGAATAAAAGAGATAAAGGCACAGGTACTTGTTGACATACCGAAGGATCTTGCCTATGTTTCCGGCATTTTGTTCGATGATTACATTAACGATATGAAAATAACTCAACATTTCGCCACAACGAACCGCAAGGCCATGATGAAGATTGTTCTTGAAGGGCTTGGGGTAACAGAAAATATTAATTATGACAACTTTACTACAGTACACAATTACATCGATACCGATACAATGATCCTCCGGAAAGGCGCCGTTTCTTCAAAGACAGGCGAAAAACTGCTTATTCCCATTAATATGCGGGACGGAAGTCTTGTATGCGAAGGGCTTGGAAACCCGGACTGGAATTTTTCAGCACCGCATGGAGCCGGGCGGCTTATGAGCCGTAGTAAAGCGTTTAAAACATTGTCGCTTAAGGACTTTAAGGAGCAGATGTCAGGTATTTATTCAACCTCTATTAACAAGGGAACTCTTGACGAAAGCCCCATGGCTTACAAAAACATGGACGATATTCTCCGCAATATTGAGCCGACTGCAAAAATTATCAATGTAATAAAGCCAGTTTACAATTTTAAAGCGGCGGAATAAGTGAAAATATACTCCCCCGTGGTGATTCGAACACCAAACCCAGTGGTTCTGTTACTGGCTCAAGGTTTAGTCAATAGATTGATCAAAATCTGTTCGCCTGAATAAGTTTACATCGGTATTCGATATAACCGCCTCGGCGATAATATATTCCAAAATAGACTTTGCCAGATATTTTGTGTGAGCATTGATCCTGTCCCGCGGGATACGGTTTCCGGCATCGTCCTTGACCCACAGTTCAAAGTGCCAAAAATTAACCCTTGTTGGTTTGTGGGAAAACGAAAGGATATACAACTCTCCGTTAAAATCAATTTCCTGCCTGTCTAGTTTTGCGGCAGCGAGAAAGAGAGGCCAAGCTTCTTTCTGTGAGAATTTTATATCCACTGTTTTCAATTCCGGCAGGTCTTTATTCCAATCGGTATAAAGCCCGGTATCGTCAACCCTGATACCCATGTGCTGTTCTTGATAATAACCATACAGAAAAGCTGACAGCTCAAAGACTTCGCGCAGTGATGGTTGGGGAGCGGCAACAAAATGTAGAATATCATCCGGTTCGTATTCCGTTTTGGTAAGAAACTTATACACATTGACTGTCGTTTCACGCACCAACGCGTTATCTATGACATCTTTATTCTCCAGTATCGGGTAATTACGTCGGGGAAGAAGAACTTCAGGATAGTGCGTCATTAAAAACGTTCCAGCGTCTCGGAGATTTCGGACAGGTTACAGTCCTTAACAATAAGTTTTCCGTCCCCTCGTGACAATATAAACACGTTGTCTTTCTCCTCAAAATTATAATCAAGAACAAAATCTTTACCTTTGAAATTGAGCCGGACTTTTACGGCGTTTTCCTGTAAAGTTATCCTCACACTTTTATCGGAATTAAAAGTTTCTATAGCCCGAAAGAATGGTTCAGTCCTGGCTATATCGAAATCGTCCCTGCCGTTGACGGTTTTATACCGTTTAAGAGCATCAACAAGAGCCTCGTTATCCAATATTTCGGCTCCTGTTCCCTGGCTTCCGGTTACAGTCAACGGAAAGGGTATACCGCCACGCATGACAGCTTGCTTGAGAAACATATTGATTGCATCCGACATATTAATGCCGAGCCGTTCAAAAAGAGCTGTGGAAGCGGTTTTTGTCTGTTCATCAGTTCTGACTTGAATAGTAGGCATTTTATACCTCTCTTCAAGTAGTATATATTATTCTAATTTATTGTCAATACACAGTAGTGCAGTTTGCAGGGTAATACGAATTAATCAATTACTATCCCTCAAAGTGTTTTACAAATAGGCAATTATGCCTTTGAAGAAACAGGATTAACCTCGGTTGAAATTCCCAACGGCACGATAGGATCAGGCGTTTTTTACAGGTGCATTAGGCTAAAAAACGTAATCCTTGGCGAAGGGGTAACAGAGATCAATGGTTCCTTTTCTTATTCAGGTATAACTTTGATCCGCATTCCGTCTTCTGTAAAAGTCCTGTGGGGTTTTAATAACTGTAGAGCTCTTGAGTCGGTTGAATTGTTCGAAGGTTTGATCGAGATAAGAAATGAAGCGTTCTACGGCTGTAGTTCTTTACGGGAAATTACTATTCCTTCAACTGTCGAAAAAATAGGCGAATATGCTTTTTCCGGCTGTACTTCTCTTGCCGTTGTTAACATTCCCGAAAATACTAGCCTCGGCAATAATGGTGTAGGGCTTACTGCATTTAGAAATGTTCCAAATAAAAAAGCCGCCCAATTGAAAAAAGGTGGGCAGAAAACGCTTTGCGTTTTCTGCAATATTAAAAACCCGTCTTTCGACGGGTTTTTAATACCTCCCCCGTGGTGATTCGAACACCAGACCCAGTGGTTAACAGCCACTTGCTCTGCCAGCTGAGCTACAGGGGATAGTAGAAATACAGTATATGATTTAAAAAAAAATGTCAAGCGCTTTTCCCGACTTTAAACCGCATAATTATGCACACCGGCATATCAATATTTTCCCTATATTGACCATTCGTGTTTTTTAAGACATGATTAGACTTGGCAGTGTCACAAGGTGGAAGTCACTGCATTATTTTGGATGCCAGTTAGTGGGCGATTAACTCAGTGGCGAGAGTGTTACCATCCGCCCCTTCGGGCCGGGCACTGAGTGGAAGGATTATACGGCGGCTTGTCAGCCGCCTGGCAGTGTCACACGGTAAAGTCACTGCATGAATTGGATACTGGGCGATTAACTCAGTGGGAGAGTGCCACCATCCGCCCCTTCGAGGCGGGCACTGAGTGGAAGGATTATATGGCGGCTAGTCAGCCGCCTGGCAGTGTCACAAGGTGGAAGTCACTGCATTATTTTGGATGCCAGTTAGTGGGCGATTAACTCAGTGGCGAGAGTGTTACCTTCACACGGTAAAAGTCACTGGTTCGAATCCAGTATCGCCCACTAACTGGCAATTATATTATATGATGGAAAAGTTTTGACGCAAAAAGATTTTGACGCAAAAAAAATAAAAGCGATGGCTCTGGATCTGGACGGGACGCTGCTTAGGCCCGATAAAAGTTTGAGCGAAAGGAACCTACGCGCGCTAAGAGCCTGCATGGAAAAAGATATTAAGGTAATCCTGGCAACGGGGAGGGCTGTAAGCTCGGGGGAAAAATACCGTAAACAAATTGGTACAACCGGCCCGCAAATCTATTTTAATGGGGCAAGGGTAGTCGATGTAAATGCGGGAAAAGAAATCTTTTTCCGGTATGTCAGCACGGAACCTATCCTTTTTTGTGTACGGCTGGCAAGGAAAATGGGAATTTTCTTTCAGGCATTTTTCCCCGATTGCCCTTCTGCAGATTCAAAAAAGGAAAGTAATAGGTTCGGCGAAATCCTGGTTGCCGATCGAAAAACAGCAGAAGCGGAAAGGTACGAAAAAGCGACGGGTGTCCAAGTTATTACAGGCGATTTGGAAGAACACCTTGTTAAGGCAACATCGGTAATAAAGGCAATGTTCATAGCACCGGAAGAAAACCATAATAAAATCCGGGGTTTATTAAGGGAACAATTCGGGCAATCAATCTATATAGTTCAATCTACGCCAATTTTCCTGGAAATACTGGCCGAGGGCGTATCAAAGGGAGCCGGCCTGGAACATGCGCTAAATTACCTAAGTATAAAAAAGGAAAATACAATTGCCTTTGGGGACGAAGAAAACGATCTGCCAATGTTAAAAATTGCGGGTTTTTCTGCCGCGCCTGCCAATGCCAAAGAAACAGTCCTTAAAGAGGCTACATTCCAAATACCCGCCGACGACGAAGACGGGGTTGCTGTTTTTCTGGAAGAAAATATGGGCATCTCTAAAAACTGAAGTTTTTAGAGATGCTCCGCCATAAAATGCATGTTTCGCAGACTTAAAGGCAGGGAATAACTTTTACCGCTTTTTCAGGTACTTCCTTATATCGAGCGAAACGGCTGTAATAATGATTGCGCCCTTAATAATCTGCTGCCAGTACGGCGATACGGCAATAAAGGTAAGGCCGTAGTTGATTACGCTAAAAATCAATACGCCAATAACTATCCCCGGTACGGTACCAATACCGCCCATATTGGAAACGCCCCCGACAACGCAGGCGGCAATGGCATCCAGTTCGTAGCCGTTGCCGTAGTTGTTCGTAGCGCCCCCGCTGCGGGCCGCTTCCAGAGTACCACCCAGCCCATAAAGCATTGCCGCCAAAGTATAGGTTATAATCAGGGTACGTTCAACGTTTACCCCGGAAACCCTGGCTGCCTCTGCATTGCCCCCAATGGCATAAATGTTTTTACCGTAGGTGGTTTTATTGTAAAGAATGTAAATAAAGACCGTAACCAATAAAGCGATAATGATAATATAGTTAATGGGGAATTTATGTAATTGTTCGGGGATATAGTTTGGGGGGTTCGGCCCCAGAATAAACCCCTTTCCATCCAGCCAGCGGATAGAGTTAGACCCCAAAGTGGTAAACCGCGGATCCAGGCCGCCAAGAGGCGTTGCCCCCTGGGGAGGGCGGTCAAAATACAACGAACATGCCCCGTATACTATAACCATAGTACCAAGAGTTGCAATAAAGGCAGGGATCTTTAACTTCGCAGTAACCAGGCCATTAATGAAACCAAAAATACCGCAAGCAGCCACAGCAATAAGAAGCGGGACTATAACGGGCAGTTCTGGCAGGTTGGGGTACATGCGGTTGGAATATTTTAACGACTGAAGCAGAGATGCGGAAATTACAGCCGCCAACCCAACCTGGCGCCCGCAGGAAAGATCGACCCCTGCAGTAATAAGGATCCCGCCCATTCCCATTGCAATAATAATCCTTGTGGAAGAAACATTCAAAATGTTAATAAGGTTAGTTACGGAAAAGAACGGTGTCCCAAACTTAAATAAAGACCAGAAATGAATAATAATAACCAAAAAGATAAACACCAGATAAATTGCATATTGTACTGCAAAATTTTTAATGTCTCTTGCCTGGATATTTAATAGGTTATACTTTGGTTTTTCCATGGTTCCTTCGATCCCTCCTACATAAATTGTGTTGCCAGGCGCATTATTTCTTCCTGGTTAGTTTTTTTAGCTTCTAAAATTCCGGAAACCTTGCCTTCGCACATAACCATGATCCGATCCGAGATCCCCAAAAGCTCTGGCATTTCGGAAGTAATCATAATTACACATTTCCCCTGTTTGGCTAAATCAATAATAATGTTGTAAATCTCATACTTGGCCCCGACATCTATACCGCGTGTAGGTTCATCCAGGATAAGTATATCCGGTTCTGTAAGGAACCACCGGGCAAAAAGCACTTTTTGCTGATTCCCGCCGGAAAGATCCCGGATTAGCGTTTTGGTAGACGGGGTTTTGATATTAAGCGTTTTAATATTGTCTTTCGCCGCCTTCTCCCCTTTCCGCTCATCAATAAGGCCAATAACATTCATATACTTTTTTAGGCTCGCAATGATCATATTGTCTTTAACCGAGCACATGGGGATAATCCCCGTAACGCGCCTTTCTTCGGTAACCAGGGCCATTTTTTTATCTTTTGCCTGCGGGGGCGACTTGATTACCTGTTCCTTGCCATTAATTACAATTGAACCGCTGGCAATGGGCCTAAGGCCAAAAAGCGATTCGACCAGTTCTGTCCTTTGGGCGCCTACCAGGCCCCCAATACCGAAAATCTCGCCTTTTTTGACAGAAAAACTTATGTCGGTAAATGAATGTTCGACAGCAGAAGTCAGGTTTTTTACCTCCACCACAATATCACCGGGAACATTGTCTTTTGGCGGGAAACGGTTGGTTAAATCCCGGCCAACCATCCGTTTAATTATCACGTCGGTGGTCAGGTCCTTTGCCGCGTATGTCCCAATATGTTCCCCATCACGCATGATCGAGACTTCATCGGCAATTTCAAGAATTTCTTCTATTTTGTGGGAAATATAAATAATCGCAACTCCCTGATCTTTAAGCCGCCTTATAATGGTAAACAACTGGGACACTTCATGTTCTGTCAGGGACGATGTAGGTTCATCCATAATAATTACCCTGGAATTCCATGAGACTGCCTTGGCAATTTCCAGAGACTGTATTTTTGAAACGGATAATTCCCTGACCCAGACCCTGGGCGGAATATCCATCTCCAAATCCTTAAAAAGCGCTACCGTATCGGTATGCATTTTTTTATGATCAATCAGCTTGATTGGCCCAATAGAATATTTGGGGAAACGCCCAAGCCAAAGGTTTTCCATAACACTGCGGTAAGGGACAGGCAGGAGTTCCTGGTGGATCATCGAAATCCCCGCATTTATTGCCTGTTTGGAATTATCGAATTTTACTTTTTCCCCGTCCAGCAATATTTCACCGGAATCAGGATCGTAAATACCAAAAAGGCATTTCATAAGGGTGGACTTTCCGGCGCCATTTTCGCCCATAAGGGCATGGACAGTACCTTGCTTTACATCGACAGATACATTGTGCAGGGCCCTAACGCCAGGAAATGACTTTGAAAGGTTTTTTACCTGGAGAACATAATTTCCAACTGCCATTAGAACTCCTTAAAACCAATTAAATATAGGGATGTGCGGAAAACCCGCACATCCCTTACCTGGATTATAATGCTCCAGGTCAATAAATACAAGCTGGAAATTACTTCTGGAACTGTTTGTAGTTATCCTTGGTAACTTTTACATAGGGTACCCAAACGTAGCGGCCTGTTACCACAGGGGGGGCGTCGTCGTTGTCACCCAATTTCCAGCCGGCGCTGGAAGGATTATCACCTTTTGCAAGGGCATAGGCTATATCAAAAGTGGCTTTTCCCTGGTTGTCCGCATCGTTAAGAACGGTGCCAAGAAGGGTGCCTTCTTCCAGAGCCTGGAGAGCAGGGGGGGTAGCGTCAACACCCAGTACAGGCATGAATTTCCCGCCCTGGAAATAACCGGCTTTCCGCAGTGATTCAATGGCGCCAAGAGCCATGTCGTCGTTGTTGGCGAAAACCATGTCGATCCTGTCGCCGAACTGGGCAAGCCATGCATCCATTTTTTCCAATGCCTTGGGGCGGTCCCAGTTGGCATAATCTTCTGCCAGTAACTCTACCTTAATCCCGGCATCGGTAACGGCTTTAATGGAGTAGATCCTCCGTGCTTCGGCATCAGCGTGGTTGGGCTCGCCCCTAAGCATGACATAGCGAAGTACCTGATCCTTTCCCTTGTTGGCAATCCACCATTCGGCGGCAATTTCGCCTTCCATGGTGCCGGATTGTTTGGGGTCTGCGCCGACATAGTACAATTTGTCCCATGACGCCATATCCGCAGCTACGGGCACCCTGTTAAAAAATACGACGGGGGTATTTTTTGCCTTGGCTTTCTCTATGATAGTCCCTGCAGTTTCCCTGTCTACGAGGTTAATGGCAAGGGCATTCATATTCTTGGAAAGGAATACATCGACCTGATCGTTCAACATGGGCTGGCTATTCTGGGAATCAACTACTTCCAATGTAGCCTTGCCTGCTGCATTCAGTTCAATTGCGCCGCGGGTATACGACATAAAGGTGTCATCAAACTTGTAGATATTTACACCAATACTGGGCAATCCGCTTCCACTGCCGCCGGCGGGCTTGCCGGTACAGGCTGCAAAGGACAGCGCCAAAGCAACAACCAGGAAAACAATAATTGCTTTCTTCACTTTCTTCCTCCTGAAAAAAATTGTTAGCAAGGGCCCTATAAGCCCGTTTGCTTGCTACTATTTTATTGAGAAATATCTGCAATATTTTTCTTGGTTACAGGAAAATATTGCTACCCTGATTTGGAAAATAAAAAAACTGGAAAAATCGTGCAAAAACGCTCAAAAAAGTGAAGTTATCGGCGGCGGCTTTCGAATGAAATATTTTATTTTTTGTATTGCCTGTAGTTATCCAGAGTAACTTTCCTGTAAGGCACCCAGATATACTGGCCATCGGTTATTTCCCAGCCGGCGTTTAGAGGGTCCGCCCCAGTAGCAAGGGCATAGGCTATGTCGAATGTAGCTTTCCCCTGGTTATCCGAATCGTTCAGGACCGTGCCCAGAAGCGTGCCCTCTTCCAGGGCTTCCAAAGCAGGGGCGGTACCATCGACCCCTAAAATTGGAATATAGTTCCCGTTCTGGAAGTAGCCATTGCTTTTAAGTGCTTCTATAACCCCCAGCGCCATGTCGTCGTTGTTGCAGAATATCATTTCGATCCGGCCGCCGTATTGCTCCAAAAAAGCCAGCATTTTTTCTTTTGCCCTGGGCTTGTCCCACATAGCGGTGTCTTCGGCAAGGCACTGGACAGGGACGCCTTTTTCTTTAAGGTACTGAATTGCGTAATATGTACGCTGCTCTGTATCCTGGTGGTTGGGCTCACCTTTAAGCATAATATATTGAAGTATACCATCGTTATTTTTATCAATACTCGCCTTGTTCGCAATCCAGTAATCGTAAGCTATTTCGCCCTGCATAATACCGGATTGTTCGGCTTTGGCGCCGACATAGTAAACTTTATCCCAGGATGCCATATCTTCCGGCAGAGGCTCCCTGTTAAAAAACACAACAGGTGTATTCCTGGCCTTGGCTTTTTCGAGGATCAACGAAGCGGCGGTCCGGTCTACAGGGTTGATTGCCAAAGAATCGACTTTCCTGGAAAGGAATGCATCGACCTGGTCGTTTTGCCTTGACTGATCGTTTTGGGAGTCAACCAAAACCAGTGCAGCTTTACCTGCAGCATTCAACTGGATGGCATTGCGGGTGTAAGACATAAAGGTGTCATCAAATTTATAGATGGTAACACCAATGCTGGGCATACCATCACCGTTATCACTCTTGCCGGAACAAGCTAAAAAAGGCAGCATTGCAAAGGCAGCAATAATAACAACTATTATCTTCTTCATCTTTAGACAAAAGAATAATACCACAATTTTTGTTTACCGAAAAGCCATTAAAGTGGTTTTTTTCTAAATAAGGGCTTATAGGAGCTCCCTCCTGCCCATTTTACTTTTATCCCCTTTGGGACCCCCTAAAGTCCCTGTGGGGGCGCATTAATCACTACCACGCTACCTATAGCGGCCTGACCCTTCGGCGGCACCGGGCGAATTCGGTTCCTGGTATTTTTGCATGTCCCAAAATGACTTCTATTTTAATCAAAAATCTTGTAACCGTTTTTGATTGCTTGGTCTAACCAGAAATTCCCCCGTATCCGATTTAGTTCATCCCCTTTTTCACTCAAAATCTGCCCTAAAATATATTGGCATTCCTGGTTTCCATTTTGCGCGCCTATTCTATACCAATATTCAGATAATTCAACATCCTTTATAATTTCCATATAATATTTTCCCAAGAGCCACGCAGCTTTTTTGTTTCCCCTTAATGCGCCTGTTTTACATTTTGCAAGTTTTGCTTTTGAAAGACGTTTATAATCATTGGGAAAAAGGCTGTCGTTTTCGGGCTGGGCAGTTTTAAGAGTATATCCGACATCTTTTAGCCATTTTTCAGTTTCTCGATAATCTATTTTTGCCAACCCATAAAGCCAAAAAACACCGCGGGCTTTCAAGTCATTGTCGTAATTATATTTATCCAAGAAATGTATTGCGAGTGAATATTTCGACTCAAGGTGCCCATTTTCAGCCCCAATAATGCGCCAATTAAAAGCATCAGAGTTATCCCATAAAACACTAAAATGGAGCTGTAATTTGAAAGCAGCATTAGGATCACCGTTTAAGGCATCCAGTGTTATTTGGGGCAATTCAGCATCAGGAATAATAAATTTTCTACCGGGTGTTATATATGTTCTACTTTCATCCGTCAAATTATGGTCGCATGGCACCTCTATCGACGCCCCGCCCAGGGCAACCTTCCCCCCGCCCGCGGCGCTGATTAACGCTGTCGCCGTTTCCCCGGTTACGGGCGGTGCCGGCATTTCGTAGGGTGCCGTCGTTATTTCGTAGCCTTGCGCCGCAATGGCGGCTTCGCTTCCTGGAATGGTTCCCGTGCCCCCGCCTTGCGCGCCGGGGGCGTTTGCGTCGTCGGGAAATATTGTAGGTGTATTTATGGGGAGGCGCTTGCCGCTTGTGGTCGTTGCAAAAGTGCCGGGGCCGCCTTGCACATGCGCCGCTCCCGCCGTTATGCAGGCACGGTCAGCCTGCGCGCACTGGCTCGCCGCCAGCACGCACAGCGCTAAAAGCGCGCCGGTCACTTTCTTCACCTGTATAAAATACTAATGATCCTGCTTTCTGTCAAGTGTTTTTTTGCTGGTTTACTTTTTTCCGGTTATTGTCAATTGAGCCATTTTAAAAAACTGGAGTGTTGAAAAAGCCTTAATTTTTACCGGTTTTTCTCGTAGTATGCGATGGCCCGGTGTTTTACAAAAGTATCCAATACACGGGACGCATTCAGGTTTTCCCTGGGGATAAACCCGCCAGCCATGTTGTCGTGGCCGCCGCCCACCCCGCAGCCTTCTGTAAGGCACCTTACTAAATCGTTGGCTTTAATAACGTCGGTGATGCTTCTTACCGATAACTTTACTCCGGTTTCCCGTTCGGCATAGGCAATAACGATGTTCACACCTGCAACACTGACAACGATATCCCCGGCTGCCCCCAAAAGGGAATCGTTAACGTTCCTTAACCGGACAAATGCAAGTTCGTCATATATTTCCACTGTTTTAAAAGCATCGGCATACAATTCCAGATCGCTGGCTGAAATTTCGTTCCCTTTAAGTTCAACAATTGCATCAATATCCGCAAAACTGTAAAGCTTGTAAAACATATTGATGTCCAAATCGCAAGCGCCCCGTGTCAGGTTGTCGGTATCCATAAAGATTCCATAGACCAGGGCTGTAGCGACACCCCTGGGGGGTACAATGCTGTTTTCAAAAAACCACTCTGCGATAATGGCGCTGCAGCTTCCCACTTCCGGCCGAATGTCCATAAAGCGGTAGCCCATATCACCTTTAAATTCGTGGTGATCGATAGCCGCTACTTCGTATGTAGGAAGGTTGGTAAGGTTTGCGTTTCCCTTTTGGCCGTCTATCAGCACGGCCCAGTCTTCCTCGCCCAGAGTGTGCGCATCTTCTGCCTTCATAATCGGCACCTTGAACATTTCCAGCATACGCAGGGAATTGGCCTTCTCAATTTCCTGATCGTACACGATGGCGAGTTTTTGTATCCCCCGTTGGTCCAGGAGGTAGTACATCCCCAGGCTGGATGCTATGGCATCGGGATCCGGAACATTATGGGGCTGGATAAACACCTCATCCGGCGCCTCTTTTAGAATATCAACCAATATATCGAGTTTTGTCTGAGCCATGGGTTATTGTACCAGATAACGATGTATGAATAAACCCCTCGACATGATCTGAGTGGGCAGCACGCCCCTCACTGTCGTGGCAACATAGATCCCAATGTGTTCAGTTTGTAAGTTACAGTTGCTACCTCTGCACCCGCCCGGAAGCATCGCCGCCGGCCAGTTTTTTAACTTCGTCTGCGGAAACATGGTTAAAGTCGCCTTCGACTGAATGTTTAAGGCAGCTTGCCGCAACGGCAAATTCCAGGCTGTCCTCTGCGTTCATGCCGCTCTGGTTTCCGTAGATAAGGCCGGCGGCAAAACTGTCTCCCCCGCCGACACGATCGACGATGTGGACCGGATATTTTTTGGAAAAATAAAAATCCCCGCCGCTATAAAGCATAGCTGCCCAATTGTTGTCGCTGGCAGAAATTGATTCTCGTAAAGTAATGGCAACTTTTTTAAAGCCAAAGCGCCTTGCCAGGGTCTGTGCAACTTCTTTATACCCATCATGATTCAGGGCCCCGGAATTAATGTCTGTGTTTTTTGCTTTTATGCCAAAAACATCGGCGGCGTCTTCCTCGTTGGCAATGCAGGTATCCACATATTCCATAAGGTCGCCCATGACTTCCCCGGCTTTTTCTTTGGACCACAGGTTTTTCCGGTAGTTAAGGTCGCAGGACACGGGGACACCCGCATCTTTTGCCGCTTTGCATGCATCTGCCGTGATCGCCGCCGCACTGCCGGAAATAGCAGGGGTAATGCCGGTAACATGAAACCAGGAAGCGCCGTTAAAAATATGTTTCCAGTTAAAGTCCGTCTGCGCTGCTTCGGCAATGGCAGAGCGGGCGCGGTCGTAAATTACTTTGGAAGGCCGCTGGGAAGCGCCTTTTTCCAGAAAATATATTCCCACCCTGTCCCCCCCGCGCACTATGAGCGATGTATCGACGCCAAACGCACGTAAAGCATTTACAGCAGCCTGGCCAATTTCGTGTTTGGGGAGCCTGGTAACATACGCTACATCCAGGCCAAAATTTGCAAGCGACACGGCGACATTTGCTTCGCCCCCGCCAAAGGTAGCGCCAAACTGCGCCGCCTGGACAAAACGGCAATACCCTTCCGGGGCAAGGCGCAGCATTATTTCGCCGAAAGTAATAATTTTACCCATGACCCCCCCTTGCTTTCTCTGCCAGGCAGACCGCTTCCCTGCAAAGTGCGCTTATCCTTTCAAATTCCCCGGAATTGATCAGTTCAGCGTTCACCATCCAGGAACCGCCGCAGGCAAGTATTTTTTCGAAGCTTAGATATTTAGCTATGTTATTTGCATTTATCCCGCCGGTGGGAATAAAGTACATTGATGGAAAAGGGGCGGCAAGCGCCTTAATATAATCAAGCCCGCCGCACTGCTCTGCGGGAAAAAATTTTACCACATCAAGCCCAGTTTCAAGGGCGTGATCGACCTCTGTCGGCGTAATACAGCCGGGGGTTATGGGTATACCTTTTTTTATGCAATGGGTGACTACGTTGGGGTTAAAGCCGGGGCTTACGATAAACTTTGCCCCTGCCGCAATAGCCTTATCCGCCTGTTCAACAGAAAGTACGGTGCCCGCGCCCAGTAGTATTTCTGGCGCTTCCTTGCTTATGCGGCGTATGGATTCCTCCGCCTGGGCAGTCCTGAACGTTATTTCGGCGCAGGGGATACCCCCGGCTGCAAGCGCCTTTGCCAGGGGAACTGCATTGGCGGCGTCATCAATCTTTATAACGGGGATAATGCCGGTTTTTTTTAGGTCTTCCAGTACAGTATGCATAACAGTATTATATCAGATTTTTTATTTTTACGATATAATAATTTTCCAACGGAGGAAATTGATGGCAAAAAAAGTGCTTGCCTTTCTGGCAGATGGTTTTGAAGAGGTGGAGGCGGTAACGCCCATAGATTATCTTCGAAGAACCGGTGTAGAGGTTACCGTTGCCGCAATTGGAAAAGATAAACAGGTAACGGGGTCTCATAACATAAGCCTTATTGCCGATACTACCATTGCGGCATTGGAGGAGGCAGGGCAGTTTAACGCCGCCTGCTGGGACGGAGTGTTTGTCCCGGGGGGTATGCCCGGGGCCGCAAACCTGGCAGCCTGCGCCCCGGCGGGGAAATTGTTCAGGGAGATGGCTGCAGCCGGAAAGATAATCGCGGCTATCTGCGCTTCCCCAGCCGTGTTCCTTGCGCCCCTGGGCCTCCTTAAGGGAAAGAAGTTTACCTGTTACCCGGGTATGGAAAGCAAAGTTGCCAGCTTGGCAGACGGCGGTGGAAACTGGCTTGCCGAAAAAGTTGTTGTTGACGGGAACCTGGTAACAAGCCGCGCTCCCGGTACGGCAGTTAACTTTTCCCTTACCCTTGCAGAACTGTTTGCCGGAAAAGAAGCGGCAGAGAAACTCAGCAGTGGATCTTTACTTTCGTAAACCAATATTGCTTACATAGGTATGGTGATTTTTTGTGGATGCCGATTTTCTCTGCGCAGCCCTTGAAGAAAACGGGGCAATAGCAAAAAACCTTCCCGGTTATGAACGCAGGGACGCGCAGCTTGATCTGATCCGTCTGATAGTACAGGCATTTAATGAAGATGCAGCCACCGCCGCAGAAGCAGGGACCGGTGTAGGGAAATCTTTTGCATACCTTCTTCCTGCAATAGAATATGCTTTTGCCCACAAAAAAAACAGGGAAAGGGTAGTCATATCCACAGCTACAATCACCCTGCAGCAGCAGCTTTATGAAAAAGACATACCGCTTGTACTTTCTGCCCTGGGCAAAAAAGTAAAGTGTGTGTTGGTAAAAGGCAGGGGAAATTACCTTTGCCGGAGGCGGCTTGCTGAAACACAGGCAGAAAACCCGTTAGACAATCAACAATACGAAGAATTCCGTATTCTTTGCGAATGGGCGGAACAAACCACGACTGGAGATCGTTCCGACCTTGCCTTTTTGCCCTCTGCCCTGCTTTGGTCCCGGCTATGCTGCGAAAGCGATACCTGCATGGGCGTACACTGTCCGGAAATTGAAAGATGTTTTTTTATGGCGCTCCGCAAAGAAGCTGCGGCCTCCGGCATACTTGTTGTAAACCACCACCTGCTTTTTGCCGACCTTGCAGCCCGGCATGGGGGGGCAGGCTACGAATCGGCAGTGGTGCTTCCCCCATTTGACAGGGTGATAATCGATGAAGCCCATACAATCGAAGATTCTGCCACATCTTTTTTTTCCAAAGGCTGGGGCCGCCCGGGGATAAACCGTTCGCTAAGCCGCCTGTACCGCAAACGTCGTAAAAAAGAAACCGGGCTGCTGCTCCGTTTTACCGGCGGGTTTACTGCGGTGCCGGGAGCTGTTGTAAAAGCAATTACAGCGCTCCGCTCCGCCGCCGATGCAGCCGATGCAGCAGCCCTGGCCCTGTGCGGCGATGAAGGGCAATTCCGCCTTGTAAGAAAAAACAATGGCGGCCCTTTGGGGATACTGCGGCAGCCGCTGGAAGAATTACAAAAGGCAGCCGGCCTGCTTACAAGCAAGGTTAATGCCATGATTGGGCAGGCGGATCAGGATGATCCGGCTGTATGGGAAATAAAAGCGGTACTGCGGCGTATGGAATCCATTGCAGAAATTTGCGGATTGTTCTTGGAATATGATCTTGGCACCAGGAAAGCTGCGGAAGAACAGGATGTTTTTTGGCTGGAAAGGAATGCCGGTTCCAGGGATGACCGGGAAAACCGGGTTACCCCCTGGGCTGCCTTTACCGTCTCGCCTGTGAGCGTTGCCGCATCATTAAAAGAAGCCCTGTTTGATGCAAATAAAACTGTTGTCTGCGTTTCTGCAACATTAAGCACAGGCGCTGCCGTGCCGGATAATGACAGCACATCGAGCCTGGATGCAGCAGCTGCATCCTTCCGTTACTGGGCCGGCCGTACAGGGGCGGCATTAGGGGACAGAAAATTATTATGCGGGGTATTCCCCTCCCCGTTTCCCTATAACAAACGGACGCTCCTTGCCGCCCCAACCGATGCGCCGCTGCCCGACTCGCCGGAGTACCCGGCTTTTGCTGCCCATGCCATTACAGAGCTTGTGCGCCTCTGTGGCGGCTCGGCGCTTATTTTATTTACTTCGTACCAGGCTTTGCGCAATGCATTCGAAGAAGCCGCCCCTGTTTTGGAAAAAGACGGGATCAGGTGCCTTAAACAGGGGGATGACGACAGATCGCGGCTGCTGCAGGTCTTCCTGGAAGACAAGTCCAGCGTGCTATTTGGGACCGATTCTTTTTGGGAGGGGGTGGACGCGCCGGGAGAAACCCTGCGCCTTTTAATCCTCTGCCGCCTGCCATTTAAAACATTAAAAGACCCTGTGTTCGAAGCCCGGCGCGAATACCTGGAAAGCTGCGGCCGCAGTTCATTTGCCGAATTATCGCTGCCCGATGCGGTAATGAAATTCAAGCAGGGTTTCGGGCGGCTTATGCGGAATTCCTCTGACTACGGGGCGGTGGTAGTTTTAGACGGCAGGGTACTCCACAAATATTACGGGAAAGCGTTCCTGCAAGCCCTGCCGGATACAAAAACGAGCTTTAAGGAATTTGATGATGTTTTACGGGACCTGGAAAGTTTTTTGTATTAACCCTAAACAGGCACCTTCCGTGCCATCACCATAGCCAAAGTTGTCTTGCCAAGGTAATCGTCCAGAATTTTTGTCATGTCCTCCCATACGTTATGGCCGGCGCACTTATGCCCGGTAATTGAACAGGCTTTGGCATTTTTATCGCAGTCGGTTATATTAAGCTCTTCTCCGGCTGCTTCCAGTATTTCTTTAACAGTAATACTGTCCGGGGTTTTAACAAACAGAAAACCCCCTCCCGGGCCCCTTACCGAGTTGACAAGGCCTGCTTTGCGGAGTTTAAAAAAGATCTGTTCCAGAAAAACCGAAGAGATCAGCTCCGATTCGGATATTTGATTAATAGAAACAGGGATTTCCCCATCTTCCCCCGGATGACCTGCGGAGTGCGATTCGCTTTGAATTCGAGCCAGGGCAATAGATGCCCTTAAGGCATAACGGCCACGTGTTGTTATTCGCATTTTATAATAGTCCTTGGAGAATAATATACAGTATTATTGCAAAATTTCCATATTTTTGATAAAAAAAGTATTGTATTTGGGGCTAATTGACAAAGGCGGCAGAATTATTGTATTTTATAAATAATCTCAATCTGCAAGGAGAAAACTATGGCTCAGGCCAGTAAGAACTCGCGTACAAGCTCTGCAACCCAGAAATTCCTGTGTTCCTGCGGGGGCGAAATCAAAATGAAGGCAATTTTTGAAAACGGCAAGATTAAAAACCAGGCCGAATGTGATAAATGCAAACGGGTCGAAAGGCGGCCTTCGGATTTTAAATAAAGCCTTTACATTCTCCAAAACGTGGGCCAGGTTTTGGGAAATTGCTATACTTAGTTGGAGGTTATTTTTGTCAAGTAAAGTCAGATCTGCAGAAAAACGGCACCGCCAGAGCGAAGAACGAAGGATACGGAACAAGGCGGTAAAAAGTTCAGTCAGGACCAGTGCGAAGAAATTTGTACTTTCAACCCGTAAAAAAGATGCGGGCGAATCGGAGCTTCTTCTGAGGGACATGATACAAAAAATTGATTCTGCTGCACGTAAAGGAATTATCAAGAAAAATGCTGCCGCCAGGAAAAAATCCCGGATGCAGCGTTTGCTTAATACAATGAAAGCAGCTCAATAGAGCTTTTTTAACTCTCTTTGAATGTAGGTTAGCGCATACCTCAGCCAGGGGGCGGTGTTTTTGACAGGGAAAAAAATCACCAAAGCAGAAATTATTGACTCGGTCTATGAAAAAACCGGAATTAACCGTAAAGACATTAAAGTTGCGGTAGATCTTGCATTGGATGGTATAAAAAACTCGCTGGCATCGGGAACCATAATAGAGCTGAGGGGCTTTGGTACATTCGAGATAAGGATTCGTAAGGGAAGGCAAAAAGCCCGGAACCCAAAAACCGGAGAGACAGTATCGGTTTCTTCGCACGGTACCGTGGCTTTTAGGGCAGGAAAAGAATTACGCCAGGCAGTATGGAACCTGCCATTATCAGAACACCCCCCTACATGAAACCTTTTTTACTTAATACTGCAGCGATTCTCTTTGGCGCCCTGCTTTTTGCCGCATCATTCCCCAACGCTTTATTTACCAATGGGCTCTATATACTGGCCTGGGCCGCCTATATACCGGTATTCTGGGTCATAAACAGGGCAGCTGCAAAAAGTATCGCCGGAAGCCTGGCGGTATCGGCATTATGGGGCACCCTTTATGGGTATACGGCGTACCTGCTCTTCCTGCCCTGGATGGGGGCTTTCCACCCCCTGGCCGGGATCTTTGTATCGTCCCTCCATATGGTGTATATGGCCCTCCTTTTTCCGCTGTTAAAACTTGCAATCATATTTTTCCCAAAAAAAGGGTATATACTCCAATGGCTGCTCTGGCTTTCTTATGAATACCTTAAAACCACCGGGTTTTGGGGTTTCCCCTATGGGGTAACCGGCTATTCCCAATGGCAATCCCCATCAATAATTGCAATCGCTTCGATATTCGGCGTTTGGGGTGTATCTGCGCTGGTATTGTTCCCTTCGGCTTATTTAGGTGCAATGGGATCGTCGCCGGAAATGCAAAAAAACAGGTCTTTTAAAGGGGCTTTTAATTTCCTTTGCCGGGAACGGCTGGCAGCTGCGGCCTGGCTGGGCGCCTTGGCCGGGGCGCTTGCCTTTGGGTTTATCCAGGATGATTTTTCCGGGAATGCCGCTCTAAAAAATGCCGGGGGCTATAACGGTACGGCAAAAATTGCCCTCATCCAGCAAAACGCCGACCCCACAAAAGATGGCGCAGCAGAAATGACCCGGACGCTTGCGGTGCTTAAATCACTTTCTGCCGGGGCGCTGCAGGAAGAGCCGGGGACACAATTGGTAGTCTGGCCGGAAACTGCGGTTGTTCATAGAATTTTCTGGCACCTTAATTACCGGGACAATGCGCAGTCCTATGCGGCAGTAAAAAGCCTCCTGGACTTTTTTGCAGATCAAAAAGTCCCTTTTTTAATTGGAAATGACGATGCCCGCCTGGAAGTTAGTAATACCGGGCAATGGGACAGGGTCGATTACAATGCCGCCCTGCTTATGGAGGGGGGGGAAATAAAAGCTGCTTACCGGAAAATCCATTTAGTCCCCTTTGGCGAAGCTTTCCCTTTTGAAAAACGCTTCCCCCGGATAGCCCAGGCTTTGGTTGACGCCAACTCTCAATTTTGGAAGCCCGGCAGGGACAAGCTGGTGTTTCAAACAGGAAATTTGCGGTTCTCTACGCCAATTTGTTTTGAAGATTGCTTTGGTTATGTTTCCCGGGATTTTACCCGGAACGGGGCCCAATTTATCGTAAATTTAACCAACGATTCATGGGCGGGAAACCTTTCCAGCCAGGTTCAGCATCTTTCTGTGGCAGTTTTCCGGGCTGTGGAAAACCGCCGTTCCCTGGTCCGGGCAGCTACTTCCGGCCAGACCTGTGCCATTGCCCCATCGGGCAGGGTACTCGCCATGGCCCCCCCCTTTACCGAGGCAGCTTTAAACGTGGAGATCCCCCTTGTAACTGCCAGGACCCCCTATACGGTTTGGGGCGATCTTTGGGCCTGGGTTTTTTGCGTTTTGGCTCTTTCACTCTTGCTAAGCGGGGCGATCAGGTCTATACTAAGGGGAGTTAATACAGGATGGAAGCAATGAATACCCGCAAGAAGATACTCGTTATTGACGACGAAATGATAAGTCTTGAGTTCTTCGAAGTTATGCTCTCAAAACTTGGTTTTGTTGTTGAAAAAGCAGAAAACGGCGAAGACGGCTTTGCGATGGTAAGGAAATTTTTCCCCGACCTCATCATTATGGACAATATTATGCCCAAAATGTCCGGCTGGGAATTAACCAAGATACTAAAAGCCGACCCTAAATACCGTGAAATACCGATTATTATGCTTTCTGCCCTGGACGATGTAAAAGACAAGGTCGAAGGGTTCGAATTGGGTATAGACGACTATATTACCAAGCCCTTTAATTTTTCCGAAGTCCTGGCAAGGATTAGGGCAGTGCTGCGGAACAGGGAACTTTTTGGGCAAATTGTTGCCCGCGAATCGCGACTGTCCCTGGCAGAAGAGCTCTCTTCCGACGTTAAGAGCAATGTACTTGACTTTATTGCCAGTATTGACGATCTTGATGGTACCATAGAAAAAGTTACCAATCTGGGCCTTTCCAATGCAAATTGCGCAGATGTGCCTGGTTTGGCAGATCTTATTAAAGACCTTAAACTAAAATCACAGCTGGTCAGAAAGAACCTGGCCGGTCTTGACGCACGGATAGAAAAAACAATGGCTGAGTGGGAGAACTTGAAGAAAAACGAAATTGGCCTTACTATACTTGAAAAACAAATACGACGATCCTTGCAACAGGAACAGGAATGAAGCCGGGGAAAAAGAAGACCAAGTTAATCGTGTTGGGCAGCAGCGTTTCGATGGATGGTTTTTTAAACTTTAAGGAAACCCTTTGCATCCAGGGAAAATTTAAGGGTACCATCGAGGCAACAGGGGCATTGATAATAGACAGAGGGGCTATAATAGATGCCGACCATATTTCAGTCAGCTCCATGACAATCCACGGCTCTGTCAGCGGGCAGGTCCGGGCTGTCGATAAGATTGATATGCTAAGCGGTTCCCAGGTACGGGGGGATGTAGCCGCCAACCGGCTGCGCATAGCAGACGGTGTCCTTTTTGAAGGTCAATGCAGCATGATCGGTACGGAACGGGAAGTTGAAATTTTTTCCCGCCCCATCGAAGAAATAAAAACGGAACTAAAAAGGTCCCATGGTTAGTGAAGAAGAATTACATAATGAGCTTAACTGCGCCGCAGAACATGTGATCCAGCTCCTAATCGACAGGTCTTTGTGGCTGGCGGTGTCTGAATCCTGTACAGGGGGGCTCGTTGCCGAAGCCCTTACCAGGATAAGCGGCGCATCATCCTGTTTCTGGGGATCCTTTGTTTGCTATACTGCCCGGGCAAAAATGCATATGCTGGGAGTTGGAGAGGATACGCTTAATGCGTACGGGGCGGTAAGCAGGGAAACAGCAATGGCTATGGCTGTAGGGGCACTAAAAAAAAGCGGTGCAGATGCAGCGGTATCCATAACAGGCATTGCCGGCCCGGACGGCGACGGTTCGGCTGTTCCGGTGGGGACTGTCTGGATAGCGGCGGCTCTCCGGAAAGGGAACTCGGCAGTCCGGGATTTCCATTTCGACGGCAGCCGGGACCAAGTGCGTATGAAAGCAGCGAAAGAAGCGCTGATGCAGATAGCGGAATTAATATAAATAAGGACATCTCTAAAACAACAGGTTTTTAGAGGTTCCCATAAAGCTTTTTAGCCAGACCATATTTTAAGAAGTCAGGCAGGAAAAGCCCATAACTCCAAAAAGCAGGAGAAAAAGTTATGCCTTATGTAAGGAAAACTCGGGCACTTAGATTTGAGGGGCAGGACGGCACTCAGCAAAATTCTTTTGCAAGTGAAGAAGAAAACCAAAATGGGGGCGCACGGGTCGTTGTCAAAGCCCAGCCGCGCCGTATTTCCAGGGAAAGAAACCCGGTTGGCGAAGCAGACGGGAATTCAAACGGCGGGCCCCCCGGCAGTATGATTGGCGATATTAACGAAGAAGTAAAAGAAAACCCTGCGGGCGAATCTTTGCCGGATTCGGAAAACGGCGCACCGGCATATAAAACTTCTTTTACGACAATACCCAAACTCCCTTCCATGCCGGATATTTACGGCAAGCCCGAACCGCGAAATGACGACAGCGGGAAACAGCGCCTGTCGATTAACGAGCTTATCAGGCTTAACATGGTTGATCTTCGCGAACTTGCGGTTAATTATGCCATTACCCACGAAGATATGGTTACCTTAAAAAAGCAGGAAATTGTTTTTTCTATTTTAAAGGCCCATACCGAGAGGGGTGGGATTATATACGCATACGGCTCGCTGGAAATACTCCCCGACGGTTACGGGTTCCTCCGCAGCCCGCAGAATTCGTACCTTCCCGGCCCGGACGATATTTATATCAGCCCCAGCCAAATACGGCTTTTTGCCCTAAAAACCGGGGACACCGTCTATGGACAGATCCGCAGCCCAAAGGAGGGCGAGCGTTTCTTTGCCATGCTCCGGGTGGAAACGGTAAATTATGACGATCCGGCTGTTGCACAGAACCGTATCCCCTTCGATAACCTTACCCCACTCTACCCAAACGAAAAGCTCGACCTGGAAACAAAAACCGAAGGTGTCTCCGAGCGCATCATCAACCTTTTCTGCCCGATCGGGAAAGGCCAGCGCGCCCTTATTGTGGCGCAGCCCCGCACCGGCAAAACAATAATGATGCAGAAAATTGCCAACGCGATTACCCAGAACCACCCCGAGGTGTACCTTATAGTACTGCTTATTGACGAGCGCCCCGAAGAGGTTACCGATATGGAAAGGACTGTCCGCGCCGAAGTTATATCCAGCACTTTCGACGAACAGGCAACGCGGCATGTGCAGGTAACAGAAATGGCGCTGGAAAAAGCCAAGCGGCTTGTAGAGCATAAGAAGGATGTTATAATACTCCTCGACTCAATCACCCGCCTGGCCCGCGCGTATAACCAGACCGTCCCCGCTTCCGGCAAAATCCTGTCCGGCGGCGTGGATTCCAACGCCCTCCACAAACCCAAGCGCTTTTTTGGCGCAGCCCGCAACATCGAGGAAGGCGGCAGCCTGACAATCATCTCCACGGCGCTGGTGGAAACCGGCAGCCGCATGGACGAAGTAATTTTCGAAGAATTCAAGGGTACTGGCAATATGGAGATCAACCTGGACAGGAGAATCAGCGACAGGCGGCTCTTCCCGGCCATCAACATAAAAAAATCCGGTACCAGGAAGGAAGAACTCCTCCTTTCCGAGGAAGAACTCCAAAAAATCTGGATATTACGGAAGGTTATCAACCCCATGGACGATGTCGAGATCATCGAACTCCTGGTTGACAAAATGAAAAAAAGCAAAGATAATGTAGCATTCCTGCGCTCAATGAATACCGGCAGCGCAGGTGGCGAATAGCCCCAATGAATATCATTGGCTGAGCTTTTTCGAAACTTCAGTTTTTGAAAAAGCTTCCTTAAATTTTGGGAAAAACCGGTTTTGAGCCGGTTATTCCAAAGTCATTTTCAAAAATAACAGAGGCTTGAAAATGACTCAGGCATTGAGAGGAGAAGAGATACGAATGAAAGCGAAGATTCATCCAAAATACGAGACTACCACAATTACCTGCGCCTGCGGTAATGTTATAGAAACCCGTTCAACATCCAGGGATATTAAAGTTGAAATTTGCTCAGCTTGCCACCCTTTCTTTACCGGCAAACAAAAACTGGTAGATACCGCCGGCCGCATTGAACGGTTCCGCAAGAAATACAATATTAAAGAGTAAACCACAATTTATCGCAGAGTTTATTATACAATTTAATACAGTATTCCTGGCTAAGGGGAGCGAGAATGCCCTGTCTCCGACCCTGTAGAATTCGAAAAATCAGCCTCCCAATACCTCGGCAGAATATTTTTCCGATCTGTTATAAATTGTAAAAATATTCTGCTCCGGTACTGGGCTTTTTTTCAATAATACTCCTATTGTAGGCTGGTCTGTTTTTCGAGGAATTCCAGTAGTCTCCGCCATGACACTCTCGCTCCCCTCAGCCAG
>Ga0082212_10000447_pt1 | contig 59854 bp, 52 predicted proteins | sample TergutNt197P3_FD_71548 | JGI IMG/M metagenome (GOLD analysis project Ga0082212, IMG submission 71548) | Neocapritermes taracua P3 segment gut microbial communities from Petit-Saut dam, French Guiana - Nt197 P3 | ecosystem: Host-associated > Arthropoda: Insects > Digestive system > Gut ... | reverse complement strand
TTCATTTGCCTCACTTGCCTCGCAAATTTCGTCTTCGTCAAACAAAGGTTCGTCTGGGCCCACAAGCAGGGCATCTTCAGATACTGGCTCTTGAGCATCATCTAGTGCATAAGCAGCACTTGTACCAAGAGGAATGAGTGCAAAACACAGCAGAGCAGAAAGACAAAGCTGCATAAACCTCTTTGCCGGACTACTGTGTCTTTTTGTTGTGCGTGCCTTAGGCGGGCTTCCTTTTGCGTTCATAAACTCATCCTTCATATGTGTATATTGCTGCCTTTCAAATGCCTGTATTCTTCAAACTCTTTTGGTTTTCTCTAGCGCTTTTCGATCTACAAACGCAAGCTTTAGTTGCGATTACTTCTTAGAATAGGAATCTCGCCAACAAGATCGACTACGCTACTAAACGCTTCATACTTTGACATGTAGTACCCTACAGCATCTAGATTGCGCATGAGCTCAGGCATGTCGGATACGGGAACCTCCGCATGAGATTTCATGGGAAGAGCGAGGGGCGCATCCATTCCAAGTAAGCGAATAGGAACAACTACTTCAAAGGTAACGTCAACAGAAACAGTAGGATAAACAAGAGAGTTTTTATAGTTCATGTCAACAAACTTACTCCTAAGCTCCATGCCAGAAAACATGCCGGAACCCATGCTATTCAGATACAGATTAAGACGAGACTTAGCAGCCGTGGTAGCACCATCGTTGCCAAAAAGATAGCGATAGGGCCTCGCAGCTCCAGCAGTTTTATCAGAAAATGCTGGAACACTTCCTGAAGTTGAAACCGTTTCCAATAACGGCGCTGCCGTAAAGGCAGCACCGTCTTGGGCAGCACGCATTACTTCCGCTTCAACTCGTGCCTTTTGGTAATAGGCATTGCCTAGCAACAAAAGGAATGCGAGTACAAAGATGACAACGGGAAAGACAAAACTTGCCTCTACAACCGGCACCGCTCCTTTGTTAGCTTTGAATGCACGCTTTATGTGCGACATTAGCCGTAACATGGTGTTTGTGTCTATGTCTTGATAAACAATTGGAAACTACTTCGATGGTGCTATGGCGCTTCCTGCATTTTCTTTTATGGTGGCAAGAAGGCCTGTAATAAGATCGCCAACCTCTTTCCTAAAAATGAGTGCCAGAACAACAGCAACACCAATAAGCACAACGATGGCAACAACATTAACCTCGCCGCGTTCGCTGAGTACGCGCGACTTGACTCCTGCAGCACAGGACTGAACGCCAACATACGACTTGATGCACGCATTACGAACCGCAGATTGAACTGAACTAAACATAGTTCCTCCTTTGTGACCTTAAAGTCCCCACCATTGAGTGGCTTTTGGTCAACTCTATTGAATATGACGTTAGCCACCTTAGCATAATTTTCTCTGTTTTGGAATAGCAAATTGCTTATTTTTTAGAAAAAATCTCAAAAAAATCTGCTGAATGGTAGTCTTTCTGGGGTTTATGTGGTTCTTCTTTTTGTATCGCTTTTTTTAGATTGCGCTAAGCTTCTCCTCACTGTGCTATCATTTTCTCAAGGTAAACTGCACTAAAATGAAACGTATTAAGATGAGCTCCACAAACCACAAACGCTCTCGTTTGTGAGCCCCAAAAAAAAAGAGAGGTGCCCATGTGCGAACAAAAAGCACTTATTCAAGCAAAGAATCTCAGCAAAACCTTTAAGCTCTCCGCAAAACAACAGCGTATTGAGCGCACCAAAGAACAAGTGCGTATTGCCGCTGACAATTTGAGCTTTAATGCCTATCAAGGAGAAATATATGGGCTGCTCGGGCCAAATGGGGCTGGCAAAACAACCACGCTCCGTATGCTGGCAACCCTCATAAGTCCAGGTTCTGGCGATGCCTTGCTTGACGGTAAAAGCGTGGTAAAAGAGCCAGAAGCCGTGCGCTCAAAGATTGGCTTTCTCACCAGCGAGCTCAAGCTTGAGGACTTTTTTACCCCAAATTATCTGTTTGGGTTTTTCTCCACACTCCAAGGAGTGCCGTCTGCGGTTGCTGCCAAGCGCAAAGATGAGCTTTTTACCCGCTTTGGTATCCATGAGTTCGCCGAAGTCAAAGTAAGCGAGCTTTCAACGGGCATGAAGCAAAAACTTTCACTCGTTATCTCAATTGTGCACAACCCTGATATCATCATATTTGACGAGCCAACAAACGGTCTTGACGTTATCACCGCAAAGATGGTTACTGATTACTTACTCGAACTGCGAGACGCAGGAAAAACCATTATTCTCTCTACCCATATTTTCTCGCTAGTTGAAAAACTGTGCGACCGCGTAGGCGTGATAATAAATGGGCGCATGGTTGCAGACGGCACGCTTGATGAGGTTTGTGCGGGGCTTGACTTAGAGAGTCGCTTTTTTGAGCTCTACGTTCAAGAAACTGGGGAGGTGGCATAACTATGACTACCAATGACACCAACAAGCGCACTTCTCAACGCACTTCTCGCGGTGGCTTTTTTGCTGTTGTGGCAAAAGAACTCAAACGTGTTTTTACCGATTCTCGTATGGTTATAACCGTTGTTTTGCTGCCCGGTCTTCTTATTTTTGTTATGTATTCGCTTATGGGCATGGCCTTTGCAAACATGATGCAAGTTGATGGTACTGAAAAACCTTTGGTACGTGTAGCAAATTTGCCCGACGACTTTAGGGCCCTATGTGATAAGACCGGGTTTAAGATAGTTGATGTGAATGAGGAGGAAAATGACAACCTCGTTATCACGGCGGTTAGTGAGAATGTAGAGATAATGGACGGTGTAGAGAGCGCAAAAGACGACGTTGCTCGTGGACGGATTCCCCTGCTCATCATTTTCCCTCCCGATTTTGAGGAAAGTATTGCAGGTATTCTTGCAGGGGGAAAGCCTGATGCCGTTCCTGATGTGCAAATATACTTTAATTCCTCCAGCCTGAACTCTTTTGCAGCACTTGAATCTAGCAAGGCTCTTCTTGATGCCTACAAAAACTCAGTTTTTCCTCTTTTTACGGTAAGCGATTCTAACGGGGCTTTTGACCTTGCCGAAGCAGAAGACAATTCGGCAAAGAAATATATCTCTCTCCTCCTGCCGATGCTTATCCTGTTTCTTCTCTTTTCGGGTGGAATGGGTGTTGCCATTGAGGCTATAGCTGGCGAGAAAGAACGTGGCACTATCGCCACCCTGCTCGTTACGCCACTTAAGCGCTGGGAACTTGCACTAGGAAAGATTGTAAGCATTAGTATTGTCACACTTGCAAGCGGAGCATCGAGCTTTATCGGTGCCATGCTATCACTCCCAAGAATGATGCTTGTTGCTGATAGGGTACAAGTAGGTAGTGAGGCTTTTGGCCTTAATTACGGTGTTGTCGATTATGCTCTCATGCTCGCTGTTATTTTTGTAACAGCACTTTTGTTTGTTGGGGTCATATCTATCACCAGCGCTCTTGCGAAAACTGTCAAAGAAGCGAGCACCTTTATGTTGCCGCTTATGCTTCTTGTGGTTTTTGCTGCGCTTTCTGGCTTGATTTTTCCCGGCAATCAAAATGAGCTTTGGGCGTATTGCATTCCCGCTTACAACAGCGTTCAGTGCCTTAATGGGATTTTCTCATCAACAGTAGAGCCCCTGCAGGTATTCGTTACGGTTGTTACCAATATCATTGCAACAGGCGTTTGTGTGTTTGTTCTAACAAAGATGTTTGAAAACGAGCGCATTATGTTTGCTCGGTAGTTTGATTTTTCTAAAGGCAGCTTGTGCGCCCTACTGGTGAGAATATTTGCTGTTTGTATCGGCAAGCAATGTCTTAAGCTCTTGCCAGTTGGGCAGCCCTTTGGCAAGCAGATTGCTGCGTGCTTCCTCGTCTGCTTCCGGCTCAAGAATACCTATCATTTCTTGGAGATAGACATACACCACGCACTCGGGCGGATACGGGATAAGATTTTCAGAAATCCAAACGGTGTCTTTTGCTTTGTCGATTTGAATCCATGCTCCTCGCAGCGGACGAATCTTAATTTTTGTTGGGATACGTGCTTCCGGAAAAACACGCTCCATACACTGACGCACCAAGCTCGAAACATTCTGCGAAAAAATAGGCTTTGCGAGTGAGAGAAACGCCATGCGTCCCTGATCATAACTACCCGGTTGATGGAGATACAAATCTATGACGCTGATCTCATGGCGAATAGTTGCCTGCAGATTAGCAAGCCCCCGCGATGCCTTCTTTTTGCCCGATTTGGGAGTAAGGGGATAGGTTCGAAGCATAAACGGTCTGCCAAACAAAAAAGCCACGTCCCCCGTTTGATAGTGACACTTGAGCGATTTTGATTTCTCAAAACGCTTTAGCATTTCTACTCGCAGCTCACGAATAAGCTCAAGCCACTGCTTTACAAAAACAACTATTTCGTCAGCGGTTTTGTTGGCAGGTGCAACGATATACGGCAACGCATTGGGAGGCTGCAGGGCAATGTAGAGCTCATCGACGGTTTGTCGATAAACAATAACATCCAGATTGTCGAACTGAATGGCTTCAACTTTGTTTTCTTGTGCGCCGCCTGTGTCTAACGAGTCGTCTGGCACATTAGTCGCACCTGCTGGTGTGTTTTCGGTCATGGGCGTACCACCTTACTGTCTGTCGCTCTATGCACAGTTTATTATAGGCTAACAAAAGACAGGTTATTTGGGCGATAACGCAGCAGTGCCTCGGGTCGAAGACCCGAGGCACTGCTGCTAACAAGCTTTCTCCTACGTATATGCTCTCCCTCAGTTACTTTCCCCAGCACTGAATATCCTCATTTGCTAAAGCCATTTTACGACGCTTTGGCACAGAAAAAAGGCACAAAACGTGCCTCTCATCAGGACGAATGGCATATTTGCTCATTTTCCTGCACTTATTCATTTTTGCCTCTTATCCAGACGAGTGGCACGTCATTTCAGAGAAAAAGAGCTGTTTTTTGCCGGAATAGTTGAGGAGCTTGACCGCCACGTGCTATTTCAAGCCGCGCGCCTTTTTGACAAGACTGTCACGCTGGTCATGCAACACACGATCCAAACCAACAGGATACGAATGCGAGTTAAGCAGACGCTTATTGGTATCGTCAAGACGAGCCAGCGACTGCTGTGCCGTTTCTTGCGCCTCAAGCGCGCTCGGCAGCGGCTCAGCGAGAGCGCCACCGCGAATCAGTGGTGCGAGCAGCTCGTGAGCAGTTGCTGCGGAGAGGTTCTTTTGACGCAGCTCGTCGGTGGGATCAATGATGTAATCCTCAGTGGGCGGTTTGGTGGTGTCGTAAATCATATCGCCCACCATGGTTCCATTCTCGTCAAGGTAGCGGCGGGCAGCCAAAACACCTGGAAGGCTTGATTTTTGAATTTGCTCCGAGATTTTGAGGCAGGGTTTCCACGCGTTGTCTTGCGCGCCGCTGCGCACTGCCGACATCTTGTACACACAGCCCAGTGCCGGCTGATCAAAGGCTGTTGAAAGCCGCGTTCCCACTCCCCAACCGTCAATCTGCGCGCCCTGCTCGGTGCTCAAAGATAAAATGGTATGCTCGTCAAGGTCATTGCTTGCAATAATTTTTACGTAGTCAAACCCCGCCTCATCGAGCAGGGCGCGCGCTCGTTTAGAAAGCCACGCCAAATCCCCTGAGTCAATACGAATGGCAGCAAGGCGCTCGCCTTTTTGTTCCATCTCGCCAGCCACAATAATGGCGTTGGCAACACCGCTCAAGGTATCGTAAGTGTCAACGAGCAAGGTGCAATTATGCGGAAACGCCTCGGCATAGGCCCTAAAAGACTCCAACTCGCTATCAAAAGACATGACCCATGAGTGGGCGTGCGTGCCACTTACAGAAATATCAAAGCGTGCCCCAGCCGACACATTCGAGGTCGAAGTGCAGCCGCCAATAAACGCCGCACGCGAGGCATACAGCGCACCGGCTGGCCCTTGCGCACGCCGCAAGCCAAACTCCGCCACGGGGCCGGGAGAAACAGAACACACCCGCGCCGCCTTGGTAGCAACAACCGTTTCAAAACCAACAAAATTGAGCAGCGCAGATTCAACAAGCTGGCACTGCAAAATTGGGCCGTTTACGCGCAGCAGCGGTTCATGCGGAAACACAACCTCGCCCTCGCGCACTGCATCTATATCAACCGTAAGCTTAAGTGCGCTGAGTTCGTTCAAAAAATCGGAGTCAAAAAGGGTGCGCCCGTCTGGTGCGTTTATTGAGGAGAGGTAATTTATATCTTCATTGGTAAAAGTGAAGTTTTCGATATATTCGGCAACTTGCGCCATGCCGCAGGCAATCGTATAGCCGCCGCCAAAGGGATTTTCTCGAAAATGCAGATAAAACGAGGCTTCCGTATCCTGCTTTTTGCTGCGCCAGTACGCCTGCGCCATCGTAAGCTGATAAAGGTCGGTAGTAAGTGCGGAGCTACAGTTCATAATCTCCCTTTCTTATTGCCTCGCCCGGCTGCTTCACACGAGCTCCTTCACACGAGCCGCCTCGCCCAAGCTGCTTCACACAAGCTGCCTCGCCCAAGCGCACGTTTTGAGCTTTTTGCAAGGCGCTTGCACTCGTCAACACACCTTTGCGTGGCGCTACAAACAGCACCTAACGCCGCTTGCGACGCCACGGTGTTCTCTCTGTTCCTTGCTGTTCAGACCCTGCAGCGCTGGCTGCTTCATTGTTTTGCCGAGAAGCCCGAGTCTCTTGCTTGTTTTCATTGCCTCGAGAGCCGCCGCGCGGGTTGCGCAAGCCCGACGAGTTTTGCCCAGGTCGTGGGCGAGCCTGTCGCTGCTCCTGCTGCCGGTCTTGGTCTTGCCGGCCTTGCTGTCGGTCTTGTCGCTGACCTTGTTGCTGGCGCTCTTGCGCCCCATTTGTTTCAATCTTTTCACTTTGGCGCCCTCGAGAGGAGCGACGCAGCTTGCGCCCGTCATACGAAACGTCATCGTTAAATGAAGTATCTTGTTGCGCTCGCCTATCAGCCTGCCCGCGACCACCGCGTGCTGCTTTCGATTTTTTACCTTTTGATTTCTGAGCACCACTATCAGTACCACCCGTGCCGTCGCCGCGCTTCGCATTCGAGCCACGCTTAGACTCTCCACCACGCTTGGCGTCACCACGCCTTGCCCCACGCTTGGTGCCAGCAGCCGCAGCACCCGCAGCAGCAGCATCTTGCTCGGCTTCCGCGCCAGCAGCGCCAGCAGCACCGCCCGCACCAGCACCTCTCCGCCTGCGACGGGTTTGCTGGCGCACTTGCAAGGGTTCAGCCTCGCCTTGAAGCTGGTCTTCTGCCTGCTCAAGCTCACGATCAAGCGCGTTGAGTGCCAACATAATGCTGCTCGAAGCACAACGGTCAATCGCCTCACGGCTCGCCTTGCAGCGGCAAATACAGCCAGAATTATCTTTTTCGCAGTCAAGCTCAGCAAGCGGAATAGAAAGCTGCTTGCCGTCCTCAAGGCGCATCTGAATTACTTCTCGTGGTGTATCAAGATCGGTAACTTTTGCCAAACCTAACGGCGTTTCAACAATCGTTCCCTTTTTAGGGGCGCGCTGTTTGAAATCTTTGTATGCCTCAAACTCATACCGCAAGCAGCACATAAGCCGCCCACAGGCACCACTAATTTTTACGGGATTAAGGCTCAGATCTTGCTCTTTTGCCATGCGGATAGAAACGGAATCAAACTCGCCACCAATGCGCGTGCAGCACAGCACTTCTCCGCAGTGAGCAAGTCCGCCAACCATACGCGCCTCATCGCGCGCACCAATCTGACGCATGTCGATGCGCATATGAAAGTACGCCGCCAAGTCGCGTACCAGCTCACGAAAATCAACGCGATTCTCGCTCGTATAATAAAAGGTTGCCTTGTCGCCCGAGAACAAAAACTCAATCTCAACGGGACGCATATCAAGGTTATTTTTCTCAATCATCTCACGAAAAACAGGCATGGCTTCGCGCCCGCGAGCATCAAGCTCGTCAACGCGGTCATAGTCGTTTTCATCAAGCACCCGAACAACCGGCTTGAGCGACGACTTGAGCTCGCTTACCTGTTCGTCAGTAACTTCAAGAACTGGGTCAATCACCAAACCAATCTCGCGTCCACGCTCCGTTTCAACAAGCACGTGTTCTCCGGCGTTAAGCGTAATATCAGTTGGGTCAAACCAGTAAGATTTTGGGTTATATCGTAATCTAACCGCAGCAACGGTGGGCATATCTTATCCTTTTTCTATTTCAAGCTCGCCTCGTAAGGTAAAAAACAGAGCTTCAAGTGCCAGTTCCTTAGAAACATTATACTGCATCTGCTCCTGCGCACGGTCTACGGCCGACAAAGCACGCACGGCAGCCGTTTCATCAACGTGTCCAGCCAGCTGCTCTATATGATAATGAAAATCATCGTTGACAATTTTTTCGGGCGTGCCAAGGCGTACCAGCAAAATGTCGCGCAACCACGAGCGCGTAATATCGAGCGCCTCGCCTACCGTATCACGCTCTCTGCTAGTGAGCTCACGCTTGTGCTGTTGTTCAAGCTGCGTTAAACCACTTTTGGTGAGAAAGTCCTTACTGGTTTCAAGCTGCATTTGCTGCTCTGCTTTTACGGCATCGAGCGGTTGCTTGAATATGGTGAGCAGGTTCCTTACCGCCTCAAGCACTTCAAGGTCGTCTGCTAAAGGCAGGCGCTCAAGTGTTTCGATGACTGCTATGCGAGCTTCTCGGCGTTCGCTGGAATGCAAAAATTGCTCGGCTGAGCTGCGTGAGCCTCCTGCTGCTGCAAACGCACGGCGCGCTGCCGCTTCGTCGGCACCCGTTCGCTCAACAAGCGTTCGCACAGCCTCGTGTTCTGGAATATACCTAAAGGGCAGATGTTGGCAACGCGAGCTAATGGTGGGCAACACGGCCTCTCGCGTACGGGCAAGCAAAATAAAACTCACGCTCTCGTGCGGTTCCTCAAGGGTTTTGAGCAGCGCATTTGCTGCAGAATCCTTGAGCAAATCGGCTCGGGTAAACAAATACACCTTGCGCGTTGCACGCATGGGCGCAAGTGACACATCTCGAATAAGCTCAGTAATTTGATTAACAAGATAGCCTGCTGCACCCTGTGGCTCAATAATATGGTAATCGGGGTGCGTTTTGTGTGCCACCCGAATACATTCATCGCAGGTGCCGCAACCCCCTTTTGGGCAAAGCAAGGCGCGGGTGAGCAGTTGCGCTGCTTCGGTTTTTCCAGCACCCAGTGGGCCCACAAAAAGATAAGCATGGCTTGAGGCATTTGCCTTGCAGGCAGTGCTTAAAAAACTTGCTACCAGCGGTTGGTCAACAAGCTCAGAAAAGGGAGGGTCAATGGCTGTGGCGTTGGGCGCAGTGGTGGTTGTACCGCTCACTTCTCCCCCTTGATTTTTTTGAGAAGCTCCGGCGTTACTTCGAAGCTTTGGTCCTTCGCACGAGGAAACAGGTCGCTTACCTCGTCAAAAATGAGCGCAGCGGTGTCCTCTTTTGCGGATTGCCAGCTTACGGTGCGCACACGCTCTGGCTCAGCTGCAGCGATTTCTGCAAAACCCTCATGCACGCGTGTATGAAAATCAACACCCTCTGCCTCAAGACGATCCGCTCCCTTTTTAGAAGCATTGGTGAGAGAGGCTTCGACATCGTGCATCAAAACGATGGTGCGCTGGGGTTTGATGCCTTTGCTACCAATGGTGTTTGCGGTCTGCACCAGCTCTTTGCCCAACCCGCGTGCAACGCCTTGGTAGGCAAGGGTGGAGTCGGTGTAGCGGTCGCACAGAACAACCGCACCCGTTTCTAGGGCAGGGACAATGCGCTCGGCAACCAGCTGGGCGCGCGCCGCCTCATAGAGCAAAAGTTCACTTATAGCATCGAGCTCAGTATGAGTTGGGTTGAGCAAGATGTTTCTTATCTTTTCGCCGATGGGCGTGCCACCCGGCTCGCGCATGGTGACCACTTGGTAATCTGCTGCTCTCAGACGCTCCGCCAGCAGGTGAATCTGGGTTGACTTGCCAACCCCTTCTCCCCCTTCAAAGGTGATAAAAATACCTTGGCTCATTGGACATCACCGTCCTGCACATCGGTGGTTTTGCCGTTGCGGGCGGGTTTGGTGTTTTTGGTGTTTTTGTCGTTTTCCGCATCTGTTATATCCGCCACATCATCCCAAAGAGTGGCGCCCGTTGCGTCAATGGCAACAAAGGCAGGCAGGCCTTCGAGGGTCAGCTTGCGCAAAGCCTCCGTGCCAAGGTCTTCCCAAGCAACAGGTTCAGAAGCAGTTACAAATTGAGCAAGATAGGCTGCTGCTCCGCCCGTTGCCGCCAGATAAATACTGCCCGTTTTTTTGCAGGTGTCGATGACCGCTTGCGAGCGCTGCCCTTTGCCGAGCGTTACGGTAATACCCGCGTCGAGCAAGGCTGGCGTTGCAAAGTCCATGCGCGAGGCGGTAGTAGGACCAATAGCTCCAAAAGGCCGGTCATTCATTGGTTCAGTGGGTCCTGCGTAGAATAGGGCTTGCCCCCTGAGATTAAAGGGCAGCTCTCCGTTTTGTTTGAGGTGTTCAAGGGCGCGCGCATGGCCAGCATCGCGCATGGTGTAGATAGTGCCATACAAAGCGACTTCGTCCCCTGCCTTAAGGGAGGAAAGCTGCTTTGGTGTTGCAGGAAGGTTGAGTTGTGTGAGGGAACGGGGCTTTTGTGTTCCCTTTTGCAGAGGGGAACACAAAAGCCCCGTTCCCTCGCTGTCCTCAGTCAACAAGTCAAAGCTCACAGAACGCATTGCGCTACAACCAATGTTGATAGCAACCGGCAGCGCAGCAATATGGCACGCTTCGGTATGTATGTGTACGACAAGTGCGGTTGGCTGTCCACCAAAACCACCCGGCCCAATGTTAAGTTCGTTGATTTCGTTGAGCAAATCAGCTTCCAGTTTGGCAAGCTCTAACACGGGGTTCTTGCTCCCTATTTCACGAAGTAAGGTCTGCTTGGCAAGGCTCGCAACCTTATCAAAAGTCGCACCCACACCAACGCCTATCACCAGCGGTGGACACGCATTGGCACCCTTCTCACGCACAGCGGCAAGCACCTCGCTGCTCACGCCATCTAGCCCTGCTCCGGGAGGTAACATAACCACCCTTGAGGCATTATCAGAGCCGCCGCCTTTGAGCATAACGCTGAGGCGGGCAAAGGGCTTATCGGACTGAACAGTTTTTATTTCACAAAAAGCAGGCATGTTGCTCTCGGTGTTGCTGCGGTCGCAAAGTGCATCGCATACCAAGCTCTTGCGAAGCCCCCTGCGTAGGTACGTTAAGGCAACCGTAGTGTTAACCTCTCTAAATATGTCGGCAGGAACAAGCACGTCGCCGCCCACCTCGAGCAAAACCCAAACATAGCCAGTGTCTTGGCACAAGGGCACGCGCTCAGAAGCGGCAATTTGAGCATTGCTTATAAGCTGCTCGAGCGCAGGGCTTGTGCTCTCAGCAGCCTCCAAGGCCGTCCAATAATCCTGTCGCAAATCGCAGGAAATATGCACAATCGCCTTTTCTACCAGCCGGGCAATATCGCTCGGCTCAAGCACAACAAGCTCCTCCCAATCACACGGAGAAGCCTGCTCGTTTGCAGACGTGCCAGCCAGCGCACCCACTGCTGCACCCGCCCGAGCATCAACAACCTTATTTTGCGTTTCATTCATGTAAATTATGGTATCACAAGGGCTGTTCAGGAGTACCCGCACGTCAATCAAATATCAACATCAAAACGTTCTTTTAGGCGCTCTGTGCGGATTTCATCATCAGTAAGACTTACGGGCTCGCTCAATTCAAAATTGTCAAAAGCACGCAAACGATGGCTTAACTCCTCTGGGCTAAGCGACTTGCTCATATCAGGTTTGTCGTCCTTTTTGTGAACATCAGTCGCTTTAGTCATCTTGTTGCTCCTCATCCCACAAAAAGAGCATGTTCCAATCGAGATCAAGCAATACGCGCTTGCCAATGTTTTCTGGCATAACGTAGTAGTGGTCGCTAACAACATCTGGAAAATGAGATATCCTTTCGAGGTATTCCTCATATGTTATAGCCGTTCCTCGCGACCAATGTTTATCATCAGGAATTTGGGTGTCAAAATAAAACCACGTAGACGGACTGTCATCCATAAGGTTGATATAGTCACCTTTGTCGTTTTCACTATAGGTGCTGATGAAAAAGGATTCTGGGTTTTCAAAGACCCCCGCTTCAGAAAGCTGGTAATACTTCTCCCAATAATCGCCCATATGCCCCCAGCTTTGGAGAATGGTTCCCTCAGGATACACATCGAGACCCGTATGTCCGCTTGAGCCAGCAATAAGCAGTTCTGACTCGATGCCTTTACACGTATAGATGAGCTGAATGCTTCTTGTGTCATGTTCAGTCAAAGCAGAAATAAAGAGTTCTGGCGTACCATCTTTGTTTAAATCGTAGAGCGCATATTCTAATTCGCAGCTGTAAATATCAAACCCTATACCTGCAAGTGAAGATTCAAAGCGACCGTCACCGGTCAATATCGTTTCTTCCAACATTTCTTCATCAAAAGTTTGAAAGCCGCTTTCTTGAAAATCACTGAGAGCTTTGATTATTTTTGAGTAGGTTTGTTGCCAATCATTAGGAACAGCAACAACTTCGCTGTCAGCAGCTGAAGGTGTGTCTGGTTCTGGGTTTGATGGGGGTGTCTGCTCGATTTCTGTACACGATACAGTAAGCACCAAAAGCGCCATCGTCAAAATCGTCATGCGGAGCCACGAAAAAATGGTAAGCAGCTTGTTGTGGCGCCCTAGGTGCCTACCTGAGGTTTTGCTGAATGTTTTATGCATTTTTTCTCCTTGTGCTGATGCGAAACAAAAGTGAATGCAAGTAAGCTATTTTTTGCGTTCTTTTTGCCCATTGTTGACCTCATCTATCGTTCAGGCAACTCAAGAGTCGCCGTCAATATTGCGTGGTCGGGATAAGACAAATCTGATTTGTAGTTTTCTTTAGTAAGACCTTCATAGCCATTCTCAGAAATGACAAAATCCCTGGAGTATTCACACTCAAGCACTTTCATTCCCTCCCTAGTAAAAAGATGGTCAAGTTTGTATTTAAACTCTTTTTTATCAACCCATGAAAATCCTTTTTCCGGCGTAGCTATTGTGTGTTGGCTTAATGCTTCTTTTAACATATGATAATTGTAGGTGTCATACGTATCAAGACCGCGGTATTCTTCTTTTACCTCCTTGTAGCTTTTGTTTTCATCACCACAAATTCTGGAGTTGTTAAAATCGCCAACTAATATCGTGTTTTCAACATCTTGTAAATGCTCCTGCAAATGTTTGTTCAGTGCGTCAATTTGTAGTTTCCGTTCTTTATAGTCTTCTTTGGCGTCATAGTCTTTACTGCTAGAGTCCCTTACACGCACACGCACGCCAACTATTGCGATAGCTATTCCATTAAACATAGTTTTGACTTGTAGAAAGTCAGGCTTTTCATTTTCCATTGGTTTTATTTTGCCTGATGGTGTGCTATCTGTTACAAAATTCTTTTTGAGAGCGATTAGTACACCGTTCTTCCCTTGCTCATATGACGATGTGAAAACCAGATACTGCTTCTCTTCTAAAGTGCTTTTAACATTTTTCCAGTTACGAGCAGCAACAAACTCCGTTAAAACAACGATGTCTGGAACTGATGCGCTTTTTTTGCCTACAATCTCATTGGTAATAAGCGGCGAGAGGTCATATCCGGTGTTTTTGCCAGCGCGACCATTGACATTCCAATGAGCAATTCTGATTTCCTTCACAGCAGTCCCTTTCGCTTGTTCGTCACACGCAAGCACACATGTGATTGCTCAGTAAGCCTGTGGCACAAGCCTAAAGCTACCCTATCAAACCTACTTGCTCCTTTACGGCAGCGGCGGAGTTTTGGAGCTGGGCGAGTTCTGCCTCGTTAAGCTCAAGCTCAACAACTTTGCGCACACCTGTTGCGTCAAGGTGCGCAGGCGCACACAGATAGACATCGTTGATGCCGTACTCTCCGTTGAGATACGCACAGGTGGGAAGCACTGCGTCAGTGTTGCCTAAAAGGGCCTCAACCATACGCACAATGGACGAGCCAGGAGCATAAAATGCCGAGCCCGTTTTAAGCAGCTCAACTACTGCAGCACCGCCTTGCACCGTATTGTGAACCACACGCTCAATAGCGGCTGCGTCAAGCAGCTCGGTAATGGGCGTGCCGTTGACCGTAGAAAAACGAGGCAGGGGCACCATAGCCTCACCGTGCGCTCCTACTACGAGGGCATCTATATCGGCAGGGTCAACGTTGAGTTCTTGAGCAATGGCGTACGAGAAACGTGCCGAATCAAGCACGCCACCCATGCCAAAGAGCTGGTTGGTGGGCAAGCCAGAAATCTTTGAAGCAAGATTAACCATGACGTCAAGCGGGTTGGTAACAAACAGATAGCGCGCTTGCGGAGAAGCAGGCAGCGCACCATCAAGCACGCTACGCACAATACCTGCGTTAATCTCAATCAAATCCTCACGGGTCATGCCGGGTTTGCGTGGCACTCCGGCAGTAACCACCACCACATCACTGTCTGCGGTGTCTGCATAATCGCCCGTACCAATAACGGTGGAAGTAAAAAGTTCATTGGAGCGCATGTGCATGAGGTCAAGAGCCTTGCCTTTTGCCATGTCTGCGGCAACGTCAATGAGCACTACGTTGGCGAGGTCTTTGAGCAAGAGCAACAGTGCCGCTGTTGCGCCAACATTACCTGCTCCTACTATGGTTACTTTGGGTTGCTTTGCTTGCGCCATGCCTTGTTGCGCAGCACCTTGTTGCGTCATGCCTTGTTGCGTCATGCGTTATCCTTTTCCGTTTCTTGGTTGGTTTCTTGGCTAGTTTCTTGGCTAGCTTCCTGAGCAGCCGTCTTTTTGACAGCAGGTTTTTTGGTTGTTTTCTTGGCAGCAGACTTTTTAGCTGGTTTCTTGGCAGTGGACGTTTTGCCCGCAGCCTTCTCCGCCGCCTTTTTCTCGGCAGCTGCTTCTTTTTCAAGACGCTCTGGACACTCAAGATTGGGACAAATCTCCCACGGCCCTCGACGTGTTGAAATAATAACCTTGGGAGCACCACACGCCTCGCACGGAGCCGGCGCAGGCTCAAGCTCTCCGCGGGCAGGCAAGGGATAGCTCACACCGCACTCAGCATAATTAGTACAGCGCATAAAGCGCTTGAGTGTGCGGGGAGAACGCTGCGCCACCAGCAAGCCATCAGCACCAGAAGCCGTACATGCTGGACACGGGCCAATGGGAATATCAGGCTCTTGGTTTGAGGGACAGGCGGGGTCAACGCAGCGGGTAAGCGGTTTTTGTCTGAATTGAATAATGGTAATTTGCGGCTTGCCACACGTGGGGCACATGGTTTCGGTCGCATCAATTTTGCCCTGCGGTACAGGATAGGTAACATCACAGTCGGGCCAGCCCGAGCAACCAATAAAGTTAGAGCGTGTTTTTGCCGAACTCTTGAGCAGCAAGTCTTTGCCGCAGGTAGGACACGCACCCACTCGAGCATCAGCCGTTATTGCTTCGCTCAGCGCCTCGCCAACTTCATCTTTGCGCGGAATAAGCTCACCCATAATCTCGGCAAGCAGGGTGCGTGAGTGGAATACCACTCTATCTCGTTTGTCGGTGCCTGCCGCAATGGCGCTCATCTCGTCTTCCAGCTCAGCGGTCATGTCGGGCGTGGTAATGTGCGGAGCAAAAGCTCCCAGTGCGTCAATGACTGCAATGCCCAGCTGCGTGGGCTCAACAGGGTCATTTTGTATATAGCGCACCTCGGTAAGACGCTCAATAATTGAGTGACGAGTTGACTTAGTGCCCAAACCCGCTTTTTCCATCTCTTGAATAAGACGACCCTGTGAATATCTGCTTGGTGGCTCAGTTTGCTTCCACGTACAGGTTGCACCAAAAAAGGCAACCGTTTGTCCTTGCTCAAGGCGGGGCAGCTGGTCGTCTTTTTTGAGCCCATAGGGATAAATCGCCCTAAAGCCGGGCTTGACCAACACATCTCCCTTGGCAACAAAATCCTCGCCAGCTACATCAAGTGCCACCTTGGTTCCCTCAACCGTTGCTGCCGTGCTTAAGGTTGCCAAGAAGCGGCGGGCGATAAGATTGTAGAGCTTCCATTCATCGGCTCTCAGCTTGTCAGGGTTGGCAGCAGCCGTGGGATAAATGGGAGGGTGGTCGGTGGTTTCTGTTTTGCCTCGCGTTGCCGTAAGCTTGTCTTTTTTGAGCAAGTCGTCTACAAACGGCGCATACGCAGGAACACCCCGCAACACCGCAGCAGTTTCACGCAAATCAAGCGTTGAAGGATAAACCGTATTATCAACACGCGGATAACTAATGTATCCCGCCATGTACAAGCTTTCTGCAATACGCATGACGCGTGCGGGGCTCAAGCCCTCTGATGCGGCAGCACCCTGCAGGGAGGTAGTATTAAACGGCGTGGGCGGAGCTACGGTGCGGCTTTTGTGCTCAATGGAGCTAACCGTTGCCGTATGAGCGTTTTGCACCGCTGCCATGGCTGCTTTTGCCGCAGCTTCGTCTTTGAAGCGCTCCGTTGCGTGCGTTGCCACAAAGGCGGTGGGGCTTGTGGGTGCTTTTTCGGCAGCGGCATTGTTTGCGTCCGTGCTCTTGGCAGGCTCCTGGGCGGGCGGCGCTGCCTCAAGGTCGGTATCAAAATTACCCTTGATAACCCAATAATCCTCCGGAACAAAGGCCTCACGCTCGCGCTCCTTAGCAACTACCAGTGCCAGCGTTGGCGTTTGCACACGCCCCGAGGGACGCACGTTGCCAAAACCAGCCTGCTTTGCCATCGTCAGATACCGTGTAAGCACCGCACCCCAAATAAGATCAATCCACTGACGCGCCTCCCCTGCTTGGGCAAGATCGGTATCGAGCTCAACCAGATTATCAAAAGCGTGCAATATTTCTTGTTTAGTAAATGAGGAGTAACGTGCGCGTGTGGCAGGTATCTCAGCATTTGCCTCGCGCACCATTGCCAGCGCGTCTGAACCAATAAGCTCACCCTCGCGGTCAAAGTCGGTAGCAATAATAACGCTCTCGGCTTTGTTGGCAAGATTTTTTATCGAGCGGATAATGCCTTTCTCGGCAGGAAGTTTTTCCACGGGTGCAAAAACCAAATAAGGCAAGCCATTAAGCTTCCATGATTTAAGCTCAACGGTGTCCTCCGTAAAGGGTTTGCGTTTTTTGAAAGGTGGTTTGTCTAGCGCATCGGGCACGTTTGCCTCAACAATAACGCCGTCTTGGTCAATGCCAAACCAACCACGACGCTTGGTGTAGCTTAAGGTGGGCACAAAATCGAGCCCCAGAATATGACCTCTGAGGCCGATGGTAACGCAGTCTTGTCCGTCGCGCACAAAGCGATAGACAGGAGTTTCGTAGACCTTCTCGGCTTTGGTGGTGCCGTCTGCCAAAAGCTCAGCAATGCGTTTGGCGGCGTCGTTTTTCTCGGTAATAATTAGTTGCATTAAACGTCCTTTGGTTAAGCGTTCTTTGGTTAAGCGTTCTTTGGTTAAGCGTTCTTTGACAAAACAATGTGTCCTCTATTTATACATTCTTTCTTTTTTCATCTATCTGCGCACAAAGCCACTGCGTCCACGTCTTTACGCCACGTCCGTCAGTAGCACTTATCGGAAAAATGAGCGCACCCGGATTAAGACGCTCAACGTCCAAGCGAAACTGTCGCTCGTCAAAATCAAAAACTGGCATGGTGTCTATCTTATTGATAATAACAGCTTGCGCCGCCTGAAACACCCCGGGATATTTAAGCGGCTTGTCATGCCCCTCCGGCACGCTCAAAATCATAACCTTGCAATCCTCGCCCAGATAAAAGTCGGTAGGACACACCAAGTTGCCCACATTTTCAACAATAACAAGGTCAAGATTCTCAAGGTCAAGCGTATCAAGTGCTTGGCGAACCATACGTGATTCAAGATGACACACGCCACCAGTGTTTATTTGCACGGCAGGAATACCGTGGTTTTTGATTTTTTGGGCGTCAACATCGCTGGCAATGTCGCCTTCGATGACTGCAATGGAATACTGTTCGCGCAAAGCGGCAATGGTTGCCAGAATGGTCGAGGTCTTGCCCGCTCCCGGCGAAGCAAGCAAGTCGAGCATAAAAACGCCATTTTTGTCGAGCAGCTCACGGTTCTCGACGGCAAGGCGGTCGTTAAGGTCAAGTATGGGTTTGCCGATAGGTATTTCGGTCATGTTCGCTCCTCTGATTCCTCTATCTCAATGCTGTCAATATACATTTCGCGTCCCGCCAAAAGCTCTGTGGCAAGCGAGTCGCAGGCAGGGCACGCCCAGTGGTAGCGGTCGTGCGTAAACTCCTCGCCACACACGCTGCAACGTGAGCGAGGCGAGATACCCTTCATGGTAAGCTCAGCTCCCTCGCAAATGCTATTTGGGCTTAAGGCTTCAAAGGCGAACTCCATCGCATCAAAAACCACCTCTGCCATATCCCCAATTACCAGCCTAATCGCAGTAACGCGCTCGGCTTTCGCCTCGCGCGCTGATAGCTCAACCGTTTTAAGAACGTTTTGCATTAGCGAATACTCATGCATCGCTTTTGCTCAATCCAGTGCTTGCTGCCGCACGAGCCTTGGCCGCCCGAGCAGCTTCGGTGGCTGCGCGCTCCTCAGCAGCTTCCGCAGCCTCACGTGCCTCGTTTTCTTTGATGCGTTTTGCCAAGACCGTTCTTGACAAAAACAGCGATGCCTCATACAGCACCACCAAAGCACCAAACATCAGTACCATGGTTACGGGGCTTGCATCCGGCGTAATAAAGGCGCTCAACGTGAGCAAAAAGACATAGACCACACGCCAGCTTTTGCGAAGCTTTTTGTAGGGCACAATATTAAACACGGTAAGATAAAAAATCACCAGCGGCAGCTCAAAGGCAACGCCAAAGGCCATAAGAAACAGGAGAATAGTGTCAACGTAGTTTGCGGCGTTGGGGAACACCTTGGCAAACTCGCCCGTTTGTCCTAGCAAAAACTCAAAGGCTGGGTCGAGAATTACAAAATAGCAAAATACCACACCGATAATAAAGAGAGAAACACCGGCTGCAAAGGTAGGGATAAACCATTTGCGTTCCTTTGCCTTAAGCGCAGGCAAGAAAAATGCGAGAATCTGCCAAAGCCAAACTGGCGAGGTAAGCACAATGGCCGCCACAAAGCCTACATAAAAACGCATAGTAAAACCTTGCAGGGCATCAAGCACATTAGTAAGGTCTTTGAGTGGAAGATTGTTAGGGTTAGGCAAATATTGCTCTATCGGAGCAAGCAGGAACAGTATGAACGTTGGTGCCAGAAAATAAAACACCATCGACGCAACACCAATGGTCACGGCAATAATGGTCAAGCGCCTACGAAGCTCGCCCAAATGCCCCCAGATGCTCATGCGCTTATCGGCATCTTTGGTTTTCTTTTTTCTTTTTCTGACGTTGGTGCTCAGGCTTTTTGGGCTGCCTGTGCTTTTTTCGATGCTGGTGCTTTCGGGAGCGCGAGCCGTCTTAGCCTCATCAACCTTCTTATTTTTATTCTCCGCCATCTGCGCCTCCTTGGCTCTCAGAGCTTTGGGCAGCTTTTTTGGCAGCGTATTCTTTCTCAAGACGGGCACGACGTTCTGCGAAACTCTCGGCAGGTTTTGCAGGCTTAGGGGGAACAGGTTTTTCTGCTGCTGGCTTTGCCGTTTTGGTAGCTCCCGCAGCAACCACAGCAGCGTCTTTTACCTCACCAGCCGCCTTTTTTTCCCCAGCCACAGCCTCGCCAGACACCTTTTTTGCCCCAGCCACAGCCTCGCCAGACACCTTGGCAGCGCCAGCCTCAGCAGCCTTTGCGCCAGCCTCAGCAGTACCAGCAGCCTTTGCGCCAGCAGCGCCAGCCTCAGCAGCTCCCAGCGCCTTGTTCCCTGACGAAGTATCCAAAGACAACCCGTCAAAGGATTTCTTAAGATCCTCCAGCGGGTTTTTCAAATCGTCAAAGGGATTTTTGATGTCGTCAAAAGGATTAGCAATGTCCTCAAGCGGATTTTTAAGGCTTTTAATGCCCTCGAGATCTTTCATCAAAGGCTCAATGTCGTCTTTAAGTGGCTCGTATATCTCGTCTTTAACCGTCTGGCTCATCTGCTCGGTAATCGCCTTAAACTGCCGGATATATTTGCCCACAGTTTTTGCCATCTGCGGCAACTTGTCTGGCCCGAAGATAAGAAACGCAAACAATATGATAATGACCCATTCAAAGCCACCAAGACTAAACACAAGTTCTCCTAACCTGTAGGGAGCTTATATACTACCGCAATACCGAGGCTGGCTCAATATGCCAATGCGCCCCTTGCCAAACCCCTCAGCATGCAGCAAGGCAAACTTCGCAACCGCCGCCGCACCCTCCAAACATATTACACCTTAAAAAGGTTGGTGCTTAGATACTTCTCGCCCCTGTCGGGCAAAATAACTACCATAACGCCGCTGTCCAGCTTCTCAATTTCTTGCACCGCAGCCAGCATAGCAGCACCGCTGGACATACCAACAAAAATCCCCTCGTCTTTGACAATGCGGCGCGCCATTTCGTAGGCTTCCTCAGTGTCAATAAGTATGCTGTCGTCTATCTCGTTTATGTCATAAATCTCAGGAACAATGGCCTCGGCAAGGCTTTTGAGCCCCTGAATATAGTGACCCTTGACTGGCTGAGCCTCAATAATTTTTACCTGCGGATTGCGCTCTTTAAGCCCCATGCCCACACCCATAAGCGTACCCGAGGTTCCCAAGGCAGAAACCAAATGCGTTACGCGACCTTCAGTTTGCTCCCATATTTCCTCAGCGGTTGTTTTGTAGTGAGCAAGCTTATTAAACTCATTGGAAAACTGGTCGGGGTTAAAGTATTTGCTCGGATTGGCAGAAACCAGCTCAGCAGTTTTAAGAATTGCGCCGTCGGTTCCCAGCGTAGCATCGGTAAGGACTACCTCCGCACCAAAGGCTTTTATCATTTTTTGGCGCTCAATAGACACCGCCTCAGACATAACAATTTGCACCCGATAGCCCTTAACCGTACCTATCATAGCAAGTGCGATGCCCGTGTTGCCACTCGTTGCTTCGATAATGGTTTGCTCTTTGGTGAGCAGACCATCTGCCTCTGCTTTTTCAATCATCTTGAGCGCAATTCTATCCTTGATGCTACCCGTAGGATTAAAGCCCTCAATTTTGGCGTAGAGCTCAACTGCTGGGTTAGGATTGAGTTTGTTTATGCGCACCATGGGCGTGTGCCCAATAGAGTCGAGAATGTTGTTATATATCATTAACGCTCTCCTTGATAGTCACGATGCTACCCTGATAGTGAGAAGCGCCGCCCCATAAAACTGAGACGGCACCTTAGTTTTAATGGTGGTCGGAGGGGGACTTGAACCCTCGGCACGCGGATTTTCAGTCCGCTGCTCTACCAACTGAGCTACCCGACCATGTAGTGCAGTACGCAAGTATACCAAAAGTTGCGCCATAAGTGTAAGGAGAACTAGCTCAAAAGTGGGCGCAACATTTTCATGTTGCGCCCACACCAAAACTCAGTACATCTCCATGCCAGGGGGCCATTCTACCAGTTTTACAACCATAACGGGGAGGTTATCCTACAGTTAAACAACCGTACGGGGAAGTTAGCCATTCATGGTAGATTCCTGAGTTATGGGCACATAAGACTCACTTTCCGCTTGTCAAATACTCCGGTCACCCGTGCGCTCCCTTTGCTCCCTTCGCTTCATCCTCTCGTTTAATGAGCGAACGGCGATAGCGCAAACCAAGACCAAGCATCAGACCACTTGCCGCCATCAACGCAGCCCACAACCAGATATTGGTGGTGTCGCCCGTTTTTGGAACATCGGGCTTGGGCGGTTTGGGTGGTGGTGGTGGGTCAACCGGCGGATCAACAGGATCCGGTGGTGGTGGAGGTGTCACAGGCGGTACCGGCGGGTCGGGCACTTCTGCCGTCCATATCCACTTAATCAAACCAAGCAGATTTTGATACTCGTTGCCCAAGTTTGGGTCAACTTGCATTTGAACGGTAAGTGTCTTTTTCTCACCTACGGCAAAAACACCTAAACTAATGTCGTTTTTCATAGCCGCAGGATAGGCATCGTCACTATCAGGACGTCCCCATATCGGACCACTATAAATAACACGTCCCGTGTCGTCGGTCACAACAATGGATACATACTTTTTCAGCAAGTCGTCAATGAGCGCCAGCGTAACTGGGTCAGCTGCCAAGCCAGAGAGGCCCTGTGGACGCACGTTCGTTTGCGTTAAATCCTCCGCACGCAAAAATATCTCAGCGCTTTGCCCAAAGGAATTAAGAACTTCAATAGTCTGCGACCTTGTTTCTCCAGGCAAAAGGTCTTTATAGTTAAGGAACAAATCCGTGTTGTCAGGACTAAACGTAAAGTCGCTGCCCCCTGCTATTCCTACAAAGGTCGAGCTGGTAACAACGGGGTCATACACTCCGCCCACATAACCAGACTCTCCAATATAAGCAAGGTTTTTGTTCCACAGCGAGATACCATTACCTTCTGCTTGAACACATTCCATCTTAACGGTGATGGAAGCGCTTTGACCCTGATACTCATTACCCAAATCCCCGGAAACACTAAAGTCCTTGAACAGCGGCTTTGACGTCATCTCGCCCGGCGCCAAAACTCCCTTGTAGTAATAATATCCACTTTGCTCGTCGTAGAGCCAAACCGTGTTGTCATATACAATCGAGATGTTATCAACAGGAAAATTCGGATTATCCCAACGCTTCTCGACCTTTACCCGAACAACAATGTCGCTTTCTCCCGTGTTCTTTACGTTGACAACTTTATCAACCGTAGCACCAGGATACAGGCTTGATGAGCCATCGTATTGCTCAATGATCTGACCTTTAACACCGGCAGTGTTGATAACATGGACAGACTCACCAATATACTTGGTTACTGCAAGCGTCGTGCCTATGCTCGAAGCCACAAACAGCAATGCCAAAGCTGCGAGCGCAAAATGTATCTTGAACCTGTTCACCTGTCGATCACCCCCTTTTTTCTATCGAGTAAGCTCATCTACGAGCTAATCGTTACGCCGGTTGCCTCATTAAGAGCTGCATACGCTGCTGCTGCGCTGGGCATCTCGGCAGACTGAATAGCCTCAGCCTTAATAACAATCTTGTATCCGTTGCCCGGTGCGGTCACTTCAACAGAACCATTGGGCATCGTTTGGAATGTTGAACCATGCAGCGTAAATATCTCCTCGTTACTCCAGTCCATTGGAATAACCACGCTCGTAAACAGCGTTACTACGTCGGGAATGCTTGCGTCAAAAATGCCCTTATAGTTGTAGTAACGTGCGGCAGGAACGCCGGTTTCTATGCCGGCATACTCAAACTCATCTTTGTTGTATTCGGCATATACCGTGCCTCCCGCAACCAAAGCTGCCATGTCTGACGTTGAATAGATGCCGCTCGGCAAAATATTTGGTGAGCCAGTCCCATACGCCTTATCAAAATACAGCGTGCCTAAGATAAGGTTGATGCGGTTGACATCGGTGATGAGCGTGCCATCGCCGTCTTGAAGCTCCATGCGAATGCGCATATAGCTCTTGCCGTCCACTGCGGTAACAGTAGGATCTTTGTCCCGCACACTACCGGGAACCAAGTCAAGACCATCTCCCTCTTCCCAGCCGGGCTCCTCAAGGCCTATCTTGATGCTTCCCATGGTAAAGACGTTTTCCACCTCGTCAAAATCTGTGAAATACGCCAGGGTAACGCCGAGCGCAAGCACCACTACCAACACGAGAGATAAAATGCTCAGTGCCTGTGCTTTCTTGCTGGCTAAAAACTGTTTCATAGTAAAACTCCTTGTGTTTTCTATCTTGCTCGTCTGTTCTACTTCAACTACTCTGCTTCGACTACTCTGCTTAAACTACCTTGTTTCAACTGATTTGCTTCATTTACCGTGCGTCTGTGTTTATATCTACGTTTGTTTCTGCGCCTCCATTTGCACGTACTTCTGCATCTGGTTCACGCCTTGTTAAAACTCCAATAATGGCAAACAGCAAATACAAAGCGATAATGGCCGTTGCTGCCAATATCTTTCCCGTCCACGTTGACAACCACACAAGTAACATTCCTAGTAATGGAAGGTGAAGCTTCACTACTCCGAGTATGTTTTCGTACTTGTTTGGTGCATCAGTTGCAGACCGAGCGTTTGCTATTCCCCAGGTAGTAAACTCGTTCTTTTCTCTGTCAATTTTTACCACTCTATGGGTAACCACAACATCTCCGGGTATCACAAACGTGATGTCGTCACCGAGCTTAATTTCATCAGCTTCGGTAGGAACCACAATCACCAGTGAGCCAACCGGAATCTCGGGTGTCATGCTGCCAGTAGTAACCGCACGAAGTTCCACCCCGGCCATCTTGGTAGCAGCAACCGCAAGGATAGCCGCCACCAAGATAACCGTAGATACCCAAAACAATATGTCTTTTACAAGTTTCACGAGTCCGCCTCTTATTCTCTTCTCCCACCGGATACTCTTATCTACGTCAAATACTGTTTTCTCTTACCAACGCCAGCCCAAAGCTTAAAACTCTCATCTCAGACCTTGAGCCAGCGCCAGCTCAATCACAAATCAAATCACAATCTCAAAAAAAGCTTTAATCCATCAACAAGGTGAGCAGCGCTGGAATAGCAGCAGTCAAGTTGTCAAATGCGTCGTACTGCACTGCGCCACCATCGAGAACAATGTTAAAGCCCTCAAGGTCATCTCGAAGCCATGCCAAATCCTCAGGCGTAACATCATCTCTGATGGTTACCGTTGTAAACAGAGGCGAAGTTGTTTCGTCGGGAGCAAGCTCATATTTGTAAGCCCAAACCTGCGTAACTTTGCCACCCATGTTTGAGTCTGCCAGCTGCCAGTCGGTGGTGTTCCAGTCAATGTCAATCAGGCTCAACAAACGAGCAACTGCATTGGCATCGGTAGCAACGTCAGACAAAGGCGCACCTGAGCCATCGGTAAAGACCAGCTTAATTGCAACCCACTCGCTCATCTCATTTTCTGAGGTGTTGGTAAGCTGCGGGTCTTTGGGAACAACTTTACCGGGAGTAAGGTTGGTTGCCTCTTCTGGATCCCAGTTAGGCTCGGTAAGCTCGACCTTGATGTTATCTGCAAAGGTAAACTCATTGGTGAGTGGATCAGCCTTTGTGTACAGATAGGCAGCCGTTAGTCCTGCTACCAGTGAAATCACCAGCAACAGTGCCAAGCCAAGGGTCAGTTTTCTTTTCTTTGTGTCAATCATCTCTATCTCCTTCCAAAAGTTTTACAATACGATGTTTCTATGGTGCTACGTACGGATTAGCCTCAAACAAGGCTACGAGAGCATCAAACGTTGCTTGGTCGTCCCACGCGTCCATGCCGTCAACGCCTGCTTGAACAACCGCGCCACGAAGGATAATCTGGAAGCCATCTATGCCATCTCCCGTGTGGCCGCAGGTGCCACTCAAGGTAGCAACAACCGCTGGGCAACCGCTCTCATGAATTTCAACTGCAGTGCAATCACAGTCAACGCCTGCTAGGCTGCCGCCCGTGGCAATATTCTCAGCACCAGTTTCGCCATAAATAGCACACTTGGTGTGGTGACGATAGGTAACGTCGCAGTCACATGCGCCATACACGTAGCAGTCGTCTGTGTGCGTCATAACAATGCTTGCCAACCAAGCGTACTCTGCCTCCCAGTCAAGCGTTGGATCTGCTGCCATCTCCTCAGCGGTAAAAGCAGGCTTTACGGTAACGCTGTTAAACAGAGGGGTGCTCACTTCACTCGGTGCGAGCTGGTCTTTGTACACCCAAATCTGTTCGACTTTGCCGTCCATGTCTGTGTCAACAAGTTGCCAGTCGTCCGTGTTCCAGTCGATGTCAATCAGGCGCAAAAGACGCCCTACCCAACGGTCGCTGGTTGCTTCATCAACAAGCGGCTCGCCGTGTCCATCGGTAAAGTTCACGCGAATAGCTACAAACTCATCAACGCCATTGTTTGACACGTTGGTGATAATGGGATCTTTTGGTACCTCGTAGCCGGGAATCAAGTTCTCAGCTTCTCGGGGATCCCAATTAGGCTCGTCAAGCCTCCCCTTGATGTTCTCTGCAAAAGAGAACGCGTTTTCCTTTTGCTCGGTCATCGCTGACAAATATGCCAACGTAGCACCTGCTGCAATCAACAGTGCCAAGACAACCGAAAGAACTACCACCTTCTTTTTCTTGCTTACCTTGGTTTCCATCTTGCCTCCTAAAACTTGTGTTCTTGTACTAACTCGTTCTTTTGTATATAAAGCCCCTCGGCCTATATCCTTTTCAAATCTTGCCTCATGCGAAAGTGCAAAAACTCCACGTGCTCCACCGGCTTGCCTAACGGTGCCTAACGCATGGCTACCCTATGCGGGGAACAGCCCTATTAACACGCCCGTTGCTTCCGCCCTGCTTTCAAAGCTCTCTGCCTGAACTGCAGCTCCCTCAATCTTGATTTTGAAAAGCCCTAAATCTTTCAAAAAGTCGAGGTTTGCCTCTGTCAGTGCTGGCATATCGCTTTTATCCTTGACGTACACCGTGTTAAAAAGCGGCAGCGTTACTTGCCCGGGTTCAACAATTTCTTTGTAGCAAAACACTATGGGCTGATTCGCCATTGGTACTAATGAGCCGTCACACACCAGCCAATCATCAGACCAATCAATTTCAATCCACTTCAACAGCTCGTTCAAATCTGCAGACGACAGAGGAGTTCCGTTTTCATACAAAAAGGTGAGCCGTAGTGCAACATACTCATCTATCTCAGAAGTATTGGTAATCATCGGGTCTTTTTTTACCGTCTTGCCTGGCGCAAGCTTTACCGCTTCTGCTCTCTCCCAGTTGGGTTCGCTCAGTTTTGCCGTGATATTTTCTGACGGCGTAAACATATTGCTTACTTGACTCGTAGTAGACCCCAGTGCCGCAAAAGTAAGACCTGCCGATATAAGCAGCATCACTACTATTAAAAGCACGAGTACGGTCAGGCGTCTATTTTTTCTCATACCCTTTTTCCCTTCCCTTAAGGCTTTGTGACGGTTCCAGCGGAAACGTCAATCGTGATGCCCCACTCTTGCCCTGAGGTGCCTTCTGCTTGCAAAATATCTGCCAAAACCTCTATCTTGATTTCGGCATCATCGTCATATTTCTCTTGCCCCTCGCTCGTCAAAGAAACCTTAGACAAGAGCAAGCTCGTTTGATTACTGCCAGCCTCGGGATAAAGAACGTAGCGATAATAGAAATAGCCGTCATCTCCATAAATCCAGTTGTCAGACCAGTCGCTTGCAAGTTCCAAAATAACGTCGCCGAGCTCCATCTTGTTATTAGCTGGTGCTGAGAAATCTGCTAGATCGCAGGGAATATAGTTGCCAGCCCCATCTACAACATAAGGAACTATCATGGCGCGCACTACGCTCGGAACATCATCATCTGCAGTGCCCATGGTCAAGCGCACTTCTTTTGCTTGCCAGCCGTTAAAGCGTTCGTTTATGTCTACCGTGTTTTTGCCAATGCCAAAGACGTTAACCTCCGTATTGGTAAGCGTTGCGAGATAAGCAAGGCTCGAAAGTCCAATAATGCCCAGCAAAAGGACGGTAGCAATTTTGACCACGCTAAAACGTGTTTTTGCTTGTTGTGGTTCTGTGCGCTGCAAAAGCTGCTGTGTTTTTCTCACAATTTCCACCTCCCCTATCTTGCTGCGCTCGCTGGCGGCATATCGTTGGTTATTCGGTTTTTATTAAAGAGCCACGGTACGTCGTTTCTCTCATTCCAATAGGTAAAGAGCGCACTGGAGTCCTCCGCCCACAAGGTGACGTTTCTATCTGGCACACTTACGTATGCGCCCGGCACGTGGTCACTTTCTAGACGGTCGGTTAGAAGCGTATAGGTCCAGTTAGACTCCAGCTCCGTTACGGTGTAGTAGCCATACGGCATATCGATAAAGGTTGCCCTGCCGTAGTTTCCGCCAGCAGGAATCGTAATCGTTGCAAACATGGTGCGCTCAACGGCTCCTGGCTCCGTGCCCTGACCGCGGTATTCGACCTTAAAGACAAAGGTTTCTTCTTTGTCTGCGGGCTCAGTCAGGTTTTTCTCAACCTGAAGTTCGTTAATCTCATCAACATAGATGTCAACGGTAATGTGATGGTTAATGTCGTTTACGTAAGCAGGTCGCTCTGCCACAATGCCTGTGCTGTCGGTGTTCCACTGCACATAGGCAACTTCTCCCGCAGGAGGATTCGTCATCTTATTAAAGTGCAGGTAGTAACCGCCGTCATCGTCGAGCATAACGGTATAGGTAACCGTAGCGCTGGCATGATACATGACGGTACGGATAATGTTTGTTTGGTCATCAAGGTCTTCTTCAAAGAAGTAGTAATCAAGCGGAATCTCTATTTCTGCCCCATCAACAAGACTGTCTGCACTAATCTCAGCAGTACCCGCTATTGAGCCATCACGCTCCCGCATAGTGAGTTTAATTTTTTTGACCTTGACGCTCTCGTTAGTCTTTTTCCAACTTGCAGACATATTGGTTGCCTGCGGATTGTCAAGAGCAGAAGCACTTTGTGCCGTTGTGCCCGTATAGGTGTAGCCCAAATTGGGACCATCATCTTGCGAGGCAGTTGGCTCTAAAAGCCTGCTCTCGGGTGCGTTGGTTCGATTGTTAAAGATATTGACGTTGAGGTCATACTCGGTTGGCTTGATGGTAATGACCTTCTCGTCAACGCGATAACGTCCGTCATCGAGCACCCAGTAGTAGGTAACAATATATTTATTCTCGCTTGCCATACCACTGTAGAGCGGATTTTGACCGTTCCACATTTTTTCATCGAGTGTGGTGTTGTTGTTGGTTCCTGGGCCTACCACACCAACAAGGTACTGAGGCTCAAGCTGTATGTCGCCGTAGATTGGATCATAATCCTCGGTGAGCACGTTGCCGTCTTTGTCCACGTAATACATTCCCGTGGGGTCTTTTTGCGCCCGCCAGATGTCAGTATTTACCCAAGCATTTTCGCCAGCGGTAAAGTGCGTCCAATCGCTGGGGGCAAAGTAATACTTAGTAGTAACCGGCGTACTGTTTGCCACCAACGGAGATGAGGGGGTGGTAATTGGCGTAACGCTTGGATAGCCCATATCAAAGGATTCTGACCAAATCTTGGCATCGTCAAGCCCAACAATCATGTTGTCCTTAAGATTGTCCATCATCGCCATTTCAACGTCAGGTCGGTGATTATAGGTATCTCCCGACATAAGCGTTTTGTCCTCGCCAGCATATAAGCTCATGTAGGCAATAAGACGCAACGGCCGGTGTCCTTTGTTGCCGGCAACAAACTCATTGACGCTCACCCAATCAAGACCAGGGTGGTTGATGGTTATGCGATCGGTATCCCCAATCGTAATGTGATCAGTAGTAATACTTCCAGGGTCGCCAGAAATTCCACTATTTACTAAAGAAGGTGCCCCACCAGGAATCATCTTTTCCCAGCTGGTGCTATTGGCAGCGACCTTAGTAATGGGAAAATCGGTGATAATATCGCGCACGGTATCATAGGTGTAGATGCCACCTAAGTGGTTGCTTCCACCATCGCGTGCGTTCCAAAGCACTTTGTCTGGCGTACGCACACCGTTGCTATTCCATTCATAGCCCTTTCCCCAGGTATCCAAGAACACCGTAGCAGTGGAGGCTTTTGACCACGCTTCTACTGTTGCAAGCTCTTTTGCAAGCCAGCCGTCACCCGTAGTAGGAGCTGCATGGGAGCGCAATTGTGGGTAGTGCTGCGATTGATAGCTCCACTGGGCGTTATTGGAAAAGCCCCTGAACCCGTCATCGCTTGCAGGCCCAAAAGTGCCACTGGCAAGTCCTGTGCCCGCCTTGTCGGTGGTAGAGGTCAACACGCCGCGCACGCCGTTGTAGGAGGTGCCCGCAGGGGCCATATAGTCTTTGGTTGTGCCAACCGTCCACTCACGCATGGCGGTGGTTTGCTTGTCGTAATAGCAATACTGAATTCTGTTGTTGGGGGTGTCGGAGCCGTTGGCCGTGATAATCCTGCTCAAATCCTGCTTCATAGAAGCAAAGCCGCCCACGTTAACCGGAGCGTTCAGGTCAACGTCGTAGTTGCCCACTTCGCCAGCCGCATAAATGTCGCGAAGCTCATGCGAAGTTCTCGTTTGTGCAGCAGCACTGGCTTGCCCGTTATACATATCCGCATAAAAGCCACCTTGCCGAGCAGGGTTGGTGCGCAAGCCCACCAGCGTGGTGGAATAGCAGCGCTCGATGGTGACTCCGTTGGCTGAATTCGCCGCCGTATAAAAGCCGCCAAGATACTGGTATCCTTCCAACTTGCCCGTTGAATAGCAGTTGGTCACGTTTGAAGGGTCATAAAATGCTACAAACCCCGAAACCTGCAAGGAGCCATACATCTCTGCTGAAGAAAAGCAGTTCGTGATGGTGGCCGTTGCGCTTCTTGTTGCGCAAGACATGAAAGCGGCTGAGTGTTGTGCGGTGCCGCAGATGAGATTATCAAAGGCATAACAGTTATCAACAGAGCCGCTTCTTATCCCACGCATGAAACTGATGACGTGTTCGCGCCCATAGACAAAGCCCTCCTCCACCGAACTGTTGCTGATGGTTGATGAACCTAAGCCGGCGGTAGTAGAGTTCGAAATGCCGGTCATGAATAGCTGGGTGCCAAAGGTTGATCCTGAACCTTGGGTACCATTTATAGGTCCTGACTGATTCGGATAATCCCTGCGATCCCCAAAAACCAGTGACTTTAACACATGCACATCATAAATATTTCCTCGTTGATTTGTGTGCTGACCAAGAACCGAAGTGCCCGCAAGGTCAGCCGCAACACCGTTGCCAGCTATGGTCATTGATTGCCCTGCAACGACTTTGCAGGTCTCCATCGAGAAGCGCTCAAAGTTTCGCACCGCGTTAAGCGCACCCGTATTGCCTGCAATACCTCCCGAGTTTTGACCCGAACAATACAGCCCAACACTGTTGCCGAAGGTGTTTTGAAAGATTCCCATGTTATAGATAGTAAAGTGGTTGCCCGCCGTACTCGTTAAGGTGATGGTTGCACTATCAGTACGATAAATAGTAGTCCAGTTGCGCACGTTGCCGTTCAAGTTTATGTTTGCGCCCAACTCAATCCTGTTGGTTGCTGTGCCTTGGGCTGCAGTTCCCCCTGTTTGTGTACCAGCAGCAGCCGTGCCAACATTAGTCAGCGCCCAGCGCAGCTGCTCGCCTGAATAAACCGTCAGCGTGTTGCCATTGCGAGCTGCATATGCCAAAGCCGTGGTTTGAGGGTTACCGGTCGTGTTCGATATTCCACCACCCCAGACCCAGCCGTTGTGGGCGTTGGTCTCTGATGCGGGCGTCCAGTCGAACTTGTTCACGCCCTTGTTGAGCCAGATGGTGTTCACGTAGTCGATCCAAATGCCCGGAAGACGCACATCGTTGTTGTATTGTGTGTTGTAATACTGCCCGTTGCCCGATGTGGGGGCACGGGTTAACATCCAGTCGTCTTGGGCAACATCGTTTGCGCCGCCGCCGTTGGGGCCGATACCCAGCGGCATGATGGATATGCCCTCGCCCGGGTCCAGGGACAGGGCGGGCACGCCCTCGTCAACGGAGGGGAAGGTCACGATGGGGGTTTCTGGCGGGCATTCCGCATTGTCCGGGTCGTGCACGCCGTCGGGACAGACGCACCCGGCCGCCTTACCGTCCGGGCCGCTGTCCCCATAGACGACATCGTCTGCGGGGGCGGCGTCGGCGCTGCCGTCCGAGCCCTCAGCTTCGTAGACGACATCGCCTGCGGGGACGGCGTCCGTGCCGTGCAGCGCCAGGGCGTCGGCATGGGTGCAGCCCTCCCCACCGCTGCAGGGGCCCGCATCAAGGGCTTCGCCGCAGCAGTCGCCGTCAAGGCCCGCCTGCGCGGCCTGCGCGGCCTGCGCTATGACCGCGACCTCCGCGGTGGGAGTGTCACAAGAGTAGTCGAAGCCCTCTATCTTCGCGATGAAGCCGTAGGTCCCCTCTTCTGCGGCGTTGTACTTGCCACGCCAGGTGACGGGCACCTCGACTACGGCGCCGGTGATGGTTCCCTGTTCGTCGCAGGCGTAGAAGCCCTCGTTGGCACCGTCGTAGGTGCCGTGCAGACGGTAGGACTTGCGGCCGTCGGCGTAATAGATGGTGTAGACGACCGGCAGCCCGGCGGCGTGCAGCTCTTCGGCGCCCCTCGGCGCGACGTAGCCGTACCAGTAATAGTCGTAGTTCTCGTCCTCGCCAGGCACGGGCATGGTCTGGACGAAGCCCGCGGACACGAACACGGGAAGCGGGCAGACGGCCCGCAGGGTCTCGGGCAGGCCCAGGCAGTCGCGGGGGGTGCCGAGCTCGGCCGCGCCGCCGTAGACGGGGTTGCCCCGCTCGAACTCGATTATCTCAGGCGACTCGCCGGCATGGGCGCCGGGCAGGCCGCCCGACAAAAGCCCCGGCCAGGCAAAGACCAAGGCTGCGGCGATCACGAGCCGCACAAAGCCGGAAGGATGCAGTTTCTGGGAACGCTGTACTGATGATGCAGAAGGGCGCCTTTTTGTCGGCGTCTTCGTTTTTCCGCTTGCCTCGGAGAACATATGCGCACCTCGCTTCACGCAGCCCATCTCCTTTTATCCGGTCTGAACCCGCAGGTCAGACCTGATATTTCAGGACTGCTTCGTAGCTTCGCTCACGTGGTGCGCTGCACGAGAAAAGTGCCGCACCATGTGCGCCGTATTCAACCTCTAGTCAATTGGAAATAAACCCTACGTCGGCCATTATATCCGAAGTGCAACAGTTTATTAAGAGGGGTTTTCGATATTGCTCTCAGTTTCACGTGAATAATCATAATATTCACAATTCCTACACATCTTGGACGGGGCTGCTGTGTCGGGCGGGAATATGCCGAAGGGAGCGAGGGCGCAGGGCCTCACGGGAAGAGCGATGCCCGTTCCCCCGCCCGCAAGACGTCGGCGGTTCGGGCCATGGGCACCTGCGCAACCCCAGGCGGGCCCTTTCTGCCCGCAGGCGCCAAGGGTTCAGGCCGTGGCGTCGATCCGTGCGCCCTGGGGGGTGTCCTCTATCTTGAGGCCGAGCGCGGCAAGGCCGTCGCGGACCCCGTCGGCTCTTGCCCAGTCCTTGTGCGCACGGGCGGCCTCGCGGCAGGCAAGCAGGGCCTCGACCGCCGCGGCGGCGTCCTGCCCCTGAAAGTCGGCGAGCTCGCAAGCGAGCGCCACCACTTCCGGGGGCAGCTCCTGGCCTGGCCCCTGGGCTGCAAGGTCGATGCCGAAGACCCCCAGTAGCTCAAGCAGGGCCGAACGCGCCCCGGCAAGCGCCTCGACATCGCCGCTGGTGACGCTTGTTTCCGCAAGCTGGGCGTTGAGGCTGTTCACGAAGCTGAATACCTCTCCCAAGGCCCCCGCTGTGTTGATGTCGTCGTCCATTGCGACGATGAATGCGACGCGCAGCGCCCGCGTCGCGTCCTTGAAGGCAGCAAGGTCGAGCGACGGTTCGCCCTCTGCCGCGTTCTTGATAAGCCATTCGAGGTTGGCCACCGCGTTCTTTATGCGCCCGAGCGCGGACGCGGCCTCGTGCAGGCGCTCTTCGGAGAAGTCGAGCGGGCTGCGGTAGTGCGTCTGCAGCATGAGCATACGCAGCACCGCCGCGTCCGTATCCTCCAACACCTCGCGCAACAGCCTGAAGTTCCCGAGGGACTTGCTCATCTTCTCGGCGTTGACCTGCAGCATGCCCCCGTGCATCCAGTAGCGTGCGAAGCCTTCCCCGCACACCGCCTCGCTCTGCGCGCACTCATTCTCATGGTGGGGGAACACGAGGTCGGCGCCGCCGCCGTGGATGTCGAAGGGCAGGCCGAGGTACCTGCGCGACATGGCCGAGCACTCGATGTGCCAACCGGGGCGGCCCTGCCCCCAGGGGGAGTCCCACGAAGGTTCGCCGGGCTTCGCCGCCTTCCAGACCGCGAAGTCGAGCGAGTCGGCCTTGCGCCCACCCACCCCTGTGCCCTCTGCGCGCAGCTCTCGGTGCCCTGACTCCATCTCGTCGATGTTGCGCCCGGACAGTTGCCCGTAGGCGGCGAAAGATCGGACGGCGAAGTAGACGTCGCCGTCGACCTCGTAGGCATGCCCGGAATCGACGAGTTCCTGCACGAGCCCGACCATCGAGGCAATCTCTTCGGTCGCCTTCGGCCGGATGTCGGGGTCGAGGACGCCGGCCGCGCGCATATCGGCGACAAAGGCCTCGGTGTAGTCGCAGGCGACCTCGGCGGCGCTGCGGCCTTCCTCCTTCGCCTTGGCGATTATCTTGTCATCGACGTCGGTGATGTTCTGCACGAAGGTGACCTTGAAGCCGCGCCACATGAAGTAGCGGCGGATGATGTCGAAGGATATGAAGGTGCGGGCGTTGCCGATGTGGATGTAGTTGTAGACGGTGGGACCGCAGACGTAGATGCCGACCTTTCCGGCCTCCCCGGCCTCGAAATCGACTTTCTTGCGCTGCTTCGTGTCATAGATCCGTATCATGGGCTGCCTTCTCCTTCTTTTCCTCCCCCGCCTTCGGGGGCCGCTTCGCCACCTTCGTCGGCCCGCTGCCACAGAAGGCAGACGGCCTGTGCCGATATCCCTTCCTCGCGGCCCTCGAAGCCGAGGTGCTCGGTCGTTGTCGCTTTCACGCCGACCGCCCGGGCCGGCAGGCCCAGGGCCGCACCAAGGTTCTCGCGCATGGCCTCGCGATAGGGCGAAAGCCTCGGCGCCTGGGCAGCAACCACGCAGTCGATATCGACGATCTCGAAGCCTTCGGCTCGGACAAGCGCTGCCACCTGGGCTAACAGCAGCAGGGAGTCGGCCCCCGCATAGGCGGGGTCGGTGTCGGGGAAGAGCCTGCCGATGTCGCCGCCGCGTATGCCGCCCAGCAATGCGTCGCAGACCGCATGTGCGAGCACGTCGGCATCGGAATGGCCGTCGAGCCCCCGGGGGTGCGCTATCTCGACTCCGCCCAAAACGAGCTTCCGGCCCTCTTTGAGCGCATGGACGTCATAGCCCAGGCCGATACGGAGCCCACGGAGGGCGTCGGCGGGCGCGGCGGGCGCGGCAGCCCTGTCGGGCGCGGCGGGCGCCGCGGGTTCCCCCGCCGTCCCGGCCATCTCAGCCATCGTTCTTCGAGCGCTTGAGGTAGAAGGCCCGGACAGCGGCGGTGAGCAGGGCGTAGTCCTCCGGCACCGTCAGCTTGATGTTGTCGCGCTTCCCTTCCACGACAAGGACCTTCCCGCCAAGCCGCTCGATGAGCGACGAGTCGTCCGTCCCGACGAAGCCGTCGGAGAGCGCAGAGGCATGGGCACGGCGGTAGATGCCCGCACGGAAGGCCTGCGGGGTCTGCGCGTTCCAGAACACGCGCCGGTCGGGCGTCCCCATGATGACGCCGTTCTCGACCACTTTCAAGGTGTCGATGGCGGGGTGGGCCACCACCGCGCCGTCGCAGTCGATGTTGCCTTTGAGCGTGTTGATCGCATGGAGGATGATCTCCGGCGAGACCAGGGGGCGGGCACCGTCATGCAGCACCACGTACTCGAAATCCTCCGCCACGTACTCCAAGCCTGAAAAGGCCGACTCCTGCCGAAGGGAGCCCGCAGGCGCCAAGACGATGGGGGTCACAAAGGGGAAGGGGTCGATGGCGCGGCGCAGGTATTCCTCGTGGCGCTCCTTGGGGCACACGACCACCATGAGGCCGATATCGCCGACCGCGTCGAAGGCCTCGGCCGACCAGGTGAGTATCGGCTTGCCGGCAACCTCGACCAGCTGCTTGCCGTCCTCGTTGCCGAAGCGCTCGCCGGCGCCGCCCGCCAGGATGATAGCGGCGGTCTTGGGCTTGTTGTCCAGCCTGCCCTTGAGTTCCGTGCTGTCCTGTTCGAGCGTGTCGAAGTCGAGGTCGTCGACCGAGAACTCGGGCGCATGGAGCACCCGCGGGGTAAAGACGGGGTCTATGGTTTTCGACATGAGCCACCTACCTTAATCGGCGGCGCCGCCCGATGCCGAGCCGCCGCCCCGAACACCGGCATTCCCGAGGTCGAAGTTCGTCAAAAGGAGTTCTGTCTCCCTCGCTATACTATCACGCTTCCGGGGGGCGGGGATAGCCCCTGTCCCCTCGGTGAAGACCAGCTTGCCGTCTTCGAGGGTCCCCTCGAAGCCGACGTCGATGATCGATCCGCTCTTCCACCTTCCCTCAAGGACCTGCTCGGAGATCGGGTCTTCGAGCAGGCGTTGGATCGCGCGGCGCAGGGGGCGGGCTCCGAAGGCACTGTCCGTCCCCTCCTTGGCGATGAACTTCGTCGCGTCCTCGCTCAAGTTGATGCTCATGTTCTGGGAGATCAGGCGCTCGCGCAGGTCGGCGACCATGAGGCCGACGATGAGGGCTATCTCGTCGGCGGTGAGCGACTTGAAGACGATGATCTCGTCGATGCGGTTTAAGAACTCGGGCCGGAAGAGCTTCTTCATCTCGGACATGACCCGGCTCTTTATCTCGCTGTCGGAAAGCCCCACGCCCTCGTCGGAGCCGAAGCCGAGCGGGGTGGTCTGGGTTATCTCGCGGGCCCCGACGTTGCTCGTCATGATGATGACGGTGTTGCGGAAGTCGACCGAGCGGCCCTGCGAGTCGGTCAGGCGGCCTTCCTCCAGGATTTGCAGCAGGATGTTGAAGATGTCGGGATGGGCCTTCTCGATCTCGTCGAAGAGCACGACCGAGTAGGGGCGCTGGCGCACGGCCTTGGTCAGCTGGCCGCCCTCGTCGAAGCCGACATAGCCCGGAGGCGAGCCGACGAGGCGCGACACCGAGTGCTTCTCCATGTACTCGCTCATGTCGAAGGACAGCAAGGCGTCCTCGGAGTTGAACAGGAACTCGGCCAGGGCCTTCGAGAGCTCGGTCTTGCCGACGCCCGAGGGGCCGAGGAAGATGAAGGAGCCGGCCGGACGCTTGGGATCCTTGAGTCCCGAACGGCTGCGGCGGATGGCCTTCGAGAGCGCCGTCACCGCCTCGTCCTGCCCGATCAGGCGCTCATGCAGCACGCTTTCCATGCGCAGCAGCTTCTCGGTCTCGGCCTCGGTCAGGTTGGAGACCGGCACGCCCGTCGTCATCGAGACGACGTCGGCGATGTCTTCCACCGTGACCTGGTTGATTGACTTTTGGCTGTCCTCTTCCCATTTCTGCTCGGCCTCGACGCGCTTCTTCTTGAGGTCTGCCTCGGCGTCGCGCAGCCGGGCGGCTTCCTCGAAGTCCTGGGCGGTGATGGCCGCGTCCTTCTCGCCCCGCAGCTTGCGCAGTTCCTCGTCGAGCTCGCGCAGCTCCTTGGGGAGCGTCATGTTGCGGATGCGCATACGGGCGCCCGCCTCGTCGAGCACGTCGATCGCCTTGTCGGGAAGGAAGCGGTCTTGTATGTAGCGGTCGGAGAGCGCGACGGCGGCTTGAAGCGCCTCGTCGGTGAAGTGTACCTGGTGGTGCACCTCGTAGCGGTCGCGCAGGCCCTCCATGATGCGCATGGTCTGTTCCTCGTTGGGCTCCCCCACCGTGATAGGCTGGAAGCGGCGCTCAAGCGCGGAGTCCTTCTCAAGGTGCTTGCGGTACTCGTCGCTTGTCGTCGCGCCTATCACCTGGATGTCGCCCCGGGACAGCGGGGGTTTCAGGATGGCCGCCGCGTCGATGGAGCCCTCTGCCGATCCGGCGCCGATAAGCGTGTGCATCTCGTCGATGAACAGGATGGTCTTCCCGTCGTCTTGGACCTCCTTCAGGCATTTCTTCAGGCGCTCCTCGAACTCACCGCGGTACTTCGAGCCGGCGACGAGCGCCGATATGTCGAGGGTGACGAGCTTCCTGCCCCGCAGAAGGTCGGGGACCTGGTTCGCCACGATCAGCTGCGCCAGGCCTTCGACGACCGCCGTCTTGCCGACGCCGGGCTCGCCGATGAGCAGCGGGTTGTTCTTCTGGCGGCGGGAAAGCACCTGCATGACACGCTCGATCTCGCCCGCGCGGCCGATGACGGGGTCGAGCTTGCCGTCGCGGGCCTTGCTCGTCAGGTCGGTGCCGAACTCCTTCAGCATGTTGTCGGAGGGCGCCGGCGAGCCGTCGAAGGCGCTGCGCCCGGCATAGACGGCGCTCTGCCCCACCAGGTCGTTCAGGGCCGACCTGATGGAGTCCCCGGAAACGCCCAGGTGGACCAGCACCTCAAGCGCAGTCCCCTCCCCTTCGCGCACGATGCCGAGCAGGAGGTGTTCCGTCGATATATAGCTCTGCCCCATCTGCATGGCCTCGCGCAGGGAGTTCTCCAACACCCGCTTGACGCGCGGCGTGAAGCTGAGGTGCCCGGACACGTCGGTGCTCTCGTCGATGGTGACGACCTGGCGTATCGCCTGGACGACCCCCTCGTACTTCACGTTCAGGCGCTCAAGGGCCTGTGCGGCAAGGCCGTCCGCCTCCTTGATGAGCCCGAGCAGTATGTGCTCGGTGCCGACATAGGGCTGGTGCAGGGCGCGGGCCTCGTCCTGCGCAAGCACCAAAACCTTGCGGGCCTTGTCGGTAAACTTGTCGAATGACATGGTTATCTCGCTTCCTCGCGCATATGGGGGAACAGCAGCACGTCGCGGATGGACTCGGAACCGGTCAGAAGCATGACCAAGCGGTCGATGCCGATTCCTACTCCCCCTGCCGGCGGCATGCCGTACTCCAATGCACGTACGTAGTCGCTGTCGTATTCCATCGCCTCGTCATCGCCGGTCCCCTTCGCAGCCACCTGCTCATGGAACCGCGCTGCCTGGTCGACGGGGTCATTTAGCTCACTAAAACCATTCGCATATTCATGTCCGCAAATCAAGAGCTCGAAGCGCTCTGTTACGTGACCGTTGACAGGGCTCTTCTTCGCAAGCGGGGAGACCTCCACCGGATGCTCGGTGACGAAGGTCGGCTGGATGAGCTTCGCCTCGGCAGTCGCCTCGAATATCTCGCAGATTATCTTCCCCACGCCCCAGCCCTTCTCGACCTTCACGCCGCAGCCCTCGGCGACCTGGACGGCGGCGGCGCGGGGCATGTCGTAGCCGAGCGCTGCGCCCGAGCCCTCGCAGGCGAGGTCGAGGATGGTGCGGCGCGGCCAGGCCCCCGAGAGGTCGATACGGTGCCCCAGGTACTCTATCTGCAAGGAGCCGCAGGCCGCCAGCGCCGCCGCCTGGATGACGCCCTGCGTCAGCTGTGCGATGCCCGCCTCGTCGGAGAAGGCCTGGTAGGCCTCCATCGTGGTGAACTCGGGGTTGTGGTAGTGGTCCATGCCCTCGTTGCGGAAGATGCGGCCGATCTCGTAGACCCGCTCAAAGCCCCCGACAAGCAGGCGTTTCAGGTGCAGCTCGGTCGCAATGCGCAGGTAGAAGTCGCAGTCCAGGGCGTTGTGGTGGGTGACGAAGGGCTTCGCGTTCGCCCCGCCCATGATAGCGTGGAGCATCGGGGTCTCCACCTCGTAGTAGCCCTGGTCGTCCATATAGCGGCGCATGGCCGCGACGACCTTGAAGCGGGTTGTGAAGGTGTTGCGCACCTCGGGGTTCATCACGAGGTCGACATAGCGCTGGCGGTAGCGCGTCTCCTTGTCCGCAAGGCCGTGGAACTTCTCGGGCAGGGGCCGCAGCGACTTCGAGAGCAGCTCGAATTTCTCGACCGCTATCGACAGCTCGCCGCGGCGGGTGCGCATCATTGTTCCCTCGGCGCCTATCCAGTCCCCCACGTCGAGGTCCTTGAGCTCGCCGTAGGCATCCTCGCCCAGGGTGTTGACGCGGCAGAACAGCTGTATCTCGCCGGTCGTGTCGCGCAGCACAAGGAAGGCTATCTTGCCCTGGTCGCGCTTGGCCAGAACACGGCCCGCGACGCAGACCCCGTCGGTGGTCGAGGCACCCTCTTCCAGCCCGCCGTATGTGGCGGCCAGCTCGTCGATATAGTGCGAGACGTCGAACCTGCGCCCGTAGGGGTTCTTGCCCTGCGCTATCAGCGCCGCGCGCTTGGCGCGGCGTACCTCGACGGGGTCGTCCTCGGGCTGGCCGCTTCCTTGCTGGCCGGCCGCGGGCTGGCCTTCCGCGGGCTGGCCGACCGTGGGCACGGCTTCTGTGGTGGTCTCGCTCGTGGTGGTCTCGCTCATTTCCTTCCTTCTCCTGCCCCTGCTCCTTCGGGGCCCCCGGCACGCGGCCGCCCGGGCCCCTCTTGACGGACGTGCCGGACGGTCCCGCCGCCCCGCACGCAATAAAAAGGCCCCCTTCGGGGCCTCGTGTCTCTCAGTGTTCTATTTTTGCGATGGTCATGACGATCTGCTTTCCCGTGGGCCCCAGGACTTCGACCACGTCGCCCTTCTTCTTCCCGAGGAGCGCCGAACCGACCGGGGACTCGTTTGATATCTTGCCCGCCGTCGCGTCGCTCTCCGCGCCCCCGACGATGGTGAAGACGCGCTCGTTGTCGCCCATGTCCACGGTGACCGTGCTGCCGATGTTCACCTTGCTTGAGCGCTTAGGGACGTTGACGACCGTCGCCTCGCTCAGTATCCTGCTGATCTCGGCAATGCGCGCCTCCATCATGCCCTGCTCGTTCTTCGCGTCGTCGTACTCGGAGTTCTCGGTGATGTCGCCGAACTCCCGGGCGATCTTGATGCGCTCGCCGACCTCTGAGCGCTTGACCGTCTCAAGATGGTGCAGCTCTTCTTCGAGCTTTGCTTTCCCCTCTTGCGTGAGGATGGTGTCCTTCTCTGTCATTCTTTCCACCTGTCTGGTTTGTTGGGTCAAAATATGAAAGCGCGGCACGTGCCCGTATCATGCACCTGCCGCGCAGACTCCGCACTCGTGTGGTTATTTCTTGCTGCTCTTTTTTTCCGGCGCGGGCTTCGAGGTCTTTTGCGCCGCGGGTTTCCTCGCCGGCTTTTCCTTTGCCTCTTCCGCTATCTCTTCTATTTCTTCGTCGTCGTCGTCTTCCTCGGCCTTACCGCCACCCATGCCGTCACGCAGGCTCTTTACCGTCTTGCCCAAGGCACTTCCGAGCTTCGGAAGGTTCTTGGGGCCAAAAATCAACAAGGCGACCGCCAGGATGATAAGAAGTTCGGGCATCCCCATACCAAAAAATTTCATTCATTCCTCCCTATGCACAAACAGGACGCTCCGTCCTGTCAAAAACAACTCCGACAGATTACCACAACTTCCCGGCAAGGGGTACTCCCAACCAAAAGAATACATCCTTAGGTCCTGGGGGCAGGATTTGGGCCTTGCTGGGTTCGGGCCTTGCTCTGCCTTGTTTCCGTCTTTGCTTCCGGCCTTGCTTCCGCTGGGCGGGCGCAATCGACCTAAAAGGGCCCGATCGGGAAAAGAGTATTGAAGGAAACGCAGGCGGGCGGGTATAATCGGCCCAGCCTGCTTCTCCGGCTCCGGATGATCCAGGCGACGGTCATATGACGGTTGTAGGGTACCAGTTTGGGCACATTCTCAGACGATTCGACCGGATTTTCTCAGTGGTGAGGGCCTGGGGGGACAGGCGCGGCTGCTTCGTAGCGTGAATGTGTTAGTGTAACGCTATCATTTAAGGGAGAGATCATCATGAAAAAAGCATGCGCTGTCGTTTTTGCAATCATACTGTCCTTTTCGGTGCTGGCGGCCTGCTCGGGTGCGCCGAAGGCAGAGAAAGACCCCTCGTCAAACATCATGAGCAGCCCTGAGGACCAGTCGGCCTCGCAGCCCGAGTCCCCAAAGCCCGAAGAGTCGCCAGACCCGGCACCGGATGCCGCGGCCTCTGGAACCGGCTCCTACACCACGACGCCCGAGAAGCTGCCCCTGAGCTTGGAGACGCCCGGCACATGGATGTATGTCGATCCCTCGATAGACGACTTGGAGAGGCTGACCGAGCTCCTGGGGAACGCGGGCTTCGCGGAAAACATCCTGCAGCAGGCAAAGGACTCGGATGTCGTATTCTTCTACGACACCGCCAACTACGACACCGACTTCAGGACGAACATGAACATCCTGAGGCAAGATGCCGGCTCGCTGGACCAAAGCGGCCTTTCCGGCGTTGCCGCAGACCTCAAGGCGATATGCGAGCGGGATTTCTCGCAGGCCCCCTTCGAGGGGTTCTCCTGGGTCATGGAGCCCCAGGGCAAGACCCTCGGCAGCAACTACTACCTTGTCTACATCTCGAACTACACAGCCGAAACGCCCATCACCGGCGTCATGGCGATCACCATCTACAACAACCATCTCTACCAGTTCACCTACTCGATCCCGCAAAGCATCTACAAGGACACGATGTACGCCGACTTTGAGAGGATCCTCTCATCAGTAGAGTTCCTGTGAGGGGCATAAAAGCTGCACGATTGCTGCATTGGACTCCTTGTTGCGGGCTTGGAAGAGCCTAAGCCCGCAATGAACGGAAGCAGTAAAGCCCCGTAGCCCGGCAAGCAACAATAAAGCCGCCTAAAGGCGGCGTTATTGTTGGTGGTCGTAGTGTTCAAAAAGGATCTGTACATAACCGCTGGTAGATTATCTGACACTGCACCGTTCGCGTGGCATTTGCATCTAGAAACACTCTCAGAGCACGAATTCTGACTACATAAAGAAGATGAAAGGTAGCAGCATTACTTGGCGGAGTTAAGCTGTTTAACTTTCTCCATCAGGCTGTCTGACTCTTCTATGACTGCAATGGCGAAGCACTGTTTCCCAAGATCTTTAAGAGAAGCCCCAAGATGGTAGACCTCTGTGCTGTCAACGATTATGAATCGGTCGTGGAAGTCCCTTGAACGTATCGTCTCAACAGTAGGGTACTGCTCGTTGAATTTGCTGATATGCAGCTCATCCACCTCTATAGGCTTTCCGGATATTATGGTGACGCGGACACCTGCGGCTTTCTCTGTTAGCATTTTTAAAATGCTTGCGTCAACGTAGTTATCGATGATTGTGATGCTCTTCTTGGCAGACTTGAAGACATCGATAATGAGGCCAAAGGCATCATAAACCTGCCCTTTGAAGAAGATACCCTGCCGAGGTAGTTCCGGCAACTGGATGAGATTGAACAGCTCGTCGAATCTCTTGTCGTGCTCCAATAGTTTGTACTCTACGTTCGTCAAGCGTTCAAACGTTGATCCGTAGGCAGATATCACTTTTCGCATCTCTACAAATGCGTTCATGATACCGGTAGACACCTGCACGGCGATCTCGTTTCTCAAGATACCGGATAGCATCGCTATACCTTGCTCGCTGAACGCGTAGGGGCGATACTTCCTATGCTTCCCGCGGCCTGTTTCTAAGGTTTCAGATTGCAACCTTAGAGACTCAGGTAATGATGCGGTTGCAGACTGCAACCGCATGTTGGCAACAACTTCCACTTCCTCTTTAGTCAACTGAAATCGAAAGTTCTCAGGAAATCTCGACTTGTTCCTGCTTACAGCAAGGTTAATATTCTTGGTCTCGTAGCCGTAGAGCATCGCAACATCGCTGTCCAAGAGAGCCTGTGTGCCCCGCAGGGTTACTATCAGGCTCTTGATATCTATCGACTGTGATTGGGCTGCATTATCCATGCGAGCAGTATAACACTGTCAGTGCAATAAACTTGTTTCCTGTCATCCAACAGTCTGCCTCAGACACATACGAGGAGATTGCTTGCCCACAAACATGCAATAACGCTGAGACTTACATTACGTGTCTTCCGAGCAACGATGCAATAGCGATATGATCAAAGCGAAGTCTTTGTCGTATTTATCAGATGCAGCACTACCCTGTCTAATACAAACTTCACTTTCGTATTAAGCCATTTCATGCGGCTAAGCCGATTAGCTATACTCGGCCCCATGGTATAGTAAGCCTCAATAAACAGCCTTCCTAACCTTGAGCTGCAAAGCTGTCTATCTCGATATTGCCTAAGAACACGAACCTCCGCATTGGAGGCGCAGATTAAAAGGCTTCAAACGCGAGACAAGGAGCTTGATGTGCTGTTCAAGCGTATCTATGAGGACTCTGCATTGGGACAGCTTCCCCAAGACCGCATGCTCAAGCTAGCAGCTAACTACGAAAGTGAGCAAACAGAACTTGACGCCCAGATCGCCAAAGCGCAAAACAGCCTTAATGAACTCTCGGAGTGCGAAGCCGATCTGACCACGTTCATGGAGCTGGTGCGCAAGCACTTGCGCATCCGAAGGCTTTCGGCTGAAATCATCCACAGCTTCATCGACCACATCACTGTGCATCAGGCTGAAAAGACTGGTGACCGCTGGCAGCAACGGATTGACGTTTTCTACAACTGCATCAGCAATCTTCACATCCCCGATGAAGAAGCGCCTGCTAAGAGCCGTGAGACAACCCTGCTAACGAGAAAGGGCGTGACCATCAGCCACGCCTCAACTATCAAAGCATCCTGAGAATGACCAAAACCATTCTCAAATCCTTTTTAACTACTACAACTGGTCGGGTTGACAAGATTTAAGTCGTGTCAATTCCGCAATCAGCATAAACCGCTCGCTTTGCTCGCTATTTATATGATTGCTTCGTTGACACTCCTTGTTGCGGGCTTGGAAGAGCCTAAGCCCGCAATGAACCGAAGCGTAAAAGCCCGTAGCCCGGCAAGCAACAATAAAGCCGCCTAAAGGCGGCGTTATTGTTGGTGGTCGGGTTGACAAGATTTGAACTTGCGACCTCTGCGTCCCGAACGCAGCGCTCTACCAAACTGAGCCACAACCCGGCATGCGATGCCGCTGTGAAAAGCGGCGACAGCTATATTAACACAACTTCGCACAAAGTGACGGACAATACGCACATGACGGGCAATACGGCGGGCGGTGGCCGAGGATATTATCCCGAAATGCGAATAATTGATGCACGGACTAGGCAGGGGCCTTCCTTTCGGGTAAGCTACAGGGACGCTCGATTTTGACGCACGAGGCCGCCTGTGGAAGGGTCGGCAGTTCTCCGTAGTGCAGCGGGGGTGCGTCTTGGTACCTGCACCGGGTGCCTTGGGGTGGCGCGCAAGGCATCGACTAGCTGGATTGGGGCTTCCTATGGGAACCATCAAGGCAATTTGCACAAGCGACATCAAGGGGATACAAAAGACCGGAACCGACTCGGTCACGCTCGTCGCCGACCACGGCATAGCGGACGACGCCCATGCCGGGCCCTGGCACCGCCAGGTGAGCCTGCTGTCCTTCGAGAAGATCGAGGACTTCAAGAAGCTCGGGGCCGAGGTACAGGACGGGGCCTTCGGCGAGAACATCATCGTGGAGGGCTTCGACCTGAAGGCGCTGCCGATAGGGACGCGCTTCTCCTGCAACGACGTGGTGCTCGAACTGACGCAGATCGGGAAGGAATGCCACGAGCATTGCGCCATCTACCACAAGATGGGAGACTGCATCATGCCCCGGGAGGGCGTCTTCACCCGCGTGATCGAAGGCGGGACCATCACGGTGGGAGACATCCTCGACATCGTCGATGCCCCCGAGGGGGACATCCTGTAAACACCCGGCTCTATCGCTCGTTTTGCGGGCTTGCCCCAAACCCCAGGGACAAGGCTTCGGCAAGGTTGCGGGTCGGGCCCACAATGGCAAAATGCTGGACACGGACGCCTGCCGGAGGACGGGTTCGGGGGTGCCTTTGTCCTATCGTCCCATTTCTAATGCCAAAAAGTGCTTGCTGTGAGATAATAGGGCAAACGCCTTCCCAAACATGACGTGAAGTCAATCTTTTGAGATTGGGAGCATCATGAGAGCATCGAATTTTTCCGAAGAGGACCTGGCCGGCGAGAACGCCGCCTACCAGCAGGCCGTCGACGACACCTATGCCGCCTACGGCTTCGACTTCGTTTCCCTGGGGCTTACGGCGTTCATCGGGGCGCCTCTGAAATGGATATACGGCGCCGGGGCCGCCGACGAGCGCTACAAGCGCATCGTGCTGCCGCCGGGGCGGGGCATCGGCGGGATCGTCATCAAGTCCGGCAAGCCGATGATGTTCCTCGACATCGACCGCCAGATAGACCCGCGCGAATACTCGTCCTACCCTATCGTCTTCGCCGAGGACCTGCACAGCTTCTGCGCCCTGCCGCTGACGAGGCAGGGGCGCGTCGTCGGCGCGCTGCTGTGCGCCTTCCGGTCTGTCCAACCGCAGCAAAAGGAGGTCTACCACAGCCTTATCGAAGGGCTTGCGGGGACCCTCTGCGACCTGGCGGTCGTCTCTTCCGACTTCATGTATGTCGCGGACGACTTCATCGACTTCAGCAAGACGAAGGGGACGGGGACCGACATCGGCACCGACACCTTCCTCTCCCCCTCGGCACTCTCTTCCATCATCACCGCGCAGGAGGACGAGCGCCGGAGGATTTCCCGGGAGCTCCACGACGGGATAGCGCAGGAGCTCGTGAGCACCACCTTCCTGCTCAAGCGCCTCAAGGCCAAGCGCCTGACCCTGAGCAAGGAGATGCGCCAGCTTGTCGCGGAGGCGCAGGGGAAGATAGACGCGGTCCTCGACGAGATACACAACCTCTCGGTCGAGCTGCGGCCTTCCGCGCTTGACGACCTCGGCCTCATACCCGCGCTGAAATCGCAGGCGCTCGTCTTCGAGAAGACCTACGGCACGCAGATCACCTTCGTCGGGCAGCTTGCCCAGGAGCGCTTCGACCGGACGCTTGAGACGCAGGTCTACCGCATCTGCCAGGAGGCCATTCTCAATGCCGGCAAATACTCGGGAAGTGATACAATAGCGGTAGTATTCGAGGACTCCGCCGGCTGGATCCATGTGTCCATCTCTGACAGGGGGCGCGGCTTCGACATCTCGAACCCCCCAATCAAGGGAAGCGGGTGCGGCCTTATCGGCATTCAGGAGCGGGCGCATCTCATCGGCGCGTCGCTCAGGATTGACTCAAGCGAGCATGGGACCACCATCACCCTGGTGGCTCCTATGGGACTGAGGGAGGAGGCAATCAATGATTCGACTCGTGCTTGCTGACGACCATGAGGTGATCCGGGCAGGGATCAAGATACTGCTCACCCAGGACCCCGATCTGACGGTCGTGGTGGAGGCCGCCGACGGCGTGCAGGCCTATGAGGCGGTGATGCGGGAGAAGCCTGACATCATACTCATGGACATCTCGATGCCCCCGGGGGAAAGCGGGCTTATCGCCTGCGAGAAGATCGGGCAGGAATGCCCAGAGACCAAGATAATCATCCTGACGATGTTCGCCGAGCCCGAATACATGTTCAAGGCCCTTCGGCTCGGTGCTTCCGGCTACCTTCCGAAGACCTCGACCTCCGAAGAGCTCCTATCGGCGATACATGCCGTCCACGAAGGCGGCACCTATATCCATCCCAAGATGGCGTCCAGCCTGACCAAGCAGCTCTTCGAGCCGGAGAACGAGGAAGAGGAAGGGCCCTACCGGGTGCTCACCCGCCGCGAGCTGGAGATATTCAGGCTACTCGCGAAAGGCTTCACGAACAAGCAGATATCGGAGCAGATGTACCTCTCGGTAAAGACCGTCGAGGCGCACCGCAGCAAGATCTACAGCAAGCTGGGATTCAGGTATCGCTCTGACCTGATGGCTTATGCGATCGAGCATAAGATACTGGAAGTGTAGGCCTGACGCACAGCGCGTGCGTGGGGCATGCGTCGATGCAGGCGCCGCAGAGCATGCAGTCCCCCGCCCGCACGACCGACTCCCCGCCCTGGAGCACGGGATCGAGGATCTCGGGGTCGGCAAGGCAGGTCGCCTTGCAGCGGTCGCAGTGGGTACAGGCCGCCTCGTCAAGGCGGACGCTGAGCACCCCGACGCGGCCAAGCACCTCGTAGAAGCCCCCTAAGGGGCACAGGGAGCGGCACCATACGCGATGGCTCCAGAACAGCTCGGCCACGATGATCGCGCCGAGCGTCACGAGCCCTGCGGTGCTGCCGAACACGAGGCCCTTGTTGATGGCGTTGATGGGCGAGAAGGCCTCGAAGAGCGGGATGCTGATAACGGCTGAGATGGCCAGCACGGCCAGGGCGACATAAATCTTCGCACGGCGGGGAACCGTCCCTTCCTTGACCTCGATCTTGAGCTTTTGGCGCACGAAGTCGACGCCCTCAAGCACGAGGTTGACGGGGCAGACCCATCCGCAGAACACGCGGCCCCTGATGAGGCCGTATACCAGCAGGACGGGAAGCGTGTAGAGCAGCCATTCAAAGGCGAAGTCCTTCGACGCGGCGACAAGCTGCAGGACAGCGAAGGGGTCGAGAAGGTCGACACCCGCTATCGACGACGAGGAAAGGCTTCCATAGAAGGGAAGTACGGCCGGAGTGGTAAGAGGGATGACCCCCCCGACCGTACCCCCAAGGAGAGTCCATCCTGCCAACAGCATCGGAATCGCGAACAGAACAAGGGAGGAAATCTGCACGCACCGACGGGCTATCAGCCACCGCTGGCGGGATGACGGAGGAGGGGGCGATTTAGTGGTTGTTGCTTGAGAGGGAGAGCTCATCGGGCAGCAGCCATTTTGATGTAAGGGTCGTCTTCAAAGTTGGCGTAGACGAGGTTCACGCCACCGACACCGTCAATCCCGACAAAGGAGCTCGCGATGCTGTGGGATTCGTCAAGCGTCTCAGCCTCGATGGTGACGATGACCTGGTGGTCCTTCGTCCCATGCACTTCGACTTCTTGTATCTGGTTGAGCCGTTCGGCCACATCGTCGGTGTGGCTGGGGAAGGTCTCAACGATAAGGCTTGAAATAACCATGAGTTTCCTCTCTTTTGGGTAGCGCCCAGGTAGTGCCGGGGGTGGTGCAGGAGCGGTGCCAAAGCCTTCGGGCAGGCGGTTGCGCCGGGTTTTTGCAGGCCCGCGCGCGGCCTTTGTAGCTTGGGGCCGCGCGCCTTTACCTGCGATTTACCCTGCGTTCATCGCCTGTCTTCCTGCCGCCTGTGTTACTCGGCGGCCGCAACCGAATGGCAGGTGTTGCACTGCATCCGAGGCGGGTCTATGGCCTTGCTGTCGTAGCTGCCGTTCGCATAGTGGTTCTCGGGGATGGCGACCGCGTCTGCTTCCATCGGGTTGCCGGCATCGCCATTGCCATGGCAGGTGTAGCAGTAGTTCCCGCCGCCGAACTCGAAGCGGCCGTCATGGTCGGCAGGTGCCAGGGTGGGCATGCCCACGAACTCTTCCGCTGCCGCGCTCTTGGCCCCCGAGTTCGAGGAACCCTGCGTGCAGCCGACAACCAGGGCAAGCGACATGACAAGCACAAGGGCTGCGAGAAGTGTGATGGTTCTGGTTTTCATAGCGAACTCCCCCTAAACTTTCTTGATCGAGACGCAGGTCTTCTTGTAGTCGGGCTCTTTGGACAACGGATCGTAGTAGTCGTGGACCGCGAGGTTGATCAGAGAGCTCATGTCGAAGAAGGGTGCGAACACGACACCGGGGGCGGGCTCGGTGCGGCCGGCGGTCGATGCCTTGATCTGGAAGGACCCGTGGCGCGAGGTCACCTCGACCATGTCGCCGTCGGCGATGCCGAGCTTCTTGCAGTCGTCGGGATGTATGTTGAGCAGGGCCTCGGGCAGCGCGCGGTTGAGCTCGGGGACGACGCCCGTCATCGAGGCGGTGTGCCAGTGCTCAAGCAGGCGGCCGGTGCAGAACCAGTAGGGGTATTGTGCATCGGGTATCTCTGCCGGGGGCTCGTAGGGACGGAACACAACCGACGCCTTGAACTTCGCCGTCTTGTACAGGTCGATGTTGCCTGGCTTCGACATCAGCTTGCCATCGGCGTCCTTTTGGCCGTATTGCGCGATACCGTGCTCGTCGAAGCCGTCCTCCTGCTTGCCGGCGGCAAAGCGCCACTTGGTTCCCAGCCACTTGTTGCCGACCTCGCGCACGGGCCAGGTGAGGCCATGGTTGTCGAGGTAGGCATCATAGGGGGCCATCTGCTTTGCGAACATCTTGAGCTTGGATGCGGTATAGACGCCCGCGTCGTCCGTGGTGCCGAACTTGTCTCCCACGTCGTTGTTGATGTCGTCGGCAGCCTTGTTCATAGTGGGATTCGAGAAGGTGCGGTACTCTTCCCACACGATCTTGCTTATCTCACGCTGGTCTTCACTGATGAAGTCGCCGGCGGCCTTGTCCCAGATAGAGCCGAACAGGTGGTCGAATGCGTCTTTCCCGCCGATCTTCTCACCGTCGAGCACCCGCTGGGCGATCTGCAGCATGATCCATGCGTCCCACTTCGCGTCTCCCGGAGGATCGACCGCCTTCTCGAAGATGGCAGTGCGGCGCTCCGCGTTGCCGAACTGGCCCTCACGCTCGATCCACATGGAGGCGGGGAGGACGACGTCGGCGTAGTCGGTCGACAGCGTCGGGTAGACCTCGTTCACGACGATGAAAGCGTCGAAGATGCCCGTGTGCTGCCCGTTGCGCCCGAGGAAGCGGGTGAGGTTAGGCAGCGACCCTGCCCAGTTGTTGTGGGCCGACCACAAGAAGTCGATGTTGCCCTTCGACAGGTCCCTGAATATCTTGATGGTGTGGAAGCCCGGCTTCTCGATCGCGTCGAGGTAGCCTTCGGGGAGGTCCCAGATGGCCTCGGTGTAGCGGCGGTGCTGCGGGTTGTTCACGACGAGGTCGGCGGGGAGACGGTGTGCGAAGCACCCTACCTCGCGCGCCGTGCCGCAGGCGGTCGGCTGCCCGGTGAGCGAGAAGGGGCCGCAGCCCGGCTGGGCGAACTTGCCGCTCAGCAGGTGGATGTTGTAGATGTTGTGGTTCATCCACGTGCCGCGGTTGTGCTGGTTGACACCCATGGTCCACAGCGACATGACCTTCTTGGTCGGGTCGGCGAAGACTTCGGCCAGCTCCTTGAGGTCTGCGACGGAGACGCCGGAGAGCTCAGAGGTGTACTCGAAGGTATAGCTCGTCAGGCGCTCGGCATACTCTTCGAAGGTGCAGCCTTGGACGTCGTTGACAGCCTGCCCGATGTCGCTGGCATCGTAGCCGTCCTCATAGGCGTTGCCGAGGTCCTCGGTGCCCTGCTTGAACTGGCAGTGGGCCTCGACGAAGGCGGCGTCGTACTTGCCCTCGCTCACGAGGTAGTTCGCGATGCAGTTCGCGATGGCGTTGTCGGTGCCGGGCGTGAAGAGCATCGTCTTGTTGGCGCTTGCCGAGGTGCGCGACTTAATGGTGCCGAGGTCGTAGTGCTTGACCTTCGGGTCGTTGAGCTTGCGGGCAGTCAGGCGCGAGTAGAGCATCGGGTGCGCCTCTGCCATGTTGGCACCCCAGGTGATGAAGACGTCGGCATGGTCGAGGTCCTCGTAGCAGCCGGCCGGCTCGTCGGTCTGGAATACGTTCATGAAGGCGACGACCGCGCTCGCCATGCACAGGCGGGCGTTCGGGTCGATGTTGTTGGAAAGCAGGCCTGCCTTCCAGAACTTCGCCGTCAGGTAGCCCTCGACGATGGGCTGCTGGCCGCTTGCCCAGAAGGCCAGGCGCGTCTTGTCCGCCTTCCAGGTCTCCTTGAGCTTGGAGGCCACCAGGTCAAGCGCCTCGTCCCAGGTTGCCTCGCGCAGGCCGTTGCCGGAGCCCTTCGTCGCCGAAGAGTCGCGGATGAGCGGCGTCGTCAGACGGTCCTCGCCGTAGAGCACCTTGGCGAGGTAGTAGCCCTTTATGCAGTTGAGGCCCTTGTTTGACTGGTTGTCCGGGTCGCCGGTAACCGAGACCAGGCGGCCATCAGCCACCTCGCACAGCACACCGCAGCCGCAGCCGCAGAAGCGGCAGACCGAGGTGTAGGTCTTGGTTGCCCGGGTGCTTCCTGTTTGTCCGGCGGGTTCCTTCGCCGTACAGGCGACCATGGTGGACAGGCTTCCTCCTGCCGCAGCGGCTGCGAGGGCAACAGCTGTGGCCTTGATGAAGCTCCTCCTGGTCACCTCACTTGAAACTGTCTTTCCCATACTTTGATCCCTTCCTTCTTGCGTTCGCTCTTTCTCTTTCCTATTGCTCAGCGGCAGAGCACGCACTGGCTTTCTGCCGCCTTTACCCCTGTGTGCGGCCCTAGCCGCCGACCGCGGCCTGACCGCCGGAGGCTGCCGGGAGCGCCGCCTGCTGTTTGCGGGTTTCCTCTATCGCCCGGTCGCGGTCGCGGATGACCGTGATTGCGACCGCAGGGTCGTCGATGACGCAGCGCTCGACGCACAGCCCGCAACCGACGCAGGCCTCCTCGTCGACGACGGGGGCGAAGATGGCGTGGGTCGAGTCGCCCTCGCGCAGGCGGTAGTCGATGGTGATGGCGGTGTCGATGAGCGGGCAGACCCGGTAGCAGACCTCGCAGCGCATCCCCTGCATGGCGATGCACAGCTCGGTGTCTATCACCGCAAGCCCCATATTGACGTCAGTGCGGTCCTCGATGTCGCGGAGCGCGCCTGTGGGGCAGGCATTGGTGCAGGGGAAATCCTCGCACAGGCGGCAGGCCTGGTTCCTCACGTCGAGGGCCGGCGTGCCGACGGCGGCGCCGGACATGTCGTTCACGGCCCTGAGGCACACATAGGGGCAGGCCTGGATGCAGCGGCCGCACCTGACGCAGCGCGCGAGGAAGTCCTTCTCATCCTGTGCCCCGGGGGGGCGCAGCAGGTCGTCCGAGCTTCTTGTGGCATAAAAGACACCCTGTGCAAGCACAGCGGCACCCGCAAGAAAGGGTATGAGGCTTTGAAGTTTTATTGTTCCTCCTTGTCCGTGTAAAACATATTCGCTCAAAAGCCCCGGCGCGCCAATCGGGGTAGTTGCTTGGGGAAACTCAGGGGAATCCCCTCAGTTTTTGAGGGTTTTTTAGATGTTTTATAGGGGTTTTCCGGATAGAGGCACCTCCCTGATGCAACGACCCTGCTAGAGGCGCCCCCCTGATGCAGCGGCCCTGTTTTCAGGCGAGCCTATTTCCGGGTGAGCCAGAAGGCCACTCCCAGGCATATCCCGATGAACAGCACGTAGAGGGAGAAGCCGGGGGCGTAGGAGCCGGTCGCCGAGAAGAACGACGAGAGCACCAGCGGCGGGAAGAAGCCGCCGAAGCCGCCCACCATCGCCACGATGCCGTTTGCCGTGCCAACCTGCTGCGGGAAGGCGGTGGGCACCAGCTTGAACACGATGCCGTTGCCCAGGCCGCAAAAGACGCTGATGACGTAGAGCGCGCCCAGGAAGAGCGGCAGCTGCGGCAGGGTCGCCAGCACGACCGCGGTAAGCCCCATGCCGGCAAAGACGATGATGATCAGGCGGGTCGGGTCGAAGCGGTCGGCGAGCCAGCCGCCGACGATGCGCAGGCAGGCGGCCAAGACGATGAAGACCCCCGTGCCCCACCCGGCCTGCACGCCGTTGAGCGAAAAGGTGGTCGTCAGGAAGTTCGGCATGATGACCGTGAAGGCCACGAAGGCTCCGAAGGTGATGAAGTAGAAGAGCGCGTATGCCCAGAGCCGGTAGTCGGCACGGATCTCCTTGAACTGCACGCCGATAGAGGTGACCAGCTTCTCTTCCCTGCGGTCGCCGAGGAAGAAGTTCAGGGTGATCATGGCGAGCACGAGCACCAGGTAGAGCTTCACGGCAACGTTCCACCCCAAGAGCAGCGCGAGGGGCGGCGCCCCGAAGGCCGTTACCGCCGTCCCGATATTGCCCAGCCCGTACACGCCGTTGACGAAGCCCTGGCGGTTCTTCGGGAAGTAGCGCGGCAGCGAGGTGACGCCGACCGAGAAGACCGCCCCGGCCACGCCGAGGAAGGCGCCGCTAATTATCAGGTCGGAGGGAGAGGCCGCCTCGCTCAGGAAGAAGATGGGGAAGAGCACAACGACGAAGCTGACGATATAGACGATGCGTGCGCCGTAGCGCCCCGCAAGGTACCCGAAGGGTATCCTGAGCGCCGAACCGAGGATGACGGGGACGGCGACCACCCATGCCGCCATCTCCTGGGACAGCGCGATATCCTCCTTGATGAAGGGAAGCAGGGTCGACAAAAGGACCCAGACCATGAATGCCGAGACCAGGTCGGCCGTCTGTAAGGGAAGCTGGCGCTTTCCGGCGTCAGTGCGCCTCGTATCTTCAACCATGGGTCCCCCTGCCTTCAGATGTGCGGATTATTGCAGCTGAAGCAAATTGTGGCTGAAGCAAAAGCCCTGTCAAGCCCGGGGTTTCCCCTAGGGCCCAAAACGCGTCGGGGGCGTGTCAATGGGGACGTATAACTTTGACACCTTTTGTTCGGTTGCCTCACAGGGAGAGGTGAGAAAAGGTGTCAAAGTTATACGCCCCCATTGACACTCTAGGAGCTGGGCGGCTTGACCTCGGCCTCCACGTCGATGATGTCCGGCCCGGCCTTCGCCTTCCTGTTCGTGCGCCAAACCCGCGAGACGGTGTGGACGGCCCACTCCACCACCGGAATCGTCAGGAAGACCACCCAGGCGGGGTGCGGCGCGCCCACAACGAAGGCCATCCATAAAAACCAGGCAACGCAGGCAAGGGGGTAGAGCCCCTCAAGGAGGGGGGCCAGGCGCCTGGTGTGCAGCGCATGCCCGAGCATGTAGTAGGCGGGGATGAGGAAGAAGGCGAACAGGCCCACCGCCCATGCCCCGGTGAAGGCCCCTATGAGGATGTAGGCTATCAGGACCACCAGGGGGAAGGGGAACTTCCGCCAGGTCTTATCCGTGCCGTACTTCTTGTGGTAGTATTCCTGCGCCTCGCCGAGCGTCCCGTCGAAGCCGTCGTTGGTGACGACCCTCACGCTGTCGCCGTAGTCGCCGCTGAAGAAGCCCTTCCAATCGTCGTCATGCCACTTCTTCTTGCCTTCTTTGACGTGCACGCCGTCCCAGCCCACATGCACCTCGTCGCCGTCCTTGGAGTCCTTTATATGCACGCCGTCCTTCCACGACACGTGGACGTAGTCCTCGCCGTCCTCTATGTGGATGCCCCCGAGGCCGACATTCACGCGCTGTTTGTCTTTCGTCCCGGCGGACCCAGAGTGCCCGGAGGGTTGCCCGGAGGAATCCGGGGGCGGGCCGTGGGGGGCGTCGCCCGCAGGGCCTCCCGCAGGGGCCGCGTCCCCCGCCTTCCGCCCGAAGGCCTTGTCGGCCGCCTCGAACTCGACGTCCTCTTTAAGGCTTTCATCGACATACAAAAGATCGTCGAGCGACACGCCGTACAGCTGTGCCAAGGCTATGAGGTTGTCCGTGTCGGGGGAAGATTCCGAGCGCTCCCACTTGGAGACCGCCTGCCGGGAAACGCCGAGCTTTTCGGCAAGGCTCTCCTGCGAGTAGCCGGCCTCCCGCCTGCGCCGCGCCAAACGCTCTGCAATTTCTACGTTCATGATTAAGCCCTTTCTCGTGGTACACATCCTTCTACCCTTCTCAAGCTTAGGGTTGCGGGCGGGTCGAATCGAGCTATTTCAGTTGGAATTTTCCGCAACTTTTGGTTGCGCGTACAGCCCTATCACCGATATTCTACAGGAAACCGACATTCCCCGGACAAACTCAGGGGGACGTATAATTTTGATACCTTTTCACGCTCTCTTTCGTCACGAAGCCGAACGAAGGTGTCAAAATTACAACGTCCCCATTGACGCCCTCGGGGGCTAGCCGAACCGCAGCTCTGCCTCGAAGAGGTCACCGACGGTGTGGATGGTCAGGTCGCCGCCCATGAGCTCCATGAGGCTTTTGGCGATGTAGAGCCCCAGCCCGCTGCCCTCGGTCTGTCGGGCGCGGTCGCCGCGGATGAACTGCTCCGTCAGTGCGTCGCCCGACAGCTCGATAGGGCTTTGCGAGGTGTTCTTCAAAGTGAACCAGGCGCCGTCGTCGCGCAGGGCGATATCGGCAAAGACGCGGGTCTTCGGCAGGGCGTACTTGACCACGTTGGCGAAGAGGTTCTCCAAGGCCCGCCACAGGTGCCTGCTGTCGGCCTGCACAAAGACGGGCTGACTGGGCTGGGGGAAGACCAGGGCCAAGTCGCGCTCGGCGAACTGCTCCTCGAACTCCCCGGCGATCTGGCCGACTATCTCTGCGAGGTCGACCCTCTCCAGGTTGACGCCCACATTGCCCGTGGTCGCCTTCGACGCCTCCATCAGGTCGTCGATCAGCGTCTTTAGGCGGGCCGACTTCTTCTCAAGCACGCCGACGTACTCGGTGAAGCCCTCGTGCTCGACAGGCAGGCCCTTCAGCAAATCCACGTAGCTGATAAGCGCGGTCAGCGGGGTGCGGATGTCGTGGGAGACGTTGGTGATGAGCTCGGTCTTGAACCGCTCCGCCCGTATCTTTTCCTCGTTCGCCCTGTCGTATTCCCCTGCAAGCGCGAGGACCACGCTGCGGAAATAATCGAGCGCCAGCACCATGGTGCTTGAGATCACCATGAAAAGGATGATCGTATTCATGCTGCCGCCAAGGATGGGGCCGATGAGAAGCAGGACGAAGAAGTTGATGCAAAGCATGAGGGCCATCACGAAACCAAAGGGGCTTGTTGCAGGGTAAAGCGTGAAGAAGCGTCGCCAGCCACCCTCTGTTTTCACCGGCTTTTCTTTGAGCCGGACAAGTGCCGCAGTAAGGGCCAGCATGACAATCCCATAGCAAAAGGCCGTGTAGAACAGCAGCCACGGGGAAGAATACACCGTGTAACCGAATATCCCGGTGAACGAAAGATGGTGGTCAAGCATGTGGCTTGAGGCGAAATAGAGGCAGGAGAGGACAAGGCAGAGGCCGAGGGCTGCAAGCATGATGAGGTCCATGTGCCAGAGGTGCAGCCTCTTTTCAGGCGGAGTGACCCAGACGGCGACGAAGTACAGCACGGTGCAAACAACGAACAGGAGCACTACATAAAAGAACCCTATGCCAAGCCAAGCATCGTTCATATAGGCACGAAAGCTCACACTCGTCTCAGTAACAAGGAACACCGCCATAATATAAGCGACTGTAAGCAAGGCGCCCTTGGTTATGGGCGACCCGAGAATTCTTTTCACGGAAACTTCCTTCCCGACTTCGTTTGCCTGATTCTTGCCTATACCCGTCTCGTTCATGCCAGTTTCACCACCTTGTAGCCAAGCCCATATATCACCTTGAGATACCGCGGCTCCTTCGGGTTTATCTCGATCTTCTCGCGGATATGCCGGATGTGGACGGAGACCGTCTTGGGTACCTGGAGCGCGACCTCGTCCCATACCGCCTCGTATATCTGTGCGGAAGTGTAGACACGGTCCATGTTCGCCATCAGCAGCTTGAGGATGTTGTACTCAAGCGCGGTCAGGGACACTTCCTCACCGGCGAGCATCACCTGCTTGCGGCTGTCGTCGAGGACGAGGTCGCCGGTCTGGTAGAGGTTTTCCAGGCCCCCGGACACCGGTGCTGAGGCCTGCCCCGGCCCCGCCTCGCCCAGCCCGCCGAGGCGGGCATAGCGGCGCAGCGCCGCCTTGATGCGCGCCATCAGCTCCACCGGGTTGAAGGGCTTGGTGATGTAGTCGTCGCCTCCCATGTTCAGCCCGAGTATGCGGTCGGTGTCCTCGCTCTTCGCACTGAGGAACAGGATGGGGACGTTGCTGGACTCCCGTATCCTCACCGCCGCCTGGATGCCGTCCATCACCGGCATCATCACGTCGAGCAGGATCAGGTGGACGGCCTCGTCCCTGACCGCCTGGACGGCCTCAAGCCCGTTTTCCGCGCAGATTATCTGGTAACCCTCTTGGCTGAGGTATATCCGAAGCGCCGAGACGATGTCTGCATCGTCGTCGCAGATCAATACGGTATAGTCTTTGTTGTCCATGAGGTCACTCCCACTTCGTAACGATATACCCACCCATATTATCACTGGACACGATGAAATCCGAATCCGCGGGGGTGGGGATCGAGCCCTTTTCCGGCCTCTCGTACACGACGGTATAGCGCACCCCGTCAAGGGTGGCGCTGTAGCCGCCGCTTTTCTCAAGGAAGTCCAGGTATTCCTCAAGGCACAGGTTGTTCTGCCAGCAGTACCAGGCGTGCGGCTGGCCGACATAGCGGAAATGCCAGGGCTCGGACGCTATGTGAGTGAGGGCCTGCTTGTCGGGCGCATAGCGCAGTATCAGGCCGTGTTGCCATGAGTTCTTGGCCAGCCACCTTCCCGCCGGGGAAGAGGCCATGTCGTCTTGGGACAGGTCCAGCACCACGATGTCGACCGCCAGGCCTGTCTGGTGCTCGCTGTGGTTCGGCGCCTGGACGAGGGACTTGTCGGGGGTCTCGGCATATATCTGCGCCTGCGTGTCGTAGTCGCGGTAGCCGCTGCTGACGCACAGGCTATGGAAGCCCGCCTCAAAGGCCGCATACATCAGTTCCTCCACCGCCCGGGAGGTCCGCCCGTGCAGCAGGGTGCCCGGATGGAGGGCCTCCACGCCCTCCCCCACAGGGCGCAGCTCCGACAGCATGAGCCCGCGGGCCAGGGCGCTGTCCGGTTCGTCCGTGATCGAGTGGTCGCGGTTCACGAGCGCGAGGTAGAGCGTGTCCCAGAGATCCGCGACGTCGGCCGCGTCCGTGAAAGATGAGATATCAGAAGGTGTCAGGGCCTGGGCGGGCTTTGCCACAGATGTCGCCGCCTGCCCATATGCGGCATGTTGCCAGGGTGCCTGCCACGGTGCCTGCCAGGGTGCCTGCCAGGGTGCCTGCGCCCAGACAGCATATCCCGCCGCAAGGAGGACTGCGGCCACGAGGACCTGTGTCCAGAGCCTCTTTTTCCTTGGCTTGGGGCGCTCATAGGGGTAGCTCCTATACGGGTAGCTCCTTTTCCAGTAGGCCATCGATTCTCTCCTGTCATTGCGTGCGCGGGAAGCACCGTCGCGCCCTGTTCGTGTCCTGATTAGATTCTCGCAGCCAAAACCAAACATACCGGAAAGAAAAAGCTAAGATTTTTCAAAGAGGGAGCACAACGCCCGTCAACTTGAGGACGACACAAAAAGGTACGTCCCTATTGTGTTAGAACTCGCAGGACCGGCAAAGACAGCGAGGGTTTCTGTGATGCCCGAGATTGTGCCGTTGCGCGGCTGAGCGTACTTGGGTACGCGAAGGCAAGCGCAAAAGGTGCAAGATCGGGTATCACAGGAAGCCGCAGCGTCAAATAGTTACGCCGGCTGGCAAGCCGGCGTAACGAACAAGTGGTGGAGCATAGGGGGATCGAACCCCTGACCTCATGGCTGCCAGCCATGCGCTCTCCCAGCTGAGCTAATGCCCCGAAAATGTGTGCGACTTACTTTAACATACTTACGGCCTGGGTCAAGCAGCATTGCTCAAATGCCTCAATGTGGCATGGATGCGGTGCGGCAAAGCGAAAAACGCTTCTTCGGGAAGTAGGGTCGGTGGCAAAGAAGCGTCTTTCATGGCTGCCCCGGCCTTCCCGCAAGGAGATGGAAAATCCTTGCAGGAAGGCCTCACGCCCCGGGGCCAGCGAGAGTCCGAAACGAGGAAAGGTGGAGTGGTCGTTTCGGGCCCTTCTGAGTGGCCGAGTCGGGTTGGTCGATTACCACTCCTTTGCTACCTGCGAGTGGTGGCCCCACAGGGACAGCGGGGGCTTACCTGCTGTCCCTGTGGGTTGGGTGTCTCTAGTCTTCCTTGCCTGCCTTCAGCGACCTGCGGCGGTAGAGTGCCCCCGCGCCGAGCGCGGTCGCGCTCGCGGCCATGAGGAGCAGCAGGCTCCACGCGTTGGTGTCGTCGCCCGTCTTCGGGCCTGCC